>Ga0116168_1000818_pt1 | contig 27788 bp, 23 predicted proteins | sample AD_UKC129_MetaG_FD_89795 | JGI IMG/M metagenome (GOLD analysis project Ga0116168, IMG submission 89795) | Active sludge microbial communities of municipal wastewater-treating anaerobic digesters from Canada - AD_UKC129_MetaG | ecosystem: Engineered > Bioreactor > Anaerobic > Digestate | place...
GAACAGATTAACTCCTTCTTTTTTACATTCATTTTTATATTTGTGTTCATCGGTTTGGTTGTTTTTCGACAATAGGTTTAAGAAATTTTATTTAGAACCGATACTTTTTGTGGGATAATCATTGATAATATTTTGTCAATTCTAATTGCAATTTGAATATAATCCAATTGCATTTTAAAAATAATTATGTTATATTTTTAGTTGATTTTGTTAAACATATAAGCAATATATATGTTTATAATGATATACTTGATAACTTATTTATATATTTTCAAGGAGGTTATTATATGAGTCGTTTAGAAGGAGCATGTATGTTCGGCCAATCCGGAGGCCCAACATCGGTTATTAATGCAAGTGCTGCCGGAGTTATTCAGGAAGCATTGAAACAAGACTGTATTACAGCTGTTTACGGTGCAGTACACGGGATTAAAGGTGTTTTAGAAGAAAAATTCTATGATATGAGCAAGGAAGACCCTTATGAATTGGAACTTTTGAAAACCACACCATCATCCGCTCTCGGTTCAGTTAGATACAAACTTAAAAATGCTGACGAAGATGAAACAGATTACAAAAGACTTCTGGAAGTATTCAAGAAATATAACATTAGGTATTTCTTCTACAATGGCGGAAACGACTCAATGGATACTTGCAACAAAGTAAGCAAGTATATGCAGAAAGTTGGTTACGAATGTAGAATTATGGGTGTTCCAAAGACAATAGACAACGACCTTTGGGGTACAGACCACTGCCCAGGTTACGGTAGTGCTGCAAAATACATAGCTACTTCCTTCATGGAAGTATACCACGATGCAAGAGTTTATGATACCGGAATGGTAACAATTTTGGAAGTAATGGGCAGAAATGCAGGTTGGCTTACAGCAGCATCGGCTCTGGCTGCATACAAAGGAAACGGCCCTGACCTGATTTATTTGCCGGAAATTCCTTTCAGCATTGACAAATTCCTCGACGATGTAAACAGAGTATATAAAGCAAACGGTAAAGTTATCGTTGCCGTATCTGAAGGTTGTAAAGACGAACAAGGCAGATATATTGCCGAAATGGGTGCAACTCTTGCAAAAGATTCCTTCGGTCACGCTCAATTGGGTGGTGCCGCATCAATACTTGCAAACATCGTAAAAGAAAGACTGGGCACAAAAGTAAGAGGAATCGAGTTCAGCCTGCTTCAAAGATGTGCAGCTCATATAGCTTCATTGACAGACGTTAACGAAGCATATATGGCCGGACAAATGGCTGTTAGAAATGCTGTTGAGGGTAAAACAGACTACATGGTTGCTTTCGAAAGACCGGAAGGATCTGAATACAAGTGTAACATCAAGCTCATTAACCTTACCGATGTTGCAAATACCGAAAAGAAAATTCCACTAGAATGGATCAATAAGGAAGGTAATGGCTTGACAGAAGACTTCATAAAATATGCACTTCCTTTGATTCAGGGTGAATCCAAACCTGTATTGGAAGACGGACTTCCAAGATTTGCAAGATTAAAGAAAGTTCTTGCTACAAAATAATTTTAATTTTGAAAACAAATCGAAATATGCAATATAAGAGGGGTATGAAACATACCCCTTTTATTTTGGCAGACATATAGTTGACAAACAGACATGAAAAATTTATACTAAAAATATAAGTAAATTAATCCGATTAATTTGATCCTTTGAAAATATATCGTTAACAGGAATCATATGACTGGCGGAAGTGGACTATAACCACAGGGAGTATGATTCTTAATTTTGCCGACCGCCTGGGTAACTTATGTATACTCAGGCGGTTTTTGTTTTGCATCTTTCGCGCGAAGGGACAAAAACCACACGACGAAGGAGGTAATATTATGAAAAATCAAGCTTGGAACGGATTTGTACCGGGTAAATGGCAAGACAGCATAGATGTCAGAGATTTTATAGTGAATAATTACATTCCCTATGACGGAACTGAAGAATTTCTTGCAGGTCCAAGTATCAGGACAAAAAAACTGTGGGAAAAGTGCAAGAAACTCTTAAACGATGAGTACCAAAAAGGTGGTGTATTAAATATTGACACCGAAACCGTATCGAGTATTACAAGCCATGCACCGGGTTATATAGACGAAGAAAATGAAGTTATTAAAGGTCTTCAAACCGATGAGCCCCTTAAAAGAGCAGTCATACCCTACGGTGGGATAAGAATGGCCAGGCAGGCTTGTGAAAAGTATGGCTATAAACTGTCACCGGAAATTGAAAATATATTTGAAAACTACCGCAAAACCCATAATGACGGAGTGTTTAGTGCTTATACACCGGAAATGCGAAAAGCCAGACACTCCGGCGTAATAACAGGCCTTCCCGATGCCTATGGCCGCGGAAGAATCATCGGAGATTACAGGCGTGTCGCTCTCTATGGGGTAGATATACTCATTGAAGAAAAGAAAAAAGACCTGAACGCTCTCTCAAATGCCACTATGAATGAAGCAAATATTCGCTTAAGAGAAGAATTGTCCGAACAAATCAAGGCATTGAACGAACTGGTTGAAATGGGCAAAACTTATGGTTTTGACTTATCAAGACCTGCAAAAAACGCATTGGAAGCTGTGCAATGGATTTACTTTGCCTTCCTTGCGGCAATGAAGGAAACCAATGGTGCAGCCAATTCCTTAGGAAGAGTTTCCGATTTTATTGACATATATATTGAAAGAGACCTTAAAGCCGGTATAATTACGGAAATTGAAGCCCAGGAGCTGATTGACCAGTTTATAATCAAACTGAGATTTATCCGCCATTTAAGAACTCCCGAGTACAACGAACTCTTTGCCGGTGACCCGGTTTGGATTACCGAATCCATAGGCGGCATGTGCGAAGATGGCAGGCACATGGTAACCAAAACCTCCTTTCGACTGCTTCAGACGCTTTTTAACTTAGGGCCTTCCCCAGAGCCGAATATAACTGTCCTCTGGTCGGAGAAACTCCCCACAGGCTTTAAAAGGTTCTGCGCAAAAGTATCCATGCTCACCAGTGCCATTCAATACGAGAATGATGACCTCATGAGTAAATACTTTCATGACGATTACGGTATATCCTGTTGTGTATCGGCAATGCGTATCGGAAAAGACATGCAGTTTTTCGGTGCCCGTTGCAACCTGCCAAAGCTTCTGCTGCTTGCTTTAAACGGCGGAAAAGACGAAATATCCGGTGAACAGGTAGCGCCGGAATGCGAACCCTATACCGATGAATACCTCGATTACGATAAGGTTATGAGTCGATTCAAAAAAATGCAAAAATGGCTTACCGGACTTTATGTAAACACAATGAATGTAATTCATTACATGCATGATAAATATGCCTACGAAAGGCTTATGATGGCTCTTCACGACACGGATGTCAACAGGTTTATGGCATTTGGGATAGCCGGCTTTTCGGTTTTGGTGGACTCTTTCAGTGCCATGAAGTATTCCAGGGTAAGAGCTATCCGGGACGAAAGAGGTTTAATTTCCGATTTTGAAATAGAAGGAGATTATCCTAAGTTCGGCAATGACGACGACAGGGTTGACAGTATTGCCGTCTCTGTAGTCAAAGACTTCTACAACGACCTGAAAGAACATGAAACTTATAGAAATGCTACACACACTCTTTCAATACTCACCATCACCTCCAATGTTGTTTACGGCAAAAAGACCGGCTCAACCCCCGACGGCAGAAAAAAAGGCGAACCTTTTGCACCGGGAGCCAATCCAATGCATGACAGAGATAAAATGGGAGCACTGGCCGTGCTTAACTCCCTGGCAAAGATACCTTATGAGTATTGTAAAGACGGAATTTCACTGACGCTATCTTTAGTTCCCCGCTCTCTTGGAAAAGAAAACGAGACAAGACTTAACAACCTTGTAGCTCTCTTGGACGGTTACTTTTCCCAGGGTGGACATCATGTAAATATTAATGTTTTGGAAAGATCCGTATTGGAAAAAGCAATGGAAGACCCTTACAGCTATCCGCAGCTGACTATAAGAGTTTCCGGCTATGCCGTTAACTTCATAAAGCTTACCCGCCAGCAACAGCTTGAGGTTATGGCCAGAACTTTTCATGATAGAGTATAAAATAAAGGTGATTATATGACTGTAAAGGGCAGAGTACATTCCTTTGAATCCTTCGGTACTGTTGACGGCCCGGGCATTAGATTTGTAGTCTTTATGCAGGGCTGTCCTTTCCGCTGTCTTTATTGCCATAATCCCGACACATGGAATTTTGATGGCGGCACCTGGTATTCCGTCGATGAAGTGTTGAGCAAAGTCAAAAGGTACCTTCCCTATTTCAAAAACTCGGGCGGAGGCATAACTGTATCGGGTGGAGAACCGCTCACCCAGCCTGAATTCATTGCCGAGCTCTTCAAAAAGTGCAAGCAGGAAGGTATTCACACGGCTATTGATACCAATGGATTTGCAGACAGCAGCTCCCATGCCGTAAATACTCTTTTGGACTATACCGATCTTGTTCTTCTGGATATAAAACATATAGACAGTGAAAAGCATAAATCTTTGACGGGATTCACCAACGAAAAAGTTCTTGAATTTGCGCAGCATTTGAATGAAAGAAAAATTCCGGTGTGGTTAAGATATGTGGTAGTTCCCGGACTAACCGACTTTAAAACGGATATTATAAAATTAAGAAAATTCATTGATGGCTTATCCAATATTGAAAAAATTGAAACTCTCCCCTTTCATAAAATGGGAGAATACAAATGGAAGAAGCTAAATCACGATTATAAGCTCTATGACACGTCTCCCGCAAATGAAAATCATATTGAAGAAGTGCGTAAAATACTATATCCTGATAAACTGAAATCCCAATAAAATTAAAAGGAATGATAAGAGAACAAAAAAATTCGATGAAAAAACATCATATTTGCTTTTATTTATCTCTTTTTGCAAATTTCGTCTATCTTATTATACAATTCATACCACCTCTGGACTCCATTCTCCAATTTATAATAATGGGCTATATATGGAACCAACAGAACTAAAATCAAAAGGCTTACCAGTAAAATAACAGGTTTTTCAAAAGATACAGCAAACAGAACTGTAGCAAGGAAAAAGATAGCAAAGGCTAATGTAACCATCAGATGTATAAGCCTCTCATGCTGAAGAAACTGTATCTGGGTTTTATGGTATTCTTTCAGCCATTCCCAATCCACATCCTCTTTTTTCTCCAATGTTTCTTTTACAAATTGTTCATGCCTTTTTAAATAATCTCCCATATTCTTTACCCCCGGTATTTTAAGCTGATAAACATAAATCCAGTCATCCTGTTTAAAGAATGTACTTCTTAACTTCCTTCTGCAAAAATTTCACTTTCAAAAATTAAATCCTCAATGGAATCTCTTCTTATCTCACCCAAGTCAAACTTATGCGAATTTTCATAAATATACTGTCTTCCTATTGATAAGTTGTTTCTTTTTTGCAGATTTTACAGTATCTTGAGGTGCAGCAATCACTAGCGGTACAATAACTTCATCTCCTTTTATCTCCAATTCAATTTGGTTGAAAAGCTGCACAAATTTCTCTGCCTGATCGCCTTCCTCATCAACATCGGGATTTAACCCCAAGGAAATTAAAACCAGATTTTCTCTGTCCTCGTATACAAAACCTCTGTCATGGGCAAATTCAAAAATCATTTCAATTGCATCCTTTACCGGTATTCCCCTCAAATCATTGTCCATCAGAAGTACATCTGCATCCCTGTTTATTGTATTAACATCTACAACTAAGTTATTCTTGTCAATAGACAACCCCAAACTGGGATTTATATCAATATCGACAAAGGCATAAACTCTGTCATCAGAAGGATAATATATCAGATTTCGATTGAAAGCCAGCATTAACACAGCTGCACACGATACAGCCACACCGGCAAATATTTTTCCTGCAATATTCCGATTATATCTTTTCACTTCCCAATTTGCAAATTTTATTTGCTGACCTAAAAACATTCCCTTTCTCTTTCTCAGTAAAAGAAAATTGCAATTTCCGGTCATTACAATAACACCATCCGGTGCAATTTCCAAAACAGTACCCACATTTCGATTCGGTTCTTTTTTGGTATAGGTTTCATTTATGTATAAATTCAAACTTTCCAGACCGCTTGTCATAATTAAGCATAGCGCAATTATATATGTACCGTTCTTCTCCACCGTACCGTGATATACATTTATTGTTTTTAAAATCTCTTGAATCGGCAGTTTTTTCTTTTTCTCAATTTCTTCCATAATCCGTTCATTCTCTGCTATACCTTTAGCAGTTTTTATGCACATATATATTGTATCATCATTCTTAGGAGCACAGGTCAACAGGTTGCGAAAAGAAATTTTGTATCTCTTGAGTTTTTTCTTTAAATCCAGAACATCTTCCAAGGTCTTTTTTCTATCGAAATCATCCTCGTTCTGCACTTCAGCATACACTTCTTCACAATTATTGTCGTTACCTTTTTCCAAACATACAAACAGGTCATTTTTTACCTGTTGGTTTTCCTTTTGATTTTCGGTGGTGTAATGAATTCCGGAATCCATCAACCTATTCCCCCACTTGCATTAATTTCATCCAAAACTACATAGTATGCGCCTTTGAACCGGTATAAAAAGAATTATACAAAACATTGCCTTCTTTAAAATGTATCGGAAAATAGCGCATTTATTTAAACATATATTGCTGAAATTATCACTTTCAAAAACTGATGCACAATTAAAAAAAGAAGCAGTACAAGCCACTTCTTTTTTGTGAATGTTTTATTATAAACTTTTAATTATTAAATACAACCAAAAGCTTACTATTTTACTTTGGTCAATTCAACAGAAGTAGAATCATTCATATTCACCAATAATGCTTTATTCGCATTGCCATCTGAAAGCAAAAGTAAGAAATTCATAGACTCGGATTTATTTAAAGTATCACTCTTATCGGAACCTTCCGATTGAAAAGTTTCATATTTCAGTTTTAATGCAAAAGCATTTTTTAAACCGCCGGCATATGAGTCATACTTCTCAAGATATTCCTGGGCAGACAATTTTAAATCAGCTATAGCTTTCGGACCGGAACTAATTTCAAACGGACCTTTATAATAATTATCCGAAGTATTATTCTTATCTAAATAATAGGTATACTTACCATCGGAATTGATATTAATCTCAATGGCGGGACCGTTTTCCGCTTCCCATCTTCCATAAATCTCATTTTCTGAAGTTGTTACAGGCTCGGACATTACTTCTCCATCAATACTTATTCCGGGGTTCGTCTGCTTCGGCTCATTCTGCGTTTTTTTCCCACAGGCAGTAACAGATAGCAACATCAATAATGCAAAAGCACTTATTATTATCCTTTTCTTCATTAAACCAACCTCCATCAAAAATTGTATGCTTATATTCTACCACATACTTATCTCTTTTTTAAAGACCTTAAAGGACAAACTTTCGACAAAATAAACCTATTTAAGCATTTTAACTGCTTTGTTTTACCTAAGACACAAATTATAATCAGTTAGTTTGCTCAAGCACAAACCGACCCTTCCTTTCAAGGTTAAAATCTGTAAAAGTCGGTACATGTTCCTCCACAAAGACCAGATGTTTTGTTTTAAATTTATACTTTGACGTCACAAAAACCTCACAAATATCCGGTCTGTCTTTATTTACGGTCAGGTTTACCGTAAAATCATTATACCTGCCGTCATTGGATTTAAAGTAAACTATACTTGATTTCTCATCGAATAAATCATTGGTAATACTATTTTCAATTCTCAAATTCAGGCTGGCTGCGAAAGAATTGCTAAAGGAATCCACAAATTTTTCCAAATCTATTTCGCTTTCCAAGTCCCTTGCAGCTTCATCCCGTGAGGAAGTCATAATTGCCAGCTTACCGCAATTATTTATGGCTGAATCTATTCTGGCCTTTTCTGCCACAAGTTGAAAACATTCAACCAAAGGGCCAAGAATTAAAGTTGAAGTCACCACCAATAAGATAGCATATGCAATACCTCTCATACAATCACCGCTACTCCAAGTCTTTGTAATATCTGATACCTGTCACCGGGAGGCGGAACGAGACCTCATATTCAATACGTCTCTCTTCACCTGCCAGCTCTATTCTAAAGGGAAATGCCGCCTTTATTTCCACATAAAAAGTTTCTCCTCTTTGCACATACGGCTTCAATGAATTGTCCAAATCTTTATAATAGTCATAAGAGTATTCACCTTCGTGGTCTGAACTTATTTCTATCTTATCGGAACATTCCTTGAAGATAGGCTTGTTTTTCAAATTATTCAGAATAAATTCTTTTTCATCCCTGGGAAGGTAATTGTAATTCGCTGCCACCGTTGCCAAATTGTAAGTCTCATAGGCCAAAGTCATATACCAGGGAAAAAACATAACAAAATTTGTAAACACAACAAAAACCGTGACAACCAATATGGCTACCAATATAACTTTAGCAAACCCCGCCATTTCTTTTTCTCTCCTTATATGTTACTTACAATATGGACTAGTATCTGTCTTACCGTATTTTTTCTTTTAATTATTTTGAAAAAACATAACAAGGGCGCTGAAAACTTTGTTAATTCTTTAACTACTTATCTTCAGCAACCCTTTTACCGCAAAATTCACGCTGTTCAGAACCATATTAAAACCAACTCTTTATTACATCCTCCCAAAGCCAGGTCCATACATCCTGTACTCTGTCAGTCAGCCATCCTCCAGCCATAAATTGCACAATAAGGCCTATGATTATAACAATGGCAACTGTGCCTGCAATTTGCTTTACGCCGAATTCACCCCGGTTGTCTGTTAATTTTGCAGTAAAGGTACGAAGGCTTATCCTCTTTTTCATAGCAAAACCTCCTAAATTATGGTTTTTTGTGTTTGATTTTTATAAAGAATTCAGTTTATAATGTTTAAGTTAGATCAACCAAACAATTTAATGGCTCCAATAAACTCAAAGTAATAATAAATTACAATATATATCAACAAGACTACAATCAATACAAACTGAGTTCTTTCGTTACTCGCTTTTCTGCGGTTCAATTCTTCTTCCAATGCAGCAACTCTGAGGTCATACAACTCATTTTTCAGATATGCCATTTGTGATGTATTATCATATCCCTTAAGTCTTGTCTCAAGAATGTCACAAAATTTTATTATATGCCTTAAAGGCACTCTCTTCTTTAATTGTTTTAAAGCATACTCTTCTCCATACTCAATATTATCAAGAAGCACTCCCAACTCGTCCGCCATATCCGGATTGGCATTGGGTAAAAAATCTTTTATTACATCGGCCAGATAAATATTTATCGAACGGGAATACTGATAGTACACCATACTGTAAAATGCCGGAAAATCTTTAAGTATGTTCTTATCCTTCTGTTCCACTCTCCTTTCCAGTTCGTCAATGGGGTACAGCCATCCCAAAACAACAAAAATCAAGCATACATAGCCAAACATAGGCATTATTTTCATCATAACCAGCGAACTCAACAACCCAGCAAGAGAATATAAAATCTGCTTAAGCCTTATTTCTTCCGGGGTGATTTTTAAATCAAGCCTGTTTATAATAAAACTCAACTGTTCACGTTTTACCTCGTTAAAAAATAGTTTATTGGACATTTTCCTCAGAATAATATCTTTAAAGTACAAATACTTTTCCATCTTGGCCTGTTTTTTTGAAAAGTTAAGAAACTCACGGGAACGCTTTTTTCTTTTATTGGGCATTGGTTTAAAGGCAGGATAAATCATTACACTTACCAGGTATATAATGGCAAGAAGGCTTAACAACTTTGCAAATATAACCATTATTTATCACCTCCAAACTTGCCTATATCACCCTGCAGAGCCTGACATCTTGCAAATCCGAGGCATATACTGACAATGGCCAAAGTGTTGACGAATCTACCAAGATCGTTGTTAATCAAAAAATCCCTAATTTCCTTAATTGTCATACTGTACATAATAAATATAACTATGAGGCTTGTCTTTATTAAGAAATCCATGTTCATTTTTTTAAAGATTCTGTTTTTTCTTGCGTTTATTTCCCTTAATGCGGCATTTTCATCCACAATGTCCAAAAATACATCGGCCATTCCCTTTCTCTCATTGTATTCAAAGATAATTGCCTTTTTTGCAAAGTTGTCAAACTTTGGGCCCAATTGCTTGTTTAGTACTTCCATGGCCCTTCGGAAGGAATAGCCGTGATTTTCGTAGTTTTCTACAAATTGCACAAAATACGGCCGGATACTGTTGTGAAGATATTCATCCGATTCAAGCACCTTTTTTATTGCAACAAGAACTCCTTCTCTGGCCAAAGGGCACAATATATCTTCTGCATCCATTATATGTTCTATCTTTGCCGACTTTATCTGTCTCGACTGCATAGTGAAAAAAGTAATGATTCCCACCAGAATCGATATTGAAACAAAGGCCGAAAGGGTAATATTTTTTAAGAACAATACCACAATTAGCACCATTATGACAAAGACAATACATATAAAAGAGTTAAAGCCTTCCAGAGTCAGCGGTAAATTAAAATCAAAAATAAGATTTTCCACTATGTTGTTGTACTTTGCTATAAGGCCTTCTTTTTGCCTTACTATCTTGCTTTTTTTAATTCTTTTGACATAAGCCCGTGTATTGCGGTTGGCAAGGCTGTCAACAACTCCTATAAAAGCATATTTTACAGAGCTTCCTATTTGTAAATCCAAAACAATGTTTAAAGTTACCAGCGCAACCAACCCTAAACCGATACTAAACAGTAAATTTAAATCCATCGGTGTCGTAAACCTCCTCTTCGTTAGGGTCTACCGGCCTTGTCAGGAATTCAAACTTACTGCGTTTGATTCCCGACTTAAGCATCCTTTGTTGTAATTTTTCAGAAATGCATCCCACTCTTTTGTGTCTGCCTATAATTCTTTTTACTTTCCCTGTTTCCGGGTCATCTTCCACGTCTATACATTCAAATTCATATATTTTGTTGACAATAGGAGTAAGTCCCTCCGATCCGATAATTTCCGATATAGAGGTTACTTTACGGGTTCCGTCGGCCAGTTTCTCCTGAAAGATTACAAACTTAACTGCCGAACAGATATTTCTGAGAGCCAGTTCTGCGGGCTCATCCGATTGAATAAGGTAAGCAGTAAGGAACCGGTAAATTGCTTCTTTATCCCCTTCAGCATGCAGTGTAGTAAAAAAGTAGTGCCCGGTTTGTGCAGCTCGCAGCGCAGTGGCAAACTCTCCCGGAGACCTCAACTCCCCCGGCCCTATCCAATGGGGTGACTGTCTCATGGCATTTATCAAAAGATTTTCCATGGTTGCCGGGCTGCTGTCGTCATCATCGGGAACCGATTCATATTGCAAAACATCATTAATTACCTTGTCATTGGGATCATTGTTTCTATAGCGAAGCAATCTAAGCTCTGAAGGATTTTCTATGGTTATAATCCTGCACAGCGGATCTATTTGCTTTATAAGTACTTCATTTAAAGTGGTTTTACCGCTTCCTGTAGGTCCCACTGTCATCCAGGACAAATTTGCCCTTGGAATTAAAGACAAAAGTTTAAACATATTTACCGAAAAAGACTCATCCCTTATCATCTTATCCGGTGACATAGTGGTTTTTTTAAATTTTCTAATTACGAAAGCGGGATTTCCATAAGGTGAAATATCGGCATGAGTTGCATTTACCCTGTATCCTTCAATGGTACGGGCATTGACCATGGGGGTTCTGGGAGTCAATCTAACTTTTGACACACCGATTAGCTTAGCAATAATTCTTTCCATATGCTCCCTGTCGGTAAAGCACTTGTCCCACTGTTCAGTTTTTCCATATCGTTCGACAAAGATTTGATGAGGGCCATTGGCTCTTATTTCATCTATTTCAGGGTCTTCCATTGCATCGGTAATAGGCCCGTAATGGGTTATTTCATCAATAAGGGCATTCCTCAAATCACTTAAGTTTTCATAACCTTCAACATCGGGTTTCTGTGTTTCCACATAATCAATAATATATCGCTCGGTCATTTCCCTTTTCTTTTTGGGGTCGTCGATTCTTCTGTAAAAATTGGATGCCACTTTGCTTATATACTGCTGACATTGCTTCAATGCTTCTTCAAAGGTCATCATTGTAAGTTTGCTTTGTACATTTTCCACCTTGTGCACATATCTTGCTTTTTTTTGCAGTTCACTGACAGCACTTCTGGTAAGCATATTCATACACCCCTGTCATAAACCATTTCTCATTTGACCATCAAATTAACCAGTCGATCCATAGCCCTTTGATATCTCTTGTCCAAAATGATACTGTCCACATAGTAAACACGACCGTCAAGGGAATAATTTATAACCGCTGGTACAAAGGGTACTTCTCCAATATACTTCATTCCCATTTCACTGATAATTTGTTTGTCATATTCAAAGCCCTGCACATTGTTAAGGATTACGTTGGCAATTTTTGACGAGCTGATACCGATAGAACTTATAAAGCTCAAAAATCTTTGAGTATTCTGAGGACAGTCTATTCTTTCACTCCATACACAAAAGCCGACGTTGCAGTATTTTATAGCTCCTACACAAAACTCCAGCGGAGGAATATTGGGAACATCTATCAAAACCAAATCAAACATTTCCTTCGTGGCATTGATAACCTGCTCAATATCTTCGAACTGAAAGTCAAAATACTCTTCCAAATAGTCCATGGGGCTTGGGGAAATCAAATATAAATTTTTATACTTGGTGTCACTGATTTCTTCGCGAAAATCAATTTTATCACTTCTCAAAAGTTTTATCAGTCCTCTTCCCTTAGGCATTGCTTCACAGTCAAGCAGTTTATAAATATTGGGATAAAAAACTTTAAAATCGAGAATACAAACATTCCAAGATTTCTTTGCTATTGCTGCGGCAAGGTTTGTTATCAATATTGAGCAATCGGCCGAGTCTCCAGCCGGAAAGAAAGCTATTACATTGTCAATAATTTTATTTGTTTCAATTGCACTGTATATCTTATCTCTGGGTGACAGTTTCTCCAGTATTTCCTTTATATCTATTCTTTCCCGTTGCTGGTCCATTCCTTTACCTCCTTATCTGCGGCAGACAATTGCTCTACAAAGTTGGTATTGTCCATTCTGCTTAATATGGTAAATGTAAACGTACCATGGGAATTTGACTTGGTATACTTATCTACCTGTTCCGGAGTAGCTTCAAATACCAGGGATTTTGCCTGAATATTCTGCAGAAATTCTTTGCTTTCCATAACAGCCTTTCTTTCCTCTTCTCCTAATCTTGATACTTCCTTTAAAATTTCACTGATGGATTGTCCCTTGGAATTTAACATATCCTTAACCAGTATCCTGTCAAAGAGAACTTCGGTAACATATTTCTTCTTGTTTAATGAAGATGTATTAAAATAGGGGTTCATATCTGTGGCTTCAGATGGCGAGTTATCGGTATCTTCATAGGTAACCCTGACTCTGACATAGTCTCCCGGAGCCAATATTTCTCCCCCACATTTGTCATAATCGTAAGGAATAGTCAAAACTTCCGATTCCTTTGGCAATTCATACAACCACTCATGCTTTACCGGTACAGAATCGGATAACTGATCATAATATATCGGAGTGTCATGGCGTAAAAAGTAGGCAGCATATTTGTTTAAAACCTCATTCACTTTATCATAGGTGACCATTCCTTCTTTAAAATCGGTCTTAAGTATTTTGCCCTTTTTAATCAAACTCTCTGTCAGCAGTTCTTTTTCCGGAATTCCTTCACTTGGCTTTACAACCGCAATTTCAACAACTTCCTTGGCATCACTGTTAACACTATTCAAGTATGAAAAGGAAGCAATAACAACCAGTACACTTACAAGAATAGCAGCTATTTTTTTCGGCAGATTGCTTCCCGGTTTTATATGCTTCAGGCTGTTTATGTCCATAAAAAACCTCCTAACGGCATAAATGTTTTTTATTATTTAAACACTTAAAATATTTATCAATAGAAACTTCAAATAAGATTTTTCAATATTTCAAGGCAGTAATCTCTATATACCCTATTGGTATTGCTAATTCTGTCACCGCCTCCTGTCTGCAAGTCATAATCCTTTGAATAAGGAATTATTCCGGCACCTTTATATTCTCCTTTGGATATTCCGCTCAGGTGAGTCAATATTTCGCAGGTAAACTCAGGAGTAAATTTTTTACCTTTATACCTGTTGCTCTCATTGTATTTTGAAATTATAACCCTGCTCTTTGCTGCAAAAAGTAAAGAATCCTTTAATATACTCTCTTCCAGGCCTCTGACAGTATTTATAACCGAATACAGACTGTTATTTACGCAAAGACCAATGGTGTCAATCTGTGTAATTAAGTCGGGTAAAGTTTTAAACACTTCCAGGGGAATATCCATTAAAACCAGATCATATTCATGCTTAAGGAGGCTAATAAGACTCACAACCCTTTTATATTGCAAAGCTTCAGCAATTCTTTCCTTGCTTGAAACAGAATATCCCAAAGCAATAACCGATAAATTCTTATTTATTTTACATGAGTTTACATCAAAAGATTCCGGATTCATAAGGCACCGGATAAGTGAATAGCTTAATTCGGAGTTAACTTCCGTCTCATCACCAAACTTTGAAAAAAATAAATTAATTCCCCTATAAACTGTATCCAAATCAATAACCATAACAGAAAGCCCACTGTCACTTGCCACCGAGGCAATATTGGCAACCGTACCGGTAACTCCCACACCTCTGTGTCCGGTAATTGCCACAATTCTTTTCAAGTCCCTTATTACAGATATTGTTTTTTCAAAATCCTTTGTTGAACTTAATAGCTTTCTGTTTTGACCATCTTCATCTTTTTTTAGTCCGGATTTAAATTTATCAAATAATGATTTTGATTTTTTCAGTATTACAGTATCCTCCACCGGGACACTTGCAGTATCTTCTGTTTCGCTGTCTGTATTGCTTGAAAGACAAAATTCCACAAGCAAAGATACCGGTATTTTTATCTGATCAGTGAAATAAACACTGAATCGTAAATCGTTTTCAAAAACCTGATTAAAAATTTTCTCCAATTGAATATCTTTTGTAATGAATCTAAAATTTGACCTGCGGTTTATCAATTGTTTACTTTTTTCCAGGAGATTTTTGAAATTCACGTAATCTTCAATTACACCCTGGTCGGTCAGAAGCAATGTATCATACTCGAGATAATTTCGGGAAAGAAAATCGAGAGCTTTTGAAAGGGATGCTTCACACCTGATTACGTCAATATTATTTTTCTCCAATGCCTGTTTCAGAGAATCGGAATTAGTGCCTGCTATCAAATACAGTTTCATGGATAACCCCCACTATGCTAATCTTCTCAATGCGTTTTGTTTCGCCTGCATCTTTCCCCAAAGCCAGAAATACCGGTTTCTTTTACCTATACGGTTATGACAGCTCTTTATCCAAATTCTATTGAGAAGACCCTGCTGTTTACTTAAAGCGGTTAATTGCATTTTAAACCATAGCGTTCTCAAGTTTATTTATATAATCGTATAACACAATATTGTTTTCTCTTAAAATATTGCATATCTGTATACCGTATTCAAAAGTCTTTCCCAAATTAGCCTTTCTTACTACCCTGCCCTTAAAACTGCATCTTTGCCGTTTGTCTAAATTTATACTGATATAAACTTTGCTATCAACCTCAAATTCACTGGAGCAATCAACTCTAAGACCTTCAAAACTCAAATCTCTGACTATAATTGCTTTTCCCGTATCATCAGCTTCATTCTTGATTATCCCCGAAAGGCTGACGAGATAACGACTTCGCTTTCTCATGTCATCACGTTTTTTAACATCCTTTATTATCAAAGTAATCTCCACCGGTGAACGGAACTTAATAGAAATAATCTCTCCATCAGCCCAAAAAACCTTATTGGATTTTACAAAACTTAATACAACCTTATCGTTCACATTGAACCTTTCCCTGTCAATAATATCGTCTATGGTTATCTTTATTTCCTCATCCTCCACAGTCTCGACTTTAGCTTCAAAATGCTCATCATATTCAAAGTGTTTGAGCTTAACGATACTATTTTTACTCAGTAATTTTTTTATACTGGAGTTTGCGAAAAAAGAGTTAAAGATGGACTTTGGCGCCATACCCAATTCTCCTTTCATGCTTCAAAGTTATATAAACAAACTTATTACACAATCAAGGTGTTAAACTTGGAAATTTGCCATAGCAATGGATTATAACATTAACTAATGATGTTATCGTCAAATTACATAAAATAAATTATAGGAAATGGAAAGATATGCTGAAAAAAATAACAGTAAATATTGAATTTATTTTGAACTAATTGGTGTATTTTAATTGGACATATTCTCAAAAATTTGTTATTATTACTTTATATTTATTAAAAGGAGACATGTAAGTTATGGATAGTAGAGTTCTTGCAAAAATAGGAAACAGGGAGATTACCACAGAGGATATAAGGTTTTTTTTAAGAAATGTGGATCCCAGAATAACTTCCCAATATAACAGTCCTGACGGGTTAAAGCAACTCGTATCCCAGTTAACGGAACAGGAGCTGTTTTATTTGGACGCAATTGATAATGGGCTTGACAAAGAAACGGAATTCCTTGCAGAATTGGAAAGAGTCAAAGCAAATCTGTTAAAACAATATGCCTTAAGCAAATTAATCAACTCAGTTACTGTAAATGAAGTGGAAATGAAAAAATATTACAACGAAAACAAAGAAGATTTTGTTGAACCTGAATCTATTAAAGCAAGTCACATTTTAGTAAAAGATGAAGAAACCGCAAACAAAATTATTGCTGAACTGGAAAATGGCAAAAAGTTTGAAGATGCTGCCAGGGAATATTCCCTCTGCCCTTCAAAAGAGAATGGAGGAGACTTGGGTTTCTTCCCCAGAGGCAGAATGGTTCCCGAATTCGAAGTTGCAGCCTTCGCTTTGGAAAAAGGCGAATTTACCAAAACTCCTGTTAAAACAAAGTTCGGCTATCATATTATAAAGTTGACCGGAAGAAGAGAGACAATGGAATTAACCTTCAGTGAAGCTGAAGAAAGAGTCAGAGCAGCACTTTTGAATAAAAAACAGCAGGAAGAATACTATAAAAAAGTAGAAGAACTTAAGCAAAAATATGAAATTAAGCTTTTTATATAGTTAATTACAAAGTTATATATTGACTAAAACAGAATTAATATACAGTAATAATGTAACCGATAAGTAGTTTAGGGGCTTTGTCTTCTCTGACAAAGCCCCTATAGTTGTCAATTGTGATTTATGCTTGATATATTCTTAATAATTACAGTTTTTGTTCCGTCAGGATTGTTGATTATTTCAAACTTATCTTTATTTCCAAACAGTTCATAGTCTATCACAATCTCTATGTTGTCATCGGTTTTCAGTCTGATTTTTCTGAGCCTTTTTTCAACCCATTCCCTATCCACTTCAAATTTTTCATGGGTAAGGCCTTTTTCGCGCAAATTGTTAACAAATTCGTCACGAAGTTCTTCTTTTTTGCCAAATATCCTGTTAGAAAAAGCCTCTATATCAATTTCATCTTCCTCGTGAATTGCAGTATTTACCAATTCTCTTACTTCTTCTGCAAAAGGCTCTCCTTCTTTTATTTTATCCCGTACCCATTTTTCAGTTTCCTTCTTCAGTATTTTTGTACAGGCTTTGCTGTCAAGTACTAGCTCTGCCCCCAGAAAGGTGTTGAGAAAAAACATAGCTACAGGCTCTTCTGCACCTTTAGATATTTGATTGTCAAGAATAACAAGCTCATAGTCATTATCAAGCACCGGAGACAGAACAAAGGCACATTTCTGTATTCTCTGATTGACTCCCGGAAGACTTATATCCTGTTTTCTTATATTAATCTTGAATTTGTTTTCCACCATTTCAATATCATGAATAAAGGACACAGTATAATCCATCTTTAGGATTGCTACTGCCGGAAGACTTTCATCTTCGTAAAGACACACAATTAAATCTGTAGAAGATATACTGCTGTTTGTCTTTATTGCCTTAAAAAGTTGCCTTGCTATCTCCTTAGAACCTTCGAGGAAATAATCGTCCTCGGATAAAATCCTATAAGAAACTTCCTTAACAATGTTAAGGCCGTCTTTAAATCTCCCTTTCCTGGCATCATCATCGTTCATAGACTTTATAATATGTTTTTCCAAAAACACTTGAATATCATCATTTATCTCCAATTCAAACTCATTCAATAAAGGCTCGTCGGCTCCTTTGTCAAGTACATGGATAACAGCTTTTTTTATCTCTATAGCCAATTACTAAACCTCCCTAAAAAATTCGGATTATCCTTTGCAGTTTTATGTTATTTTTTAACGCATAAAACGGGGATTTGACATCCCCGTTTCTTTGCTGTATTACGTTATATAATCTTCAACGGAAATTATTCAGATTCAAGCTGCAAATCGTTTTTTTGCCTAAAATTCAATCCGTTGCTGTCAGCATCAATTATAATATAGCTTCCTTCCTTGTATTCTCCTCTAAGATAGCGGTCAACCAATTCATCTTCGATGTATTTCTGTATTGTTCTTCTAAGAGGCCTTGCACCATATTTCTGGTCGTATCCCTGCTTCAGTATATAATCCTGTACAGCTTCAGTCATCTCAATCTTTATTCCTTTATTTTCAACTTCTTCAACAACTTCCTTAAGCATTAAGTTGACTATTTGTTTTAATTCATCTCTGCTGAGTTCATTAAATACAATTATTTCATCTATACGGTTTAAAAACTCCGGTCTGAATGTTTCCTTCAATACCTCATTAACTTTATTTTCAAGAGCAATATAATTGTCATTGGCAAAGCCTATTCCATGTGCTTTAAGGCTGGTACCGGCATTGGAAGTCATAATTATTATTGTATTTTCAAAGCTAACTGTTCTTCCGTGGCTGTCGGTTACCCGGCCATCCTCAAGAATCTGTAAGAGCATATTAAATACGTCTGGATGAGCTTTTTCAATTTCATCCAAAAGAATAACCGAGTAGGGCTTACGTCTGACTTTTTCAGTCAGCTGACCTCCATCGTCATAACCCACATACCCCGGAGGTGCTCCAATCATTTTTGAAACAGTGTGTTTCTCCATATACTCGGACATATCCAGTCTTATCAGAGCTTCTTCACTCTCAAAAAGCTCAACGGCAAGGGCTTTGACCAATTCAGTTTTTCCAACTCCTGTAGGTCCTACAAAAATAAAGGAAGTTGGCCTTTTCTTTCTCTTAAAGTCTGCCCTGTTGCGTCTTATTGCCTTTGCAACACTGGATACGGCATGCTTCTGTCCAATAATCCTCTTATGAAGTCTTTCTTCAAGGTTCAGCAATTTCTTGGCCTCAATTTCGGTAAGCCTTTGAACCGGAATTTTAGTCCACGATTCAATTACATGGGCCACATCATCTATGGTCAATTCCAATGCTTTGTTCTTTTTCTCTATCTCATTTATCTTTTCTATAAGTTTACACTCTCTAACCTTAAGGTCTGCGGCTTTCTGATAATCCTCTATGGAATCCGCTGAAATTGCATTTTCCTTTTCTTCCTGTACTTTCTTAAGTTCTTCCTTAAGCATGTCATACTCTAAGAGGCTGACATTGTTAATATTTGCCCTCGAGCCTGCTTCATCAATAACATCTATGGCTTTATCCGGCAGAAAACGATCAGTTATATATCTTTCAGACATTATAACTGCTGCCCGGATTACCTCATCGGGTATTTTTACCCTGTGATAGCTTTCATAATAATCCTTAATCCCCTTAAGAATCTCTATGGTTTCTTCAACAGAAGGTTCATCGACCATTACCGGCTGGAATCTTCTTTCCAAAGCCGAATCCTTTTCTATATGCTTGCGGTATTCATTCAGAGTAGTAGCACCAATTACCTGTATTTCCCCTTTTGCCAGAGCGGGTTTTAAAATATTTCCGGCATTCATGGCACCTTCTGCTTCACCGGCGCCCATGATATTGTGCAGTTCATCTATTACAATTATTATGTTACCAAAATGTTTTGCCTCTTCAATAATCCCCTTCATACGGCTTTCAAACTGACCTCTGAACTGTGTGCCCGCAACTATACTGGTTAAATCCAATTGATACACTTCTGTATTGAAAAGCTTCGCCGGAACCTTCTTTTCAACTATTCTAACTGCCAATCCTTCAGCTATTGCAGTCTTACCTACCCCAGGCTCACCTATCAAAACGGGGTTGTTTTTATTCCTCCGGTTCAATATTTGAATTACCCTGTCAATTTCCTTGTCACGGCCGATAACCCTGTCAATTTTGCCTTCTTTTGCCTTTTCATTAAGATTTGTACCATAGGTGTCGAGATATTTTTTCTTCTTTGGCGGCTTCTTATCGTGGGTTTTGGTACGGGTGTTATTCTTGCCTTCCCTGTCTTCCTTCAATGAACTGTCATCCGATGTATCTTTCGATTCACTGTCTTTGCTTCCCGAAGCTTCATTGCTTTTAAATAAAGTTTTATTAAAAAAGTTTAGAAAAGGATTTGAACTACTTGTACCCGGTTCTGAAACCACGCTGCCTAAATTATTTATATCAAGTTCTTCAAAAAAACTTCCCATCTGTTTATTTAAATCTTCCATTTCTTCTTCAGAAATACCTGTCTGCTCAATAATCTGCTTTATGGGCTGAATTCCCTGTTTTCTGGCACAAGAAAAACATAAACCTTCCTGGGTTTGCTTGCCGTCCAAAATCTTTGTTATAAATACTACTGCTATATTTTCTTTACATATAGAGCACATCATCATTTTATCAACTCCCATCATAAGAGGATCAACAGTCTAACATTACGAGTAATAACTATATCTTCACATCAGCCTATTTGTATCAATTGGGGTGCCAATCAAAACACCAGTCCGAGATATTTTTCTTATTAAATCGAAGTTTACTATTAACCTATGCATATTAATTGCTTATATTTCTCCTTTTAATTCTATAAGGTAAGTTTATTCTAAAAAAAATAACTAGTCAATTATCATTTCAAAAAATTTGATTTTCCGGCTGCAAGCCGGATACTTAAATAAATTTTTTGAGATAGCTCATATTATATTTCCCAATTGTTTTAGTTTTCAATTATATCATACCGCATCGAAAGCTGCAATTAAAGCGGAAACAGCCGGCATATTTTCATAATCCGCCCGAATTATTCCATTTATTTAATATCCGGAAAATATCTCTCTAAATAACAGCACGACAATATATTCTGTTAGTTTTTGTTAACTATTCTTCAGTATATTTTTAAGGAACTGGCCGGTATAGGATTCCTTAACTTCTGCAATTTCTTCCGGTGTCCCTTCTGCAACTACCGTTCCACCTTTGTTTCCACCCTCAGGACCTAAATCTATTATATAATCCGATACTTTTATAACATCAAGGTTGTGCTCTATTACTACAACAGTATTTCCTGCATCAACCAGCCTCTGAAGTATTTCTATAAGCCTGTGAACATCCGCAATATGAAGCCCTGTGGTAGGTTCATCAAGAATATACAAAGTCTTTCCGGTACTTTTCTTCGAAAGCTCTGTAGCAAGCTTGACTCTTTGTGCTTCTCCTCCCGACAAGGTAGTGGAAGGCTGTCCAAGTTTTATATATCCCAGACCTACATCATAAAGAGTCTCCAGCTTTTTATATATTTTCGGTATATTCTTAAAAAACTCCATGGCATCTTCAACGGTCATATCCAAAACGTCAGCGATATTTTTATCCTTGTACCTGACTTCTAATGTCTCCCTATTATATCTTTTACCCTTACAAACCTCACATGGAACATAAACATCGGGCAAAAAATGCATTTCAATCTTTATTATACCGTCACCGCTGCATGCTTCACAACGGCCGCCTTTAACGTTAAAGCTGAATCGTCCCGATCTATATCCTCTCATCTTGGCTTCAGTAGTATTGGCAAAAATCTCCCTTATGTGATCAAACACTCCGGTATAAGTTGCCGGATTCGACCTTGGGGTACGTCCAATCGGAGACTGATCTATATCAATAACCTTGTCCAGGTATTCCAGACCTTTTATTGCCGTATGCTCTCCAGGTTTCAATTTGGCATGATTCAATTCATTTGCCATCCTTTTATACAGTATCTCGTTTACAAAACTGCTTTTCCCCGACCCGGAAACTCCGGTCACACAAGTTAGGACTCCTAAAGGTATTCTTACATTTATATTTTTTAAATTGTTCTCCCTGGCACCTATCACTTCTATCCATTTTCCATTGGGTTTACGACGTTTTTTCGGTATTTCTATCTTCTTTCTGCCACTTAAATATTGCCCGGTTATTGAATCGGGGTTGTTCTTTATTTCTTCCACCGTTCCCTTTGCAATAATTTCTCCGCCATGCACTCCGGCACCGGGACCTAAATCTATTATATAGTCAGAGGCATACATTGTATCTTCGTCGTGTTCCACAACTATCAGCGTATTCCCCAAATCCCGCAATTTTTTCAAAGTCTTAAGGAGCCTTTCGTTATCTCTCTGATGAAGTCCGATACTAGGTTCATCCAAAATATACAAAACCCCCATAAGACCGGATCCAATCTGGGTTGCAAGCCTGATTCTCTGAGCTTCCCCACCTGAAAGGGTACCGGCTGCCCTTGCCAAAGTCAAATATTCAAGGCCAACATCCACCAAAAAGCCCAATCTCGCTTTGATTTCCTTAAGTATCTGCCTTGCAATAAGCCTGTCCCTTTCCGAAAGGTTTAAATTCTCAAAAAAGTCCCTTGCTTCTCCCACGGAAATGGTGCATAACTCGTGTATATTCAGATTGCCCACAGTAACGGCAAGAGCTTCCTTTTTAAGTCTTGCACCTTTACATTCCGGGCAGAGGTCATTGCTCATAAAATTTTCATAGTATTCCTTCATACTTTCCGACTGGGTTTCCTTATACCTTCTCTCCATCATATTTATAATACCTTCAAAGGGAGCCGTAAAGGAACCGCTTCCATATTCCCGTTCATAGTCCATCTTTATTTTCTCGCCCCTGGTACCGTAAAGAATAATGTCCACTATTTCAGGCGGAAGTTTTTCCACAGGGGTATCAACACTAAAGTTATAGTGCCTTGCCAGAGCATTTATACACATTCTTGCATAACTGTCCCCACTGGCAACATTCCAGCCTGCTGCATTTATAGCTCCCTCTGCCAAAGACAATGACTTATCCGGTATGACCAAATCGGGATCAATTTTAAGCAAATAACCCAGTCCTCCACAGGTAGGGCATGCCCCAAAAGGATTGTTGAAAGAAAACATCCTTGGAGTAATTTCGCCAATGCTTATGCCGCAGTCAGTGCAGGCAAAATTCTGGCTGAACAACAACTCTTCCTTGCCAACTAAGTCAACAATAAGCAAACCGCCGCTCAATTTGAGAACAGTTTCCACCGAGTCGGTAAGCCTTTTTCTTATATCAGGCCTTACTATCAGCCTGTCAACAACAATTTCAATGTTGTGCTTTTTGTTTTTATCGAGATTTATTTCATCAGTTACTTCATGAATCTCTCCATCTACACGGATTCTGACATATCCGCCCTTTTTTATATCCTCTATCAGCTTGTGATATTCGCCCTTTCTGCCTCTGACCACAGGAGCCAAAAGCTGTATCTTTGTACCTTCCTCCATAGCCATTATGCTGTCCACCATTTGATCTACAGTCTGCTGGGATATTTCCTTTCCGCAGATATGGCAGTGGGGTACTCCGATCCTGGCATACAGAAGCCTTAGATAGTCATATATTTCTGTAACCGTACCCACTGTAGAACGGGGGTTCCTGCTGGTAGTTTTCTGGTCTATGGAAATTGCAGGCGACAATCCCTCTATATAATCAACATCTGGTTTCTCCATCTGCCCTAAGAACATTCTTGCATAGGATGACAAGGACTCCATATATCGCCTCTGTCCTTCAGCATAAATGGTATCAAAGGCAAGGGAAGACTTCCCCGAACCGCTAAGTCCTGTGATAACCACAAGCTTATCTCTGGGTATTTCGACATCAACATTTTTTAAGTTATGCTCACGGGCACCTTTTATAATAATTTTATCCTGAATCATAAAACAACACTCTCATTTCTACAAGCATTAAATTGTTATAATATTATAATCAAATAAAAAGGAAAACTCAAACAAATATTTCGATTAAATTCTAATTTTTACAAGCCGTATTTCTTTTTTAAATCATTAATCTTATCTCTCAGTTCGGCAGCCCTTTCAAACTGTAAATTTTTAGCTGCCTCTTTCATTTCTTTCGTTAAAGTATCAATAAGGTCTTGAGCCTCACTGACACTTAAAGCTTCTTCAGTTTTCTGTATTTCGTAGTCTGAACTTTCCTCAGCAGCTTTCGTAATTTCTATTACATCCCTTATTCCTTTTTTTACACTTTGAGGAGTAATTCCATGCTTTTCATTATACTCCATCTGAATCTTTCTTCTTCTGTTGGTCTCACTGATAGCCTTTCTCATCGATTCTGTAACGGTGTCGGCATACATGATTACCTTACCGTTGACATTTCTGGCTGCCCTGCCGATGGTCTGTATAAGTGAAGTCTCAGATCTTAAAAATCCTTCCTTATCGGCATCCAATATAGCTATCAATGAAACCTCGGGCAAATCCAGACCCTCCCTCAAAAGATTTATTCCTATCAGAACATCAAACACACCCAGTCGTAAATCTCGTATAATTTCCATTCTCTCAATGGTCTGAATGTCCGAATGAAGATACTTGACTTTGAAATCCAGCTCTTTAAGGTAATCTGTCAGGTCTTCCGCCATCTTCTTTGTCAGAGTGGTAACCAAAACCCTCTCATTTTTCTTTATTCTTTCATTTATTTCACCGATCAAATCGTCAATTTGTCCCTTAACAGGCTTTACAACAATTTCAGGATCAACAAGTCCTGTAGGCCTTATTATCTGTTCAACTATCTGCTGCGAATGGGCTTTCTCATAGGCAGCAGGCGTTGCGCTGACGAATATAACCTGGTTTATTTTTTCTTCAAACTCGCTAAACTTTAACGGCCTGTTGTCAAAAGCCGACGGCAGCCTGAATCCGTAATCTACCAGTGCTTGCTTCCTGGACCTGTCTCCGTTATACATGGCTCCTATCTGGGGAATGGTTACATGGGATTCATCTATTATCATCAGGAAATCGTCCGGGAAATAATCTATAAGAGTATAAGGAGGACTTCCCGGTTTTCTTCCGCTTATATGCCTTGAATAGTTCTCTATTCCCTGGCAAAATCCTACTTCCTGCAGCATCTCAAGGTCATATCGGGTTCTCTGCTCAAGTCTCTGTGCCTCAAGCAGCTTGCCCTCTGCTTTGAGTTCTTTCAAGCGTTCTTCCAGTTCCTGCTCAATACTTTTTATAGCCCTTTCCATTTTAGTCCTTGTTGTTGCATAGTGGGAAGCGGGAAATATAGCAGCATGGGACATTGTTCCCAATATTTCACCGGTTAGGTAATTTACTTCAGTTATCCTCTCTATCTCATCGCCAAAAAATTCCACCCTTATTACCTTTTCCGATGAAGATGACGGAAATATTTCCAATGTATCTCCTCTTACACGGAACTTACCGCGTTTAAAATCTATCTCATTTCTTTCATATTGTATTTCCACAAGTTTTCTTATAATTTCGTCCCTATCCTTTTGCATCCCTTTTCTCAAAGACAGCATAAGGTCGGTATAGTCCTCGGGGTCACCCAAACCATAAATACAGGAAACACTGGCCACAATAATTACATCCCTTCTTTCAAACAAGGCAGCAGTAGCCGAGTGCCTCAATTTGTCTATCTCGTCATTTATGGAAGAATCCTTTTCTATATAGGTATCTGTAGCCGGAATATATGCTTCCGGTTGATAATAGTCATAATAACTGACAAAGTACTCTACCAGATTGTTGGGGAAAAATTCTTTAAACTCACTGCATAGCTGGGCAGCAAGAGTTTTATTATGGGCAATTACAAGAGTCGGCTTCTGTACCCTTTCAATTACATTAGCCATGGTAAAGGTCTTACCGGAACCGGTAACCCCTAAAAGAATTTGTCCTTTAAGTCCCCGGTTAATACCTTCGCACAATTTATCTATAGCCTGCGGTTGGTCCCCGCAGGGTTTGTATTCAGATACAATCTTAAATTCCGGCATAGCAGTTTCTCTCCCCAAAATTTTTAATAACATATATTATACCACACAGTATTATATATTCAAACATATGTTTGGGGAAATATATTCAAATATATTTTGACAATTGAAATTAAATATAAAAAAACGAACCCTGACTGCCAAAGGTCGCGGATTCGCTTTTATTTTATCACCTCTTATTTTTTTCCGTAAATTCTATAAAAATACATTTGTTCTTACTGAATTATTTGGCGAATTACTTGTTTAATGTAATTATGTTTGACCAAATATTATAATCCTTATCAAATCTGCAAACCGAAATTTTCTTTCCCGATGGGCTCCAGCTAAAGCCTATAACTTCATCGAACAACGATATTCGGGATGTCTCCCCCGATTTAAAATCGCTCAAATAAATCCCGCTTTCTTCCGAAGCCTCTTTGGTAATAGAAAACACCAGCCTAGTGTTGTCCGGAGACCATGCTGCCTGTGAAATTGCCATACCCTCTGCCAAAGTCTTTTTATTAAAATCCATATCGGCCATTATCAACTCCACTTTTTCATCTTTGGTCATTTTTACATAAGCAAGTTTACTCATATCCCCTGACGGAAATATCTTAAATACGTTTTCATCCAGGGTATCGGTTACCTTACTGTCCAAATTATATTTTTTCAGTTCCAATCCCGATGTTAGGTAGTAAATATCATTACCATTCCTAAACGCATAATTTGCCGATTCAGAACCCAAATTAACTACTTCAACAATTTTTCCGGAAATGTCTCCTTCATAAATGCCGTTGCCGAAATCGGGGTAAATAACTCTCTCATTGTCAACCCACTTTCCCGCCATAACATACATTGTTTTATCCCCTGTTACGGATACTGCATTTTGTCCTTGCGAATCCATGACATAACCACGGGCAGTTTCTTCACTGTTGGTTTTGTAAAAAATGTGCTTCTTATCCGGTGAAAACTCAGCAAACAATTGATTGGCACTTTCTTCTTTGAGTATTCTATACTCTCCGCTTATTATATCAAATATATATAAATTGTTGGGGTAAAATACCTCACCTTCACTGGATATTTTATTAACATTAGTGTTTTTTTGCTCACTAAAAGCCTGTCCTCATTTTGCCAATCCAGTGCCCTTATATCTTTATACTCATCTATTTTTTCTACCCTCAACTCGTCGTTTTCTGCAGTAGCTCTGGGTTCAATTATAGTTATGGTTTTGTCTCCATCTTTTATGGTTGTACGCCCCGGAATATTTGAATTGCATGCAGTCAACACAGCAATTGTCATTGCAATAGCTAAAAAAATTGAAACCTTTTTTATCATAACTTTTCCTCCAAACTTTTGTATGTATTCCTGATATCTATATTTTAGACGTACAATATCTCAAAAATATATAGCAAATGTTTCAGAATTGTAAACTTTTCTAAAAATCCGATTGACATTGGGGGCAACTTATGTAATATTCATGTGTCTGCGATATGATAACATCAAACAGAGAACCGTCCGAAACCACTGAAAAACACCAAATAAAAAATGTAAAACATTCAATATATTTCAACAAATATATAGTAAAAAACCTCCTTCAATGGTATAATGGAATCACGCAAAACCA
>Ga0116168_1000823_pt1 | contig 27733 bp, 33 predicted proteins | sample AD_UKC129_MetaG_FD_89795 | JGI IMG/M metagenome (GOLD analysis project Ga0116168, IMG submission 89795) | Active sludge microbial communities of municipal wastewater-treating anaerobic digesters from Canada - AD_UKC129_MetaG | ecosystem: Engineered > Bioreactor > Anaerobic > Digestate | place...
CGGGAAAGTAACTCTGCTGACACAGACACTTAGATCCATACGGGATAATGGATTTGCCATATGATCCTTGCCCAAAAAGAGGGGCAGACAGTGACATAAAACCTAAAACAAGTTGACACGACCACATTGCACCGTATTACTTTTCATCCTCGCGAAACTTTGGTATAATGGCAGAAAAATTGCTTTAAGGAGACAGAAACATGAGTGGGGAACAGATTCGGATTCTGGTTGCAATGTGTGTCTACCTTGCTGTTGTTGTCGCGATAGGCCTGTATTATATGAGAAGGGCAAATGAAAGCTCGGACAACTATTTCATCGGCGGCAGAAAACTCGGCCCCTGGATCGCGGCCATGAGCGCAGAGGCTTCGGACATGAGCGGCTGGCTGCTGATGGGGCTCCCGGGTGTAGCCTACTGGTTCGGCCTCAGTAATGCCATATGGACGGCCATCGGTCTTGCGGCCGGAACCTACATAAACTGGCTTTTTGTTGCCAAAAGGCTTCGCAGGTATTCGACCCTGGCGGGCAATGCTATCACTATACCGGAATTTTTGAGCAACCGGTACAAGGAAAACAAAAAGATCATCCTGACAATTGCCTCGCTGTTCATCCTGGTATTCTTTGCGGTATATGCAGGAAGCTGCTTTGTAACCTTCTGAAAACTGTTCAGCACATTGTTCGGCATGCAGTACCAGATCGTCATGATCATAGGAGCGATCATCGTTATCCTGTATACATTCCTCGGCGGATTCCTTGCTGAAAGCGCCACCGATTTTCTGCAGGGTATCGTGATGATTATAGCGCTTTGCTCGGTCCTGACCATCGGAGTAGTCGCTGCCGGCGGGATCCCGGTAATCCTTGACAATATCAAATCGATCCCGGGCTTTTTTGAATTCTTTGGTATTGCCCAGCCTCAGTTGGCGGGCGGCGTCCAGCAGCTGGATGCGGCAGGCAATCCCCTTTTCGGACCGCCCGGTCAATATGGCTTGCTGACCATTATATCCACTCTGTCATGGGGCCTTGGTTATTTCGGCATGCCCCAGGTGCTTTTGAGGTTCATGGCCATCAGCAAATCTTCCGAACTGAAGAAGTCCAGGCGTATTGCCACCATCTGGTGCGTCATTTCGCTGCTTGCCGCAGTGGCCATCGGACTGACAGGAAGAACCCTGTATCCGGCCGCACTATTGACACGGAGCGATTCGGAAAACATCTTCATCGTCATGTCCACCGGACTGCTTCCGGCATTTCTGGCGGGCATCGTCATGTCGGGTATCCTGGCTGCCACGATGAGTTCTTCAGATTCTTGTCTACTCATTGCTTCTTCGGCAGTGGCACGTGATATTTTCAAATGGCGTCTTCAGGAAGGATGCGACCGACAAACAGGTCATACTGGTTTCGCGCATTACCTTGCTCCTGGTTTCACTGTTCGGCATCATTGTTGCCCTGGATGAAAACAGCGTTATCTTCAAGGTGGTATCCTTTGCATGGGCAGGCTTTGGAGCGACTTTTGGTCCCATCATCCTGTTCTCGCTGTTCTGGAAGAGAACAACGCGGGCTGGTGCCATTGCGGGCATGGTTACCGGAGGCGGCATGGTATTCATCTGGAACAAGCTGATTTCGAAGCTTGGAGGCGTATTTGCCATCTATGAACTGTTCCCGGCATTTGTGCTCTCATGTATTGCTATCGTCGTGGTTTCGCTTTTGACCAAAAAGCCGGACCAGGCTATTCTGGACGAATTCGAAGCCGCCAAGACCTACGAGTGCTGATGCAGAAGAAAATACCGGGTTGAAAGGGCTGTTGGGACGGTTTCAGGTTTGCATTGCCTGCTGGTGCATGCAGAGGGCGGATATCATCCGCCAGGCCGGTGAAAACCGTCCCAAAGCTTTTATTGACATGGAAAAACAGGATTTGTATGATTTGATGGAGAGGTGAGTTTATATGGTTAAAATTGCGGTATATGGCTATGGAAATGTTGGAAAGGCAGCAATCGAAGCAATCAACGCAGCGCCTGATCTTGAACTTGCCGGTGTTGTCAGCCGGTCGCTTGAAAAAGGCGCTCTCGGGGAAATTCCGATCGTGCGCAATATTGACGAGCTGAAAGGGGTACAGGTTGCCGTATTGTGCATACCGAGCCGGCAGGTGCCCGATGTTGCGGAAGAGCTCCTGTTGAAAGGTATTTCAACGGTTGATTGCTATGATATCCACAGCCAGGTCTATGATCTGTTCACAAGGCTTGACGCGGCAGCCAAAAAGGGCGGAAGTGTGGCGGTTACTTCCGTGGGCTTTGATCCGGGCATTGACTCGGCTATCCGTGGGCTTTTTGAAGCTGCGGCTCCCAAGGGACTGACGTATACGGACTTTGGGCCGGGTCTGAGCATGGGGCACTCCGTTGCCGTACGGGCCATCCCCGGCGTGAAGGATGCACGCTCCATCACCATACCGGTAGGCTCGGGTCTGCACCGCCGCATGGTTTATGTTGAGCTGGAAGAGGGCGCCGATTTCAATACGGTTGCGACCCAGATAAAGGCGGATCCGTATTTTGTCCATGACGAAACCCATGTGATCCAGGTGGACGATGTGGAGTCGATAACCGACGTGGGACACGGCGTGACCATCACGCGGAAGGGTGCGTCGGGATCTGCGCATAACCAGCGTTTCCGCTTTGAAATGAGCATCGACAACCCCGCCATGACCGCTCAGATGATGGTTTCGGTCGCGCGGGCTGCCGTGAAGCAAGCGCCGGGCGCGTACACCATGCTGCATCTTCCCATTATCGACCTGCTTTATGGCTCCCAGGAAGAGCTTATCCGCCGCCTGGTATAGCAAAAAAAGGGGACAGATCTTGTCCCGTTTGGAAAACAAGAGGACGGTTCCTCTGTCGTATGAGAACCGTCCTCTTTTCTTTTTAGTACAGCTTGATATGATCCGAAGGTGATGCGAAGGGACCCGGGATGACATGGACTCCGCGATGGTCTCCAAAGTAGTCGGAGTCAAAGCGTATGGGTGTTCCGTCCGGGTTCTCGAAGTATTGCTCGGGCTCGAATGCTTTGCCGAGGATTTCGGTATGGATCATCCGGGCACAGAAATCCTTGATATAATCGAATATGTTCGTATCCAGGTAATAATGGCCGTCTTTTTCCACAAGCTCAACCTTGATTTCCTGATTCTTCTTCTCGACCAGCAGGCAGTTTGCTTCCTTTTTCCACGGCTTAGCACCGTTGAGATACACATTGCCTTCGCTCCAGACGGGAAGATGCCCAAAGTGGACAGGCTCCAGGGCCATCATGTTGGGCCACTGCGTGAAATCGAACTGGGCAATCCATTCCTCATAGGTGGGGTACTCGTCGAAAACATGCGTACCCACAGCCCTGTTTTCACGCATGGCTTTCTGCGGATCCTGGTCGTTATAGACCACATAGTCCTCAGAAGGCCATTTCTGGATAAAGATATTGTTGTAGAAACGGTTGTCGCCGTGAAGGATGGTCATAAACCCCATCACTTCCGTACGGTGCGGTATGTGATACGGGGTATAGCGCCAGGTGGTTCCTTCGCCAACGCTGGTAAAGGCGCCGCAGATGAGGTTGTGAACCATGGCCACGCCCTGTGTTGCGCAGCGGAGACTCACATCTGACAGCAGGATGTTGTTATCGATGAGCGTAGGACCATGGCTGACCTCCACAAAGATATCCTGGGACATCATGCCGCCGGGCAGATGCTTGGCATAGGGCGGCCGCTGGTTGTCATGGAGCAGGTTCTGGGTAATGCGTGTACCCTGGGCCTCCCAGTCGCACCAGATTCCCATGGTGCAATGATGGATATGGTTGCGGCGTATGATCACGTCTATGGCTGCGTGCAGTTTGATTCCCGAGATTTCTGCGCCGCCGAGTTCCATCATGTTGTTGATATGATGGATGTGGTTGTCCTCAATGATGCTGAACACGCCGCCCATGCGGCCAATAATGCCGCCCTGTTCGCAATGATGGATGTTGCAGCGGCGAATGATGTGGCTGCCGACCTTTTCTTTCAGCCAGCCATGGTACTGGCCCCGGCAGACCGCATCCCGTTCCATCTGGGTGGGGCTTTTCACCTGCTTGTATGTGAAGTAGTGCTCGTTATCAGGGTCGAAATATTTGCCCAGGGAAATGCCGGCGCACTTGCTGTTTGAAATCTCGCAGTCTTCAATGATCCAGCCCTTGCTCCAGTGAGGGCCGATCATGCCGTCCTGGAATGCCGCAGGTGGTGCCCAGGTGGTGGCCGCCTTATCGATCTTGAAGCCCCTGACCGTAATATAGCTGACGCCCGTTTTGGAGGGCATAAAACATCTGCGGCGTACGGTGATCTCGACGTTTTCCTTGTTGGGGTCAAGGCCCTGGAAATTGGCGTAAATGATTGTTTCGTCTTTTTCCGGGTCCTGTTCGGTATACCACTTATAGATGGATTCTTCGGGCACCCAGCTGTATTCATAGATCTCGCCCTTGAGGCATTCTTCCAGGGTCGTCGCTTCATACATCGCCCGGTCGTTCAGGAAAACGCAGCCGGTATGCCTGTTGGGGGTTGAGAAATACCAGTCCCCGTAGACAATGGTTGTATAGGGATTGTAATCGCCGAAAACGCTGTTTGGAATCCGGCATACCCAGACATTGTCCTTGTAGGGCTTCCAGGTTTTTACCTGTTCCGCACCGGTAATCACGGCACCCAGAGGCGTGGTGCTGATATAGGTGATACGGGCTTCTTCCGTGCCCGAATGGATAGGATCGACATATTCCCGGTAAATTCCGGGCGCCACCAGCACTTCGTCCCCGGGAAGTGCTATTTTTGCGGCGTCGCTGATGCGTTTAAAAGGTCTTTCATAGGAACCGTCGCCGTCTCGTTCGGCTTTTACGTCAACATAGTATTTCATAGCCATTCTCCTGTTACTGAAATTTTTACTTGCTCTATTTAGATACCACTTCTGAGCATAATATTATCTGTTTATTTTAAAAAGATTCTCTGCATTGCAAATCATGCCGAGCTCCTGTACGCTTATGTGTGAATGTTGTTGACGGAACTCAGCGCCAGGGACGTTCCATCTCATGTAAATTGCCCCTGAATGGATCTGGAATAAACCTTCATAGGCGCTATTAAGCGGATTTCTCAGAGTTGGGGAGGAGGCTTCGTATAGCAGTGCGTGAGGATAAAACGGCAAATAGTGAGCCCGTCATAGAAAGGGTATTCGTGTATGGGACACTATTGGAGGGGTTCCGGAATCACAAGAGATACCTTGAAGGCCGGATAAACCGGATCACACCGGCCAGGACATATGGGCTGCTTTACCATCTGCCCCAGGGATATCCGGCGCTGCTGAGAGGCGATGGGACAGTTGATGGAGAGGTCGTGGAGCCTGTGGATGCAAAGCTGCTAAAGGCGCTTGACAGGCTGGAGGGCTATAGTCAATGGAGGAACAACAATTTATACGTTCGGGAATTGAGGAACATATTGACAGAAGACGGGGAAGAGGTGCCATGCTGGATATATGTGTACACCAATGAGCGCTATGCAAAAGAAAAAGGGATTTTAGTACCGGATGGAAACTGGAGAAAGTTCATGGAAAGGAGAAAAAAACATATAGGGAGTATTTGGCCATGGAAGCTGTGCTAATAGCCATGAATCGGCTTACAATTTCCAAAGGCGGGATATGCCGATGTAACTGCTGCAATTGCCACCCTTTGCTTATCGAAGAGTTCATCACCCTGCTGTCATTATGGCGACAGGGTTTTCTGCTGCTATAATTTCTCTTCTTGTGCATGACTAATCAGCAACAACGTATATATCGCGTTAGAAAAATATAAATACTGTAACAACTATTTACAATAAATCAAGTGCGTGTTATAGTAATTATTAAGAAATGAATAGTATTGTATGGGGGTGTTCACATGGCAAGCCTGGAGATTCAGATTGATGATGCCGTACTGGCGGAGGCCAAAAAGGTTCTTCATTCGCTCGGAATGGACGTTGAAATGGCCGTGAGCATTTATTTGCGAAGGATAGCGCTGGAAAAGGGCTTACCGATGCCCATGTCGGGTGTGTCTCCCAAATGGACGGAAAATGATAGCGATGAAGGCATGGAAGAATCGGATAACGATGCAAAAAGCCGTACCCGCGCCAATAACAAGATTACCGCAGAGATGATTAACGAAATATGGCAGGCGTTTTTAAGGTATACCCGAGGTTTGGGCCAAGTCAATCTCCTCAGCACCGAAGTTTCTTCCAAGACGGGAATGAACCGGGGCAGCGCGTTTATCTATCTGACCGTTCTGTCCAACCTGGTGAAAGGCGAGCCCAATACACGTGTGGTGAAATATAAGGATCTGGAATACCTGATGGATAAAATACGGGACGAACTTGGAGAAAGCCAGTATCAAAATGCGCTCAAGTCCCTGAAGGCCTCTGTCCCGTATTGGCGGGAAAAGATTTCCGGAACTTTTGCCGATAAGGTTGAAAACTATTGCCGGGATCATTCAAATGAATAAAAGAACTCAAGGTATCTTCCCAAAAGCGGCGCTGGGTGGGAAGGGTGGAAGTTACGTTGAATTAGGGCAACAGGGGGATGGTTTTTCTCGATTTTAGGCCTGACACGATTAGATACAAGGCCCAATGTTTTTTCTTCGCAGAAATACTTAAAACCATTATTGCAAACGAACTTAATCGTTTAAGAAAAACACCATGTTGGTATAAGAAGCCGCCTTTGCTCACCATCCTCAAGGTAGCCGGCCTTGCAAACCCTTTATGCCTGGTTGAAATTGATGCTGTTGCAGTGGTAGAAGATAAAGAGATGTGTTGATGTTGAGGCCAAACCCTTGTTTATAGGGCAAGTAAAAGGTGTATCAACCAGATGATTGAGAATCCCAAGCGGTTCATGCAGGTTTTAGCCAACGAAAACAATGGTAGTAATTTAATGGTGAGCAATTTATGGGCACTATGTTTGTTGGCTTAACCGATTATGATTGGTATTGTACCCTGAAATCAGAAAGATACGATGAAGTTAACTTCTGGAGACCAGGTAGTACAGCTTTTAAAGCATTAATACCAAATGATTTGTTTTTATTCAAGCTGAAAAAGCCGTATTATGCCATTGTTGGAGGTGGCTTTTTTGTAAAGTACTCATTGCTGCCAATATCGTTGGCTTGGGAGGCATTTGGAAAGAAAAACGGCACATCAAGTTATGAAGAGTTTTCAGAAAGATTACGGAGATATAGGGAAAAAAACAGAATAGATCTCGCAAATCCATATGTAGGCTGCATTATTCTCACAGAACCTTTTTTCTTTGAGGAGAAAGACTGGATAGTTCAGCCGGACAATTGGCCTTCTAATACAGTAGTAGGAAAAATCATGGATACAAGAGAAGGTGAAGGTAAACGTCTTTTTCAAGAAATATGTAAAAGACTCGAAAGAAAAGAAATATCAGAGCAAGCAGTAGCTAGAGAAAGCGTAGTAAATGAAAATGATGAAACGCGTTATCAACGTATACTTGTAAGACATCGAATAGGCCAGGGTGCATTTAGAGTGATAGTCACCGATGCCTATCAAAGGCGTTGTGCAATAAGTGGAGAGAAAACGCTTCCCGTATTAGAAGCAGCACATATCAAACCATATTCCAAAGATGGTCCCCACCATGTTCAAAATGGTGTTTTGCTCCGTTCTGATATACATAAACTTTTTGATGAGGGATATTTGACAATTGCACCTGATTATCGGATTGAAGTCAGCAGAAGAATAAAAGAGGATTATGGAAACGGTCGTATTTATTATCAATTCCATGGCCAAAGACTTTTAGTGTTGCCAAATAGGGCAGATGAGCTTCCTTCGAAAGAGTTCTTAGCATGGCACAATGAAAATGTTTATCTGGGTTAATTGATATGATGAGGCTTAAGATAACGTTTCGCATGATATGCCGGAGCTATTGACGCAGCTCCGTCAATAGTTCCGGCGATTCTGTATTAAATATATCTCAGCGCTGTCTACCTAATCTGCTTTTCTTTCTTCCGATGAACCGGTCAACAGTTCCGGTTTGGTCTCCGATAGTTGAATTTGCCCATTGGTTTTATCGGGCAAAACAAGAAGTAGGCCAGAATCCCCGAACTCCAGCGAATCAGCCAATTCCTTCCACTCATAGCCTAATGTCAGTATGACAATAATGATTCCGACCATCAGAACCAGGTAGTAGAGCACGGCAAAAGCTGCATCAACGGCCGGGAACAGTGATAAATATGTAAATACGCCTATTCCCAAATTTTCATTGATCGTACTGTGAATGAAAAAGACTGAATAGCCGAACAGGCATATGCTGGCTATAACGGAAAGGGGCAGGATAAATGACAGTATTTTTGAAATAACGAAGTTGACAAGACGCAAAACATGCCAGAAAACACAGGCAAAAGACCAATATCTGGATTGGGATTTGCCAAGGAGCGCGTCATGATCGGTTTCGCATATTTCATAGAGTGCTGAATAACCCCTGTAGCTGATTTCAAATATGAAATCCAATACAAACTTTATTGCTGTAATGAGCAATAGGGATAATGCTGAGGCGAGCGAACCAAAAACATATACGACCGTTAGAACAATAACCGAGATGATCCCCAAAAAACACAGTAAAACAATGATAAGGGTGACTCCTTCCAAGAAGCCGCTCGGATTCTTGCAAATAGCCTTTAATATGACCAATCCGATAACTGCCGCGCCGACCCCCAGGAAAACGAGTGCTTTTTCAAATGCCTTCATTATGAGCTGCGCTATCAGCGAAATAAGCAACAGCGGAAAGGCCAGAAGCGATAAAAGGTTGATTTTTATCACATTGAATACCTTCATTAGAGCTGACATGCCAAAACTCCTTTATCATTCATATTTCTCGAATTCATAGGTTATTGAGGAAACGTAAGATTTTCCGGACTCATAATGAAAGCTGATACGGTCTCCGGAATTCTTGTCGACATAAACCAGTATTGTGGCGTCGATATTGTAATAAACTACTGGAGAACCCAGACAATAGTCCGGTGTTCCCATTATTCCCTCGCTGGCATGTGCCAAATCTCTCAGGCTGGTCCCCAAAGTAATGGCTTTAGGGAAAACGACATTATTATTGCGCGAGAAGCGGACACCTGTAAAGGTCGCTTCACTGGCCTCAATATATTTCTGAGTCTGGTTTTGCACGATGATTGATACCCCTTCATGATCTGAAGAAGGAATTTCAATAGTCTCTTTTGGGGCAAGACGTTTATCCTTGGGCGCGACGAATTTCATCTCATCCCTGATGTTATACAGATCAATGATTCTGCCGTTATACTGCACTTTCCTTGAGAAGATGTCGGCATTCAATAGTTCATCTTGCGGCTGAAGGTTCATAATCTCCCTGACAAATTCCGAGGGGTCAGCCATGTATGCCGGAATTTCATAATGGTTGTTTTTCTCAATGATTATGTTGTTAATGTCTACTTTGACCCTTAATCTTGAATACCGTGAGTTGGTCACGCCATAGTTGACTTCGTATTTTCCGGGGATCAAACCTTCAACAGACTGGCGGAAGCCATTTTCCTCATTCAGCAAGACCTCATAAACCCTGTCCGATGTCACACTCCCTAATCTGATCCAAACCCCAGTCTCCTTTTTGATTTCATCCGGGAGCAGGTTATACTCTTCGGGCAGGCCTTCCAGGTAAAACTCACAATCCGTGTTGTATACGCTCGCGTCTATGCTTTTGGAGCATCCGGCAACTACTGCCGCAACCAACATGATGAATGTCATGGATAAGACGAACCGCTTAATGGCTAGTTCCCTCCCGTCGTATAAATATATCTGCATAATTTCCTGTTGATAAATTATTTTATCAAAAACACTCACAATGTTCTAGCAAATATATTAATTAGATATAATTATGCCAATATAAAGAAACTGGTGATTCTGTTTGCAGTCTTACTGCCATTCATGCATGATATGTACAAATATAAAGACAGTTGAACTCCGAAGAAACGACCGGATGGTCAGATGCCAGATGAAGTCGAAATCACGAACATGTTCGACGTAAGCAGGAACACTTTGCAAAAAGCCTTTGACGATCGTGTAAACAAGGGCTATTTCAAGACGCATTTCCCAATGCAAGTTCAGTACACTGCCTGTCCATATACCGTTTGTGGTATATTTTTACTAGGAATTGACATAATTACTGGACTGAATGTTTTAAAAATTTGCTAGGCATGTATTTTGAAATATCAAGCTGGAGACTGGGGGAGATATGATGAACAAGTTTGCTGTGAAGCATAGTAATCCAACAGGATTATTCGCTTCAAAATTTTACAGCCAGGTAGTTACAGTCACCGGCAATGCAAAGACCATCTATATTGGCGGACAAAATGCTATTAACGCTGATGGGCAATTGGTAGGGCGGGACAATTCTGAGCTTCAGACAAAACAGGCACTGGAGAATATTAAAATAGCTCTGGCATCTGAAAACGCAACTTTTAATGATGTGATAAAGCTCAACATTTACATGGTTGACGGGTGCGATCCTGCGATTGGGTTTAAAGCCTTCATGGAAACAGTTGGCGAGTTGAAAAAGCCACCTTTGATTACAGTCCTCAAAGTAGCCGGTCTTGCAAATCCTGCATGCCTGGTCGAAATTGACGCTATCGCGGTAGTTGAAGATAACGGAGAGTGACTGGGAGATGGATTTTTCCAGACTGAAAAGAAAGATCAATCCATGCCCGAAGATATTGAGGAGCGGCTTGTCAAGGAAAACCTGATGGATGCCTATAGGAGGAGGCCACCGTACCAGCAAAACGACTATCTGGGCTGGATATTGAAATCCAAAAGACCTGAGACAAGAGAAAAACGCATAGCCCAGATGCTTGAGGAATTGCGGAGCGGGGATAGGTATATGGGGATGAGCTATCGGGCGAGATAAAGAATAGGAACAGCAAAGCCCGCAATCGATATATAAAACGATTGCGGGCTTTGCTGATTTTTTTATGGTATTAAGCGATTTTTTTCACATATGCCAATGGCTAAACCCAAAAACCTTAATATCTTCCGTCGGCCTGCTCGAAATGGGTGGGCGCATTGATGGTTTCTCTGCCGGACATGATCCATTCTGCCTGCATGTGGATCATCTTTTCAAGCGGCATGTGGGGCATTCCCATAAGACCGCAGAGCTTGGTTGTGTTGCTGTAAATTCCTACCGGCCTTTCTTCACCACAGAAGACAGGCTTTTTGCCGAAGATTCTGCCGAAGGTTTCGGCGGTCCATCTGGTAGATATGCACTGGGGGCCGGTAACGTTCAGAACAAAAGGCGGTGACGAGACGTGGAGCAGGCTGCGGATTGCGTATTCGCACACGTCACCCTGCCATATGCAGTTGTATATGCCGCGGGCAAGGCTCACCGGCTGCCCGTTGAACACAGCACTGGCAATATCGTACAACACGCCGTAACGCATTTCTATGGCGTAGTTGAGGCGGAAAAGAAGGGATCTGGTCCCGCAGTGATTTGCGTAATACTGGAACACACGCTCACGTCCCAGGCAGGTTTGCCCGTACTCTCCATCAGGATTCGGTTCGTCCTCTTCGGTCGATCCGCCCGAAAGTGCGGAGGTATCCCCATATACGTTGCCGGTAGAGAAAACGACAAAGCGGGAATCGGGAAAACGTTCGCACACCTTTGCCGGAAGAAGGACATTTATAGCCCAGGTAAGGGATTGGTTTTCAGTGGTTCCGAACTTTCTTCCGGCCATAAATATGATGTTGGGGCAATCGGGTAATCCCTGAAGCTGGCTGTTGTCCAAAAGATTAGCCTCAAAAACTTCAACGCCGTATGCCTTCATCATGTCGGGCACATCTTGTCGCTCAAACATGGAAACGGCTATGATCCTCTTGTTTATGCCGGCCTCCTGGCATGCACGGGCGGCCATTATTGAAAGGCTTGGCCCGACTTTGCCGCCTGCGCCAAGGATCATGATGTCGCCTTCAATTCTTTTTACGTCTTCAATCAGGCGCTGACTGGGACGTGTCATGAATTCCATGAGTTCACCAGTGTCTTTGACCATGCTATCACACCTTTCCATTTATTAGAAATTCTTTTTGGTTGACAAGTTAAAATACTTGATTTATCTTGTTTCTGATAGTAAAATAACAGTAAATTTAATGGAATGTTTACTAAGAAAATATCTTTAACAGGTGATCGGTGATGAGGGAAAAACGGGTGACTATAAAAGATGTTGCAGCATTGGCAGGCGTTTCTGTGGCAACGGTCTCCAGAGTACTCAGTAATGCGGACTATCCCGTCTCCAAAGAACTTCGCTCCAAGGTTGAACAAGCCGCCAAAGAACTGTCTTTTGCCTATACATCGGCACCGCGTTCTTCTAAAGCGTATCACGATAAGGAGATTGCAGTGGTCATCCCCAATATCTCCAACCCGTTCTATATGCAAACCATCAACGGGATCAGCACTGTATGCTATGAAAAGGGATATCAGATGCTCCTTTGTAATTCCATGCAGGATGTGGAGAGGGAGGAGCAGATTCTCCAGGACCTTTATTCCAGAAGGGTAACAGGGGTCATCATTTCCTCCATTTCCGAAGATCCCCGGTTGCTTGCAAAATATACTGAAAAAGGCATGACATTCATTCAGCTTGACCAGAACTATGAAGGAAGCGGTGTATACAGCATCAACTACGATTCCCGGCTCGGAGCCAGGATAGCGGTAAGGCATCTTATAGAAAACGGACATAAAAGAATTGCCTTTATTTCCACTCCTCTTACGCGCTGGACCAGAAGGGAGATCTACAAAGGTTATCTGGAACAGCTTAAGAAAACTGATATTGAATACGATGAAAAGCTTGTTTTCATAGCTGATACGGATGGAATGGGAAATCTCAGCAAAGATGAAACCCGTACAGGGGCGGCGATGGCCAGGAAACTCGTTGAGAGCAAATGCAACGCCACCGCCATACTCTGTGTTAACGACATGGTGGCTTTTGGCGCCATTCATGCCCTTAACGAGATGGGGGTGGCTGTGCCTGACGATATTTCCGTTGTGGGGTTCGATGATATCCCGCTTGCGGAATCTTTTGTGCCCGCCCTTACGACAGTCCATTTTCCCGCATATGAAACGGGAAGAATAGCGGCAATAATGCTCATCGACTATCTGGCAAACGGAAAACAAAGCAATACGCCTCTCAAAATGAATATGGAACCGAGGCTTGTCGAGAGGCGGTCTGTCAGGAATCTCTGTCGGTAATTGCGGTGGCCAAAGATTTATATCGTACATCATTTTGAAAGCCTCTTTATGATTGAGTCCAGAAGGTTGACTGAGAACAGCAGCCTTTCAGGATATACGCTCTGGTTGTTTATAAGCATATCTGAAAAGCGTTCCATTCCAAAACGGTAGCAACGCTCATAGTTGGGTACAAGAATCTGTTGCGAATTTCCAGTTTTATAGGCGATATGGAAAGAGAGGTCATTGATATCCGGCGAGGAAACCAGCTTGACGGCGAGACCGTCATAAAAAACGCTCGCCGTCACATTGCGGCCCTCTCTTTTTGCTTCAAAGCCTTTTGCATCGCAACCGCCTACGCAGGCGCACAGATCGGTGAGATGGCTTCCGTAATAATACCAGCCTCCGTATGGTGATTCCCAGTCGGCCATGAATTGGATTGTGATTTCGGAGGCGTCCTTTGCTGAACGGCGGACCGATTCGGTTTCAGGAAGCCAGCAGAGGGTGGAGCCTCCCATGATGGGAACATGATGTTTCCTGGCTGCCTCTATCATAGCGAGGGCATCCTGCTTGTCGCACGCGAAGGGTTTATCAACGAAAACCGGCTTATGGTTTTCAATGCACATTTCGGCATATTTTCTGTGGGTCCGACCATCCCTGGTTAGTATCATGATGGCATCGCTTTTTTCCAGCAGTTCGCTGAAGGTATCGCAGACTCCGGCCAGTTCTCCTGCTGCCAGCCTTGAAGCAACTATATCCGGTGCATCGGGCGCCCAAACATATCCCGATTTGGAATCCAGCCCGGGAACCCCTGCTGCCAGAACTTCGCCAAAATATACCAGATGCATGCTTTGAGCCCCGATATAGCCAATCCTTTTAATAAAAATCCCTCCGTCAAATCGTTCTAGTAATTTGATTATAGGAATTTTTCTGTTATCATGTCAATGAAAAAGAGAAAATTTTCTTAAATTTACTATGGAAAAGTATTGCATTTGATGTTTAATAGCGCTAATATTTTATTATACGAAGTAAAGAGTTCGGTACAAAATGCACTAAAAATGTTGCTATATTTGTGATTGAATAGAAAATAGACACAGTAAATAAAAGGTAATACAATTGAAATTATTTCTTACAATATAAGCATAAATAATATTGTTAGAAATAATTAGTCATGAATTATTTTAAAGGGGGAGAAAAAATGAAAAAGAAAATTTCTCTGGTAATGGCACTTGTACTGGTCGCCGCCATGGCTCTTTCTGCTTGTGGGAGCAATACGGGTACAGGGAATGCGACCGGGAATACTGCTGGAAATGCCACAACTTCACCTTCTGCCACGCCTGAATCATCTTCGTCATCATCACAAGTTGCGTTTGACGGTGAAATTGTCATAGGCAGCATTCTCGACACGAGTGGGAGCATGGCTGCTGCAGGTCTTGCCACTGTTTGGGGAGCCGATTATGCCGTTAAGGAAATCAATGATGCCGGCGGCATTCGTGGCAAGAAGCTTCGCATCATTCATTATGATGTGAAAGGCGATCCCAACGAGGCAATCAATGCCTACAATCGTCTTGTGGACCAGGACAAGGCAGTGGCTGTAGTCGGGCCGGGTCTTAGCAATATAGGTATAGCGTTAGCTCCTATAGCTGAGGAAAAGAAAGTTCCCATTGTCGGACACTTTATGGACGAACGCTGCACCACCAATGAACAGACGGGTACAAAATGGAACTACATGTATCTTGCCGAACCCAGCTGTAACCAACAGGCAGAAGCCATAGCCTCATACGCTGTGGAAAAACTGGGTATCAAGACAGTGGGCATTCTCTATGACAGCTCCAACGCATATTCCGTAACGCATGCCGAGCCTTTTGCCGCTTACTGTGAAGCCCACGGCGTCAAGGTTGTTGCCAGCGAATCCTTTGGTAAGGATGCCAAGGACTACAAGGCACAGTTGTCCAAGATAATCGCACAGAATCCCGATGCCATTTTCGTTCCGGCTTACGTGCAGCAGAATGCTCTGGCTTATGTGCAGATAAGGCAGTTGGGCTATCAGGGAATCGTTTTAGGCAACAATACCTACAATACACCGTTTGATACCCTTATTGCCGGCACTTCTCCTGATAATCTCTATTTCATATTCAACGTTGACTACTCTTCCGAATTTACCAAGTTCCTGGGCGATGCATACCGCGCTGAAAAGAATGAAGAGCCCTTTATCAACAGCGCATTCGGATATGATGCTGTAAAACTCATAGCCAACGGGCTTAACCATGCAGAAGATATAACCAGCGGCGAGTCGATATCCAAGGCCATAGAAGCAAAAACACAGGCTGTTATGACATCCTCGGGTCCCATTACAATCAATCCTAATACCCATCGGCCGGAAGGTATGGGTGTTTACATCGCAAAATGGGCATCTGACATGAGCAAGGTAGAACTGTTGGAATATTATTTGGCCAAATAAACCGACTGAGCCCTTGCAGGTGATGTCTTCAATGAACCATCGAAGACATCACCTGCAAAAAATGCTCCCGGAAGCCTGCGGTGCCGGGTAGGCATATGGGATCTTGTGCATCCTGATTGCGGAGGAAAGACTATGGTTCTGTTTTATGTTCAGCAGCTTATAAACGGGGTGTCCCGCGGAGCAGTATATGCACTGATAGCCGTAGGCTTTGCCCTTATTTTCAGCGTACTGAAATTTTCAAACTTTGCCCACGGTGGACTGATTAGCGTTGCTGCTTATGCAGGTTACTATTTCAGCACAAAGTTCGATTTTCCGCCGGTCATAGCCATTCTCTGCACGGCTTTGATAGGTGCAGTCATGGGAATTATTCTGAATTATATAGCGTTCTACAACCTTCAGAGGAGGAACAGCCCCAATATCTTTTACTTTGTGAGTTCCATAACTTGCGGCATATTGTTCATGAACATCCTGACACTGATGTTTGGAACCACATTTTATGCCATAAAACCGTTCTTTAAAAACAACATCATCAAAATTGGCAACCTGATCATTCTTAAAATGGACATCATGATCCTGGCTTTGACCTTCGTTCTTCTGGCAGCGCTGATGCTGCTGATCAACAGGACAAAGATGGGACTTGCCCTGAGGATGGTTTCCATTGATAAGGATACCGCCATGCTGATGGGCGTCAACTCCAGCGTTGTTATAACCGTGACCTTCAGTATTGCAGGCGCCCTGGCCGGAATAAGCGGTATTCTTTTGGGAGCTAATTTCACCATCGATCCTTTTTTGGGCAACATGGTGGTTAAAGGCTTCATCGCTTCTGTAATAGGCGGGCTCGGCTCTCTTCCCGGTGCCATTATTGGAGCAATTTTGCTGGGTGTCATGGAAGTTATTTTCACGGTTCTGGTAGGCGATATCCTGTCTCCCGCTATCATATTCGTCATGACCCTGATATTCCTGCTGATTCGTCCGCAAGGCATCAGTGGGCACTTCGTAACGGAGAAGGCGTAGGGGGTGTGAGCGTATGAACGACTATATTGCTTCGCTGATACAGACAACATGCATATCGTTGATCGGTGTTGTGAGCATCTTCCCGCTTACAGGCATGACCGGCCTTTTCAGCTTTGGACAAGCTGCATATATGGCAGTGGGCGCATATGTCTCGGGTATACTGGCGGTAAAACTGGGAATGCCCTTTTGGCTCTGCCTGCTGCTAGGTGTTCTTTCGTGCGGCTTGTTGGCAATCATTATCGGTTATCCGACACTGAAGCTGCGTAAGGATTATTTCTCACTGATGTCCCTTTGCCTCGGGGAGGCGGTGACAGCCGTTCTCAACAAATTCGGAACGATAACCGGAGGCGCTGCAGGTCTCAGCAATATACCCAAAAAGTCGACCATGCCTCTGATTATCATCAGCGCGGTAGTGACCGTGGCTCTGGTGGCATTGTTCAAGAACTCCAGATTCGGACGTATGAGCCTTGCCATAAAAGCTGACGAATTGGCCGCAAAATCATTCGGCATCAATGTATTTGCCCATAAAATGAAAGTGTATATTTTCACCTCCATGATAGCGGGTTATGCCGGAGTATTGTACGCCTTCTACCTTACATACCTCGATCCGAATCTGTTTGGCTGGACCCGTTCCAGCGAGTGGGTCATATTCCTTTTCTTCGGCGGGGTCAACAGCCTTACCGGTTCGGTTCTGTCCACAATCATCCTGACAGTATTGCCTGAAATACTCAGGTTTGCGTCATCCGCCCGTATCGTCATGTATACCGTCCTGATACTTCTCGTTATCAATTTCAAACCTAACGGCCTGCTGGGCGAGAAGGAACTGCGAATACCAGTCCGCAAGCAGTTCAGAACGAGGACGAGGGGGTGAGGCTCATGGCACTGCTGAATGTGGAAAACATAAGCAAAAAATTCGGAGGCGTCTGCGCAGTAGACGGATTTTTCATGGAAGTCGAAAAGGGCGAAGTGGTTGGAATCATCGGCCCTAACGGCGCGGGGAAAACCACCATCTTCAACCTTATTTCAAAGGTCTATGAGACCGAGTGCGGGCGCATCTGGCTAGACGGAACAGATATAAGCAGCTATACGCAAGAACAGGCGGCAAGAAGCGGTATAGGCAGAACATTCCAGAACATAAGGCTTTTTAACAGCCTGAATGTTCTGGATAACGTCAAGGTTTCCTGTGATTATAAGCCGAGGTACTCTCTGATAGAGGCTATCCTGTCCCTGCCCCGTACCATAAAGGGCAAAAGGGAGACCCACGAGGAAGCCATGGCGTGCTTAAGGGCTGTCGGGCTTGAAAAATATGCCCTTGAAAAACCCGGAAATCTGCCCTATGGCATGCAACGAAGGCTCGAGATAGCCCGTGCCCTCGCTCTCAAGCCCAAAGTGCTCATGCTGGATGAGCCGGCTGCCGGCCTTAATCCTGAGGAATGTGCAGAACTAGTGAGATTTCTGAAGGATATCACTCAGAAATTCGATATTGCTCTGGTCATCATCGAACATCACATGGATGTTGTCATGAATCTTTGCCATAAAATCTATGTTTTGGAATTTGGGAAAACCATAGCTGTCGGTACGCCGGAAAAGATTCAGAACGATCCTAAGGTGCTTGCGGCTTATCTGGGAGAGGAGGAAGACTGATTGCTGAGCGTAAATAACCTGAGCTTAAGTTATGGAAAAAACCGGGCCCTTTCCAATGTATCTTTCGAGGTCCAACAGGGCGAGATCTTCAGCATTATCGGCGCCAACGGCGCCGGCAAAAGCAGTCTTTTAAGATGTATTTCCGGGTTGGTCAAGCCGATGGAAGGAACCATTTATTACGAAGGAAAACCTCTTCCGAAAGAACCTCACAAAATCACCGCCGCCGGCATTGTTCATGTGCCGGAGGGACGCAGGATCTTTGCGCCGCTTACTGTCAAAGAGAACTTGAAAGCCGGAGCTTTTCTGGTCAAGAGCCGAAGTGAAATCGAGGCGAGGATAGAGGAACAGTACAAGATATTTCCAAGGCTTAAGGAAAGGGAAAACCAGTATGCCGGGACGCTTTCCGGCGGAGAACAGCAGATGCTTGCCATTGCGAGGGCTTTGATGTCAAGACCCAAGCTCATTTTGCTTGATGAACCGTCCCTTGGACTTGCGCCCCTGGTTGTCAAAGAAGTGTTCCGAATCATTGAGTTAATCAGGGAGCAGGGCGTTACCGTGCTCCTGGTGGAGCAAAATGCAAAGAAAGCGTTAAGCCTTGCGGACCATGCGGTCGTTTTGGAAAACGGTATCATACGAAAAACAGGTACCGGAAAAGAGCTTCTGAACGATCAAGTTGTCAAAGAGGCCTATTTAGGCGCCGGACATAGCGACTGAAAAACCAACAACAATGCGAAAAGGTAGGGAGAGTGGACATGCTGCTAATCGAAAAGAAGATAGACAATCTGAAAGTGTATGTGTACGAAAACAGAAAGTATATGGGAAAAGAAGCAGCCAAAAAAGCTGCAGAGATCATTAACAATGCAATTTCCAAAAAAGGCGAGGCTAATGTCATATTTGCCGCTGCTCCGTCCCAGACAGACCTTCTGGAAGCGCTCATCAGCGAAAACGTGGATTGGACAAAGGTGAACGCATTCCAGCAGGATGAATACCTGGACCTTGATCCTGAACATCCTGCAGGTTTTGGGAATTTCCTGCGCCGTCATATTTATGACAAACTGCCTTTCAAGTCCTGTCATTTCCTTTACTGCAGGCCGGAACAGGCAGAGGCCAAATGCCAGGAGTATGCAGAACTTCTCAAGAAGTTTCCTCCCGACATGATCTTCCTTGGTGTGGGAGAAAACGGGCATATTGCCTTTAATGATCCCCAGGTTGCAGATTTCAATGATCCCAAGGATGTGAAGATAGTTGAGCTTGACCAGGTATGCAGAAATCAGCAGGTCAATGACGGGTGCTTTGAAAGCATCGATCAGGTTCCGACACATGCGCTCACGCTTACGTTAAGCTTTATCATGAGAGTTCCTCAGGCAATAACAATTGTTCCTACATCGCTCAAGGCTAAGGCTGTTGCAAGGGCGCTGCATGGCGAGATATCCGAGGAATGCCCCGCCAGCATTTTGAGAAGACATGCATCGGCTGAGCTCTATCTGGACAAGGAAAGCGCCAGGGAGGCTTTTAACCTGTGAATGACAAGGGGGCTATGCAATATGTATGGATACGATCTCAGCGCAGATGAAATCATGTGTAAAAATATGGAGCTAGCCATCGTTCCCCTGGCATCCATTGAACAACACGGGCCCCATCTTCCTGTCGCAACGGACTGGTACATAGCAATGGCCCTGGGGAAAAAGGTGGCGGAACTTTCAGGAGGCTTTTTGGTTCCAGCCCTTCCCATTTCCACCTGCCGGGAGCACATGGGCAAAAAGGGAAGCGTATGGATGGATCACGACATCTACTACAATATGTTGAAGAGCATTTTACTAAGCATTAAGGAACAGGGCTTCGGGAAAGCGCTTCTTCTACAATGCCACGGCGGAATATTCATGGCAGGTCCCTTGGTGAGACAAATGAACGCCACGTGCAATCCCGATTTCATGGTAGCTTTCATCGATATCTGCAATGTTTTCAGTTTGTTGTATGAAAAAGGCATTGCTGAAACCTCCACTGAGCTCCATGCTGGTGAGATTGAAACATCCCTCATGCTGCATATAGCTCCCGAAACCGTAAACATGGCGCTGGCTGAAGATTTTGTGCCTGAAGTGCCGAGAGCCTATCTGAACTATGGTTCCATATTCAGAGCCTCGCCTAGCGGTGTATGGGGCGAACCCACAAAAGCCGCTGCAAAAAAAGGAAAAGCCATGCTGGAATTTGCCGTGCGGTATGCGATAGAGGAATCCAACCGCATATTTGACTATATAAACAGAAAAGAAAAAATGGGTTATTCCGATTTTTAACTGTACCAGGAGGGGAGTCCATGAACAGAAAAGTGAAAGTTTTGCTGGCCGGTGCGGCCTTTGCCGCCGACCTGCATGCTGATGCCTATTCAAGGATCAGGGATAAGGCTGAGATAGTCGCCATTGTGGATAAAAACACTGATCGTATAAAAGAGCTGGCGCTTCGCTACGGATTTACCGGCTATGTGCCTTATTCGGATATAGACGAGGCATTGGAGAAAACCGAATGCGATGTGGTGGACATTTGCCTGCCAAACTTTCTGCATGCGCCGGTCGCGATAAAAGCGCTGGAGAAGGGGTTCCACGTCATATGTGAAAAGCCCCTGGCCACAAAGGTCGAGGATGCCGCAAAGGTTATCGAAACTGCTGAACGCATGGGGAAAAAGGTATATTATGCCGAGGACTGGCTTGGCTCTCCGGCTCTTAACAAAGCTCTGGAGCTCATCGAAAAAGGCGGAATAGGGGAACTGAAGTTCATAAGGGCCAGGGAGTGCCATTCGGGTTCCCATTCCCCTTTTGCGCAGACCATTGAATACTGCGGCGGCGGAGTGATGATGCATCTGGGCATACATCCCGTCGGATTTGTGCTCGCCCTAAAGAACAATCGCTGGGAAAGCCTAACCGCATTGACCAGCGGCGGCCTTGAGAAAAATCTCATGCACAAGGGTATGGAGGGAGAAGACTGGTCAGCTGCGCTCATCCGGTTTGAAGACGGAACCACCGCGGTTCTTGAAGCCAATTTCGTCACCAGGGGAGGCATGGAAGACTATATCGATTTTTACGGCGATCAGGGATGCCTGCACGTAGACCTTACTTTCAGCAGTGCTTTGAGAGGATTCTCCATTCCCGGGTTCGATTACACGGTGGAAAAGGCCGAGTTGACCACCGGCTGGTCGAGGCCTGCAGTCGATGAAAGATACAATTTGGGTTATGTGTCTGAAATCGCGCATTTTGTGGACTGCATACAGAAGAACTGCGATGCCAAGGTTGGGCTGCGCGGTATTGACGGGCTTGAGGCCGTAAAAGTTATTCATCTGATCTATAAGAGCGCCAGGGAAGGAATTCATATCAAAAACGAGGCCTTGGGGGTGCGGTGATGGAAGATATCAGGATACCGGTTACGGTTGGCAGCATAACCTTCAAAAACCCGTTCTACGTCGCATCCGGGCCAACCACTAAGAGCCTGAAGCAGCTTATACGTATAGAGGAAACCGGCTGGGCTGCCGCGAGCATCAAACTGAGCATTGATCCTGCGCCTTACATCAACAGAAAGCCAAGGTATGACTTGGACTCAGGAGCTGCAAACGTTTATTTCATTACGAAAATAAGGGGATAAGGGCTTGAGAGAGGAAAAGCGCGTACGCCCAGGCATAGTCATCCTGCTCACGTTTTTAACCTGTTCTGCCTTACGGTTTGTCGACATTCTGTTATTACGGGAAACCGTCTCAGGCATTGTCAACTGCAGGTTCCGCGAGCCCTGATCGCGCAGCTTGTTGGACTGATACTGGTTTCGGTGCTTTATATCAAAAAACGCACCGCACTCCAATCCTTTCAAAGGCCTGATTTATTAACTTGATTCTGTGGGGGGTAGTGTGCATGAAGATAGAACATATCGCGATGTATGTGAATGATTTAGAAGCGGCAAGAGAATTCTTTGTGAGATATTTCAATGCCATTTCCAATGACGGGTATCATAACCAGAAAACCGGCTTCCGTTCCTATTTCTTGACCTTTGAAGACGGCGCCAGGCTGGAAATTATGAATAAGCCGGGAATGACCGATGTTGAAAAGGGACCGGCACGGACCGGCTATGCCCATATCGCATTTTCCGCGGGAAGCAGGGATGCCGTGGATGCCTTGACGAAACGGCTCAAGGATGACGGGTATGAAGTCATCAACGGCCCGAGGATGACCGGGGACGGTTATTATGAAAGCTGCATTGTCGGAATTGAAGAAAACCTGGTTGAAATAACGGTTTAGGAACAAGAAAACATGAAGTAAAAGGAAGGGGTGTCTCATTTCTTTCGAGACACCCCTTTATTGCGGCTTGCCAAACATATTGATTATCTGACCAAATCTTTATTCAGCCAGTGCTTTTATTGCCTGATATGCCTTCAAATCGGTATAAAGCTCGCCCTTGTACGGGTTGCGCTTTGTCTTGGCTACCTTGTAGATCATATAAACCAAAACTGCAATGTTGGAAAGCAGGGCCAATAAGCTGACGATGAACAGCGGCACTTCATTGTATGAGGAAGCCACCGCAAATTTGCCTTCGTCAATGAATGCCGGGAAGGTCTGCGCAAACATGCACCACAGGGCCAAAGTATGGGCTCTGTGCTGAAGCCATGCTCCCTTTCCCACGGTGAACGCGCAGACAGTCGGCGCAAGAAGCAATGCAAATCCGCAGTACCAGGAATGTCCCGGCAGGCAGTTGTAGGTGTACGCAAAGTTCCATAAATCATAGGCGACAATCCAGAACCACAGCATGTCAGGCCACAGCATGTCCTTGCTCTTGTCTTTTTCTGTCTCCTTACGGAGGCATATGCCGAACCATCCGGTGATGGTGATGACGTTCAAAACACCTGCTGCGGCGTTCATAAAGTTCCACGGACCGCCCAATACATACATTGAGCCGTCGGCAAGGATTCCGCCATTCGGATATTGGATGCCGATCTGAATATCCCGGGCAACGGCTTCAAAGATGTTGATGGCAAGGATAAGGGGCGGAAAGCACAGCGCTATCCTGTTGTCGGCCAGGCGCCATTCCTTTCCAGTCTTCCTGTTCTTGCCGCGCAAATGCCTGATGCACCAGAAACCGATACATCCGGCAGTGGCCGAATACACTTTGGCGATATGGAACCAGTCGGTGTAGGTTTTATCCTTCAGGACGGTAAACCATAAGATACTCAGGATTGTCGGCAATCCCACAAAGCAAAAAAGGCCTATCCATTTATTGCGCCTGGTCAACTCGTTAAGCAGGAAGAGAACCGCAAAAACAATTAACCAGACAAGCCACACCGAAAGATCAGAAGCGCCCGCTTCATAATTGAACTTAAACATAGACTGCCCCCCTAAACAGCAAGTTTAAATTTTAAACAGCAAAGAATTATTTACAAAACAATCCTCCGCTGCTTAAGCCCCCTTTGAATACAACATTCTCCTTTAGTGCAGCATATTTTACCATGTCTTGTGTTCTGTCTTATGCGGCAGAAGCGTTGCGAACCAAGTTGTTAAAAAAATATCATTGCAATTTGACTATACCAGAAATATTGAAAATCTTCAATGTCATCGTAAGAGATTTTTAATTAAGGTTATTGTCCCGACCCCGCAGTGGAATGCAAAGCAGGGAAGGGTTGGAGCAGTTTGGATATTCAATTAAGGATGGTTGAGCAGCAATGCAGAAAGGGAGAACTCCAAAGCAACCTGGATGACAGCTTTTGTGCAAATATGATTATATTCAGTCAGAAAAAATGATTTTAAGCGCATCTTGATATAAAATAGATTTGATGAAAATATGCCCGTATGATGCATCAGGGAGGGACATTAAATGCCGCATCACGATAATCCGCCTTTAAGAAGCGATGAGGAGCTGCAGAAGATCACCGTTGGCGAACGCAAGCCGCATAACGCGCCGATTACGCTCGTGGAATACGATCGACTGGCCCAGGTTGTTTGAGCGGGAAAAGGAGCGGATCCGTTCGGCCCTTGGCAGCAAGGTACTTCGCATTGAACATGTTGGCTCCACCTCCGTGCCGGGGCTTTGCGCCAAACCCATAATTGATATCCTGCTGGTGGTGAAAGATTCTTCCGACGAGGCATCCTATGTCCCGCCCTTGGAGGAAGTCGGCTACAGGCTACGCATAAGGGAACCTGAGATGTTAGAGCACCGCATGTTTAAAGGCCCGGACACGGACATCAACCTGCATGTGTTCAGCGAGAGTACGCTGGAAATCGAAAAAATGCTCCTGTTCCGGGATTGGCTGCGCAACAATAAAAACGACCGTGAAAAATATGAGCAAGTCAAGCGAAGCCTGGCAAAGCAAAAATGGAGACATATTCAGCACTATGCGGATGCCAAAACGTCCATTGTTCACGAAATATTGGAGCGAGCGCATGCGTCGGGAAAGCAGAACGAATACTCCGTGTAAAAGCGTTATGGTAACCAGATGCATTGATGTATAGTTCGGCGATGGAATCCCGCCTTTTGCGTTGAAACTCTTGAAAAGCAAAAAAGTTCCTTTCCTTTTGAAATTCCATCAATTAGTGCTATAATATATGAAGTCATTTAAAGACCTATGGTAAGAAGGAGTTACATATGGCCAGAGTAACATTCAGGGAGGACCGGTGCAAGGGCTGCGGCCTGTGCATTCAAGTGTGTCCTAAGCAGATAATCCGTGAAAACAGAGAGAAGATCAACGCCCATGGCTATTTCCCCGCAGAGGTCGTGGAGATGGACAAATGCATTGGCTGTGCGTTCTGCGCCACCATTTGTCCCGATTGCGTGATTAAGGTTGAGAAGTGAGGAGGTAACCGGGAATGGGAGAAAAACTTCTGATGAAAGGCAATGAGGTTATTGCGGAAGCCGCGATCCGTGCGGGATGCCGCCATTATTTCGGTTATCCCATCACACCTCAGACAGAGATTGCCCATTACATGGCCAAGAAGATGCCCAAGGTGGGAGGCGTTTTCCTCCAGGCCGAAAGCGAAGTAGCGGCCATCAATATGGTATATGGTGCCGCATCGGCGGGCAAGCGCGTTATGACTTCATCCTCCAGCCCAGGGATAAGCCTGAAGCAGGAGGGTATTTCTTATGCTTCCGGTGCCCAACTGCCGGCAGTCGTGGTCAATATCATGCGCGGCGGACCCGGGCTGGGCGGCATTCAGCCATCCCAGAGCGACTATTTCCAGGCCACCAAGGGCGGCGGCCATGGCGATTACCGCATGATCGTCCTGGCGCCTTCCAGCGTTCAGGAGATGTATGAACTGACCGTTGACGCTTTTAATTTGGCTGATACATACAGGATGCTGGCCATGATTCTCGGAGACGGTATTCTTGGCCAGATGATGGAAGTGGTCAACTTCCGCGACGAGGAGCCCATTGTCCAGGCTGACAAGTCATGGGCCACCACCGGCCACGGCATGAAGCGGGAACACAATGTCATCACCTCCATCCATCTGGATCCTGCCGTGCTGGAACAGTGGAACAAGGGACTGCAGGAGAAGTACAGGGTTATTGCCGAGAAAGAACAGCGCTATGAGCTTTACCGCTGCGAGGATGCGGAGATCATTATCGTTGCCTATGGTTCTGTGGCGCGCATCGCCAAGAATGTTATCAAGGTAGCCGAAGAGGAAGGCATCAAGGTCGGGCTTTTAAGACCCATCACCCTGTGGCCGTTCCCGACAAAAGCCTTTGAACAGGTTATCGATAAGCCCAGGGCATTCCTGACCGTAGAGATGAGCTCGGGGCAGATGCTTGAGGATGTCATGCTGGCGGTAGGCGGCAGGAAGCCCGTTTACTTTACGGGAAGAATGGGCGGCATGATTCCTCAGGTGGACGATATCATGGCGAAGATCAGGGAGATCAAGGCCAACTGACCCCATGAAGGTTAAGGAAAGGAGAGGTAGCAATGGCTGTTGTTTTTGACAGGCCGCATGCATTAGTCGATATACCCATGCACTATTGCCCCGGGTGCACCCACGGCATCGCCCACAGGCTGGTTGCCGAGGCATTGGATGAACTGGGCATTGAAGGAAAAACGGTGGGGATCTCTTCGGTGGGATGCTCTTACAACAACTATTTCTATTTCAACTGCGACATGATACAGGCTCCCCACGGACGAGCCCCGGCGGTGGCTACGGGCGTGAAAAGGAGCCTGCCCGATAATATCGTGTTTACATACCAGGGTGACGGCGACCTGGCTGCCATAGGCACGGCGGAAATCGTCCATGCCGCGGCCCGGGGAGAGAACATCACCGTCATCTTTATCAACAATACCATCTATGGTATGACCTCGGGCCAAATGGCGCCCACAACCCTGCTCAACCAGGTGACCACCACCACGCCTTATGGACGGGATCCCAAGGAACACGGATTTCCCATCAGGGTCTGCGAAATGCTTGCCACGCTTTCCGGCCCGGCCTATATCGAACGGGTTTCGCTTCACGACATCAAGCATATCAAAAAGGCAAAAGAGGCCGTAAAGAAAGCCTTTAAGGTACAGATAGCAGGAAAGGGATTCTCGCTGGTCGAGATGCTCTCCACCTGTCCCACCAACTGGGGTATGACGCCTCTGGAAGCCCTTGACCGTATCAAGAACGAAATGCTGGAATACTATCCGCTTGGTGTGTATGCGGGAAAGGATCTGGAGGTGTAACCCATGTTTCTTCATGAAGTGATCATCGCAGGTTTCGGCGGCCAGGGTATCCTGTCTGCCGGAAGACTGATAGCCTATGCAGGGATGCTGGATGGAAGGGAAGTCTCCTTCTTCCCGTCCTATGGCCCTGAGATGCGCGGCGGAACGGCCAACTGCATGGTGGTGGTCTCGGAAGACCCCATTGCTTCACCGGTGCTCAACAGATGTTCCGCGCTGATTGTCATGAACAACCCATCCATGGAGAAGTTTGAGCGCTATCTGAAAAAGGATGGTGTCCTGATCGCCGACAGTTCACTGGTAAAGCGCGAACCGACGAGGACCGACATCCGGTATTTCGGCCTGCCGGCTACCCTGATGGCCACCGATGCAGGCAACAAGGCTTTCTCAAACATTTACCTGATGGGAAAGCTGATAAAGGAGACCGGCATCATCACGCCGGAAAGCTTTGAAAAAGCCCTGTACGGTGTGCTGCCCCAAAGCAAGCATCACCTGATACCCCAGGAGATGGAAGCCCTGAGGGCAGGCATGGCCATATAACAGGATGAATCATGGAAGGCTCTGCTTGAACAGAGCCTTTTTTGCGGTTCTATAATAAATGTTGGGGTGCCGAGGGACAGAAACTTCGGAACTCCAACATTTTTTGCAAATAAAGAGAGCATGGAGTGAAATCTCTAGTAAAATGTAGTTGCTCACACCATCATTTTAAAGGAG
>Ga0116168_1000824_pt1 | contig 27636 bp, 14 predicted proteins | sample AD_UKC129_MetaG_FD_89795 | JGI IMG/M metagenome (GOLD analysis project Ga0116168, IMG submission 89795) | Active sludge microbial communities of municipal wastewater-treating anaerobic digesters from Canada - AD_UKC129_MetaG | ecosystem: Engineered > Bioreactor > Anaerobic > Digestate | place...
CGGTGTTCCTTCAGGGGTTCCTTCAATGACGCCCTCAGGTATCCCTTCCGGTGTTCCTTCGACTATCCCTTCTCCTTCCAAAACTCCTTCTCCTTCGATTGACACACTATAATCCGCGATTAAATAAACTCCGCTGTATGTGTTCCTAACGCTATATAACACTATATACCACCAACCTGAATAAGGATTATCTATTGCTAATCGCTCATCATTACCTGAATTTGACGAGGAATATTCGCATTCCTTTACACGGCAAGACTCATGATATACGAGCAAATCACAGTTTCCAGTACCTCCCCAGGTTTTAACTTTTAATGTGCTCTGTCCTTCAGGAACATTTATCATAAAGTATTGAGTACTACCTGTAGCTCCAGATAATGGACCTACCCTCTCTCCGTCTGTTAGTTCTTCTGCAATAAAGTAGTTTGCTGTCAAACTCACATTGTTATACCCTTTAGTGGCATATAAACTTACATACCACCAACCAGCAATTGGGCTATTCACCACTATCTTTTCTTCATTGCCTTCCGACGAAGAAACAAGTAAACTGCAACCAGACCTCCCATATCGCACATACAATTTGCAATCTCCCGTACCTCCCCAGGTGCTAACCTCCAACCTTGATTGACGAGTAGGAATATATATCTTAAAATATTGGAAGATTCCCTCGTCTGCAGATAAGGGAGTTACTACCTCACCATTTGTAATTTCTTTGGTATAAGAGGCAGTCAAACTAACTCCATCAAAACTTTCCGCACCATACACGACTATATACCACCAACCACCCTCAGGATTAGTCAATAATATCTGTTCATCATTGCCTGTATTTTCCGACTTATACGAACATCCCGCTGTGGTGCAAGACTGATGATAAGCATATAATTCACAGTTATCTGTGCCTCCCCAGGTATGAATATCCAACTGTACCTGACCCGCAGGCACATTTATCATATAGTATTTAACACTATACATATTGCCAGATAGAGGAGTTACTACCTCCCCGTCTGTTATCTCTTCGGCACTGAAATAGTCTGTCAGTAAACTCACACCATTATAACTCCCAGTACCAAACAGTACTATATACCACCAACCACCCTCAGGATTATTTTTTACCCCCTGTTCTGAATTGCCCGTATTAGAGGAGAAAAACCTACAATCTGAAGTAGTGCAGGAGGCATAAGAGCCGTATAAATCACAATTTCCCGAGCCTCCCCAAGTATAAGCACCTAATCTTGCCTGACTATCAGGAACATTTATCTTAAAGTATTTAGGACTAAACTGAACACCTGATAGAGAACCTTGTATCTCTTCATCTGACACTTCTACTATCTCACTTCCTGAGACATAGTCTGCTATAAGATTGACGCCGCTAAAGTCGAAACCAAAAACACCTATGTACCACCAACCAGAGGTTGGATTGCTTATTACTATTTGTTCATCATTGCCTGAGTTTGATGAACTATAATAGCAATCAGATGTTTGGCAAGATGCGGAGTAGGCAACCAAATCGCAGTTGCCTGTGCCTCCCCAGGTATGAATCCACAACAACTCCTGGGCAGTAGGCACATTTATTAAGTATAACTTCCAGGTAGATATAGAACTTACCAACTCACCATCTGTTATATCATCAACTGCCCCGCTATAGTCTGCAAGTAGATTTACAACAATATAACTATCAACACTATTCAGTCCTATTATCCACCAGCCAGCTGCAGGGTTGTTTACTACTATCTCTTCATTATTAGTTTCATTTACCGACATATGTATACATTCGACTGCTTCACAAGACTCGTGCCAAGCATATAAATCGCAATTCCCTGAACCTCCCCAGGTGCGGATATCCAATACTGCCTGGTCCGGAGGGACATTTATTTTGAACAGTTGAATACTACCCTTATCTCCATATAGATTGCTTACCTCAACTTCATCTGTCAGTTCTGAAATATCATCTATGTTAATATAATTCGCCATTAAATTAACTCCATTATAATCTCCGCTTATCGCTATACACCACCAACCAGATTCAGGACTGACTTTCCATATAGTTTCAGTATTGTTTAATGACGATGAAATATTTATACAGTTCCAATCCTCACAAGACTCGTGCCAAGCATATAAATCGCAATTCCCTGAACCTCCCCAGGTGCGGATATCCAATACTGCCTGGTCTGGAGGGACATTTATTTTGAACAGTTGCCAACTATTCTCTGTTCCAGATAGAGAATTTATCTCTACACCATCTGATAACTCAGATATTTCATCTATCCCAATACAATTTGCGAGTAAACTAACTCCGCTTGAAATACCATGCAATGCTATTATCCACCAACCAGCATTCGGTTTGAATACACCTACTCTTTCATTATTGTCATCATTCTTAGAAACATATTCACAGTTGTCATCTTCACAGGATTCATACCACACATACAAATCACAATTACCTGTGCCTCCCCAAGTGCTGACATCCAATAATGCTTGACCCGCGGGAACATTTATTTTTAAAAGTTGCCAAGTATCATACGGTGGGGGTAGCGAAGTTACTACCTCCTCCCCATCGGTTAACACGGTTATTTCATCTATACCAACATAATCAGCGATTAAACTAGCTTCACTATAGTCCCAATAAGCCCGAAGTCCTACTATCCACCAACCAGATAAAGGATGGAGACAAGTTATTGACTCATAGTTAGTGCTAATATTATTTGACTCCTGCAAACTATTCATATTTTCCCAAGGCTCGTGCCACACATACAAATCACAATCTCCAGTACCACCCATGGTATACACATTTAATAAAGCCTGACCATTAGGAACATATATCTTGAAAAATTGCCAGGTATCTTCTATACCAGAGAGAGAGGTTAATTCCATTCCATCTAATAACTGAGGTATCTCCTCTATCCCAACAACATAATCTGCAACTAAACCAACATCATTATATGTTTTTCTACCCCACAACCATATATACCACCACCCAGAAGTTGGCTCGATTAATGATACCATCTCATTATTCCCGTCATGTTCTGAAGTATATGAACATTTTTGTAAATCTTCACAGGATTCATGCCACACATACAAATCACAATTACCTGTTCCTCCCATGGTGCGGACATTCATATATAAAGTGTCCGCTGGGACAAATATCTTGAAAGCTGGGTAATTCCCTGGTTCTCCATCTATATTCATAATCGTCTCTCCATCTTCTATTATCTCTACTGCCACATCTTTTACTCCTCCTTTTGATTGATTGAGCGAGTTAATAGGAGAGACTGCAAGCACTTCAAATGCAATACCGACAAAAAATAAAAAGACTATATATTTTAATGCCCACTCTTTGGAAAATACTTTAGATACTTTCCCGCACATAGTTATCTCCTTCTATTTAATGTTTTGTAAGTTAAATAATTTTCTCTGTAGAATTTTACTGTAAGAACTAAAATATCAAGAAACTTGGAGACTAATAGCCAATTTTTTATCTGTGAAAGATAGCAATATAAATAATCCGAGTTTTTAAGAGAGTAAAAATCGGTTTTGTGAAGAAAAAAAATGAAGGCTTTCCCCAAAAAAGTGCTGACTCCCGGATTTCGAACCATAACGAGATTATCATAAGTAAAAAATCTATGCATTTTTAGATAAGGTATGCAAATATTTTTAACCATGGTTCAAACATATTTTTTAAATAAAACTTTACTAAACCAATGATTAAGGGCGGGTATTCATCCCCGCCCTTATAATGCTTATCATGATGTTAATATGTTCATGTTCATCTAATAATCACGGGCCGGGGCAATAGCCATCTTCGCTTTCAGGGTCTTCTGGACACGGATGATAGCCACCCATGTTGAAGAATTGGATTAGCCGTAATAATTCACTTAAATTAATCACCCAATCCTTCGGTTTATAGTCAGAAGCATGGTAATTACATGTATGGTCACCATCCAATCCTGGAGCATATCCGTCTTCAGTTCCCGCTTCGCAGTGATAACCTAAATAATTAAAAAGTTGTATCACCCGAAGAAGTTCTGAAAGATTTATTTGCCCATCTCCGTTTTGGTCTGCACTATGATGCGGATATTCTCCTTCCGGTGTTCCTTCGACCGTACCTTCGGGTGTTCCTTCCGGGGTTCCTTCGACGACGCCTTCCGGTGTTCCTTCCGGAGTACCTTCAACGACACCTTCGGGTGTTCCTTCCGGGGTTCCTTCGACGACGCCTTCGGGTGTTCCTTCTGGCATACCTTCAGGAGTACCTTCAACGACACCTTCGGGTGTCCCTTCCGGGGTTCCTTCCGGTGTTCCTTCAACGACACCTTCGGGTGTCCCTTCCGGTGTTCCTTCCGGGGTTCCTTCAACGACACCTTCTGGCGTCCCTTCCGGAGTTCCTTCCGGTGTTCCTTCAACGACACCTTCGGGTGTCCCTTCCGGTGTTCCTTCAGGGGTTCCTTCAACGACACCTTCCGGTGTCCCTTCAGGAGTTCCTTCCGGTGTCCCTTCAACGACACCTTCGGGTGTTCCTTCCGGGGTTCCTTCAACGACGCCTTCGGGTGTCCCTTCCGGTGTTCCTTCAGGGGTTCCTTCAACGACACCCTCAGGCGTCCCTTCCTGTGTTCCTTCAGGGGTTCCTTCGACGGTCCCTTCTCCTTCGGGGCATGGACCTGAGGATACTTTCAAATCAACTGCAGTACCCTCAGGAACAATTTCACCTTTTTCTGGGGCTTGCCAGAATATAACTCCCGAAGGATAGGTATTATTACATTCTTCTGTGACATTACCTACATTTAGGTTTGCTGAGTGTATCGTATTTATTGCTGTGATTAATGTTGTACCAATTACATCAGGAACTGTTGTACAGATACCAGAAGAGACCTGAAAATCTATCGTTGTAAAAATGGGCATCGTCAAGCCAACATAATTATTAGAAATTACTTTTCCTTGCGTATAAGTAGGATGGCATCTCTCAACGCTCGTTGTAAGAAATCCTCTATAATTCAAGATATTTTGAACATCTGAAAAATTCTGACCTTCATAATTATCGATTGTAAGTTGTGGTACTAACATCAAATAGGGGTAAGTTTCGTCCTCATTAATTGCCCATACCGAAAAGAAATTCCAGCCTACAAATGTTGCTGGTTTCTTCATCTCTTCCGTACTTTTGCCTTCACCTCCCTGAGAACTACTCATACCACTTACATCAATATCCCAGAAGCAATTGATAATATTTGCAGGGTTTACCGCATAACCACAGAAACCACCTACCTCCGTTGCGGTATCAGGAGCATTTACCACAACACTGGCATAGGAGTTAGAGATTAATCCCGCCTGGAGGTATCCTAAAAATCCACCTACATAATCATTACCTGTAACTGTTCCCAAAGCGTAGCATTCCTCAACATTATATGTGCCAACATTTTCTCCTATAAATCCACTTACTACTAAATCGGCAGAAGCATTTACTACCGCAAGGGACTCTCTTATGTAGCCACCATTAACACCAATCAAGCCTGCCACAAAATTTGTTCCACTTACCTGCCCATGGGCTCCACAGTGACCAATTTGTCCCAGATTCAGACCCGCCAATATCCCTACATCCACACGGCCAACTATATTTGCATTCATAAGATAAATATCAAACAATCTTGCTGTGTCATTTGTTGTCCCAAACAATCCAACATTGTCTTCTTCAGGACGATTGATGTAGAGATTGCTAATAACATGACTATTGCCATTAAAAATCCCTTGGAAGCCAGAAATTGGGCGAAATCCTTTTCCTCCGTCCCAATTCATAGTGTCAGAAGCATCTATATTTGAATCAAGGATATAATTGCCGTCCAGCGGGTATGCAGGGTCGGTTCCAATAAGTTGAATTTGCGAGATGTCATTTATGGAAATGGGAGGGCATATACCTGTAGAACGCGATATAATTACAGGGTCTGATGGAAACACCTTTATCCATTCTCCTGGAGCCACATTTTGGCTCACTACATAATTCTCAGGCACTATGTTACTGCACTCTTCTGCAATACTAATATTAGTTATTCCACTCGAACGAAGAATATGTGTTGCATTGTCAATATAAATATTCCGCACATTAGGCATAGGTATCAATTCTTGAAGAAGTAATGGATAACATTCACCATCTGAAATTCCCCAAATATTTGTAAAATCCCATCCTGAGTATGAACTTTTCTGTTTCATCTCTTCTGTGGGTAAACCTGTGCCACCTCCAAAAGAGGTATCCACACCTGAATATACTTTATCCCAGTATGAACTTGTAACGGTAATAGGCGGAAAACCTCCCCCAATTAAACCACCCGTGGTAGAAACTATATTCGTGAAACTTGTTACAGCATAGGAATTTACAAGTTGCAAATTACTATCGGTATAACCAATCAAACCACCTACATAAACATAAGCAGAGTCCATATTTCGTATTTGTGCATTTGCGTGGCAATTAGAAATTGTAGGTGCCATCATAGCAGCGCCCACAAGTCCCCCAATGTAGGCACCAGGAGGTGATTTTATGCCAGAATTTTCTCCCTTTATAGTAGGATGCACATTGATATAAATTTCTCCTATATATGAAGATGTGGCTAAATATCCTTTCACCATTCTGCCGCAGATACCACCAAAATCCATATAGGGGTCTGAACTTGGGATTGTCATCAAATTAGCACGACTATAACAGTCTATGATTGATATATCTCCAGTTGAAACACCAACTATTCCACCGACCATTTGAACTCCTTGAACTGTTCCACTCACCGCAATATTTTGCAGGGCTGGGTATATTCCTCCGCCTCCATCATTTAATATCTCTCCCGCAAGAATTCCTACTTCTGTGGTCCCAGTAATATCAGCATTCTCAATAATCAGTTGTTGTACAAATCCTCCCGTAGAAGTACCATATCGAATCCTTGAAAACAAACCCGTATAATAGGATGGGTTAGTATTGTTGATATATAGATTTGATATTTTGTGCCCATCTCCATAGAATTTACCTCTGAATTCATAAATAGGAATAAATCCGGCGCCATTATTCCAATTTATGGTATCCGAAGCATCTATATCATTATCTAAACGATATTCGTTATCGGCGGGATAATCGGGGTCATAACCTATCTTCTGTATTTCTTCAATAGAAGTTAGATGAATAGCAGGACAGGCTCCACTAGATATATAAACTTGGACCGTATTGAACAAAGGCTCATAACAACCAGCCATTCGCGAGGTATAAATTACAGTACCAGAAGGAACCGTATTACTACACACATAATAAACATCAGGAATCAATTTAGCACCTGCTATTGCTAATCTCGCAGGTGTTTCATCCATACCTACTACATTAGGAATACTCGAAGAAAGCGAACATAAAAATGGATAACTCTCTCCATTGTAAATTACCCATGTAGTCGAACAGAACCCACACGGATAAAGAGAGATATTCCAGGAAGACATCGCCGTATAAGTATCATAATTCATCATCTCCGCCGTTGTTTTTCCCACGCCTCCTCCTGATGTTGTTTGACCACTTGTTTCAATATCCCAGACGCAATCCGTTACTGTAGAATTTACACTTTCCCCTAATAATCCTCCTATCATATAAGCACCATTTGGCATACTTCCCGTAGAGTAACAAGTACTGACTAAACTGTTGTCAACATGTCCTATTAATCCACCAACATATTGCATATCCGTGACAGAGGTGTTTATATCTGCCCAGGAAAAACAATTTCGAATGCTGCTCCCAGTGTTTACATAACCCGCTAAACCTCCAAAATACTCCTTCGATGTAGAACCTCCCAACCAAACTATTGAACCAGAAACGAAATTCTTTTCTACATTGGAATTTGTCGTAATAATCCCGGCTATACCTCCTATGTAAGCAGAACCTTCTATAACACTCCTTACAACAGCGCATTTTTCCACTCTACCCGTATATATATCGCCCACAATACCGCCAACATATTCGTGGCCTATTATTACACAATCTCCAAGGATTAAATTAGAAACCTGTCCGTTGTAAATAAACCCGAAAAGACCAATATAATCGTCGGAAGGTCTATTAATGTAAAGATTGTATATCATATACCCTTGCCCATCGAAAGTCCCTGAAAATCTATTCAAATTATTTCCGATAGGCTCAAAGCCACCGGGCCAATTAAAGGTATCAATAGCATCAATATCACTTGTTAATATATAGTTACCACTCAAAGGATAACTCGGGTCCCGACCTATTTTATTTAATTCCTCTAAAGTGGATATTGGAATTGCTTGCGCCTGAACATTTGCAGGAACTAACCAAACAAAAAAGATAAGACAAAAAAGAAAACATGAGCTCGAATTGAACATTTTTGTTTTCATACACAACCCTTTCTTGTTAATTTTTTTATCACACAACCCTTGATTAAATATATAGTTACTTGTACTATATAAACGAATTATACCATAAAATTTTCAATTCGTGTCGGATAAATTTTGTATTTTAATGAACAAAAAAAGTGACAAGTATAATCTGTTTCAAAGAAATAAATATAAAAAAGGAATAAGATAAAAAGGTAGATATAAGATACGAACATTTAGAATAGTTATACGAGATAAAAATGATTGATATAATAGCAACAATAAACGGCTGTTATTAATATTATATATTCAGATTTATATGTAAATAAGTAAATAATATGTATAGTTGATAGAATATTATTAATTAAGAAGACCGATGATTATATAATGTCTCAAAAACTTCTATCCTTATCCTTGATTCGTATGGGTTTACTAAACAGCGAACTTATAACTTTGATTTACTCCTTCCCTTTTTGGACATCAAATCATACGGTATGGGGGACTATTCGCTACTCATCATAAACACAACCTAATAAAAGGATAAAAGAGTATGCATATTATAATTAACACAAATTGGGTAATAGGGCTGATTGTATTTGCTCTTCTTGTATTTCTAATTGTTCTATCCGTGGTGCGTCGTTCAAAGGCAAAGAAAAAAGTATTAGAGGCACTAAATGAAGGTGGAATAGAATCTCTCATTAGTAAACTTAAAGATAAAGATACAAATATTGTAGAAGCCGCTGTGGAGGCATTAGGAAAAATGAAAGACCCCAGAGCCATAGAACCTCTTATAGAAATACTTAATAAGGAAGAAGAGGGTGATATTCTGGTAAAGACAATAGATGCTTTGATTGAAATAGAAGACCCCAAAGTAATATCTCCATTGATTTCCACACTTAACCATAAAGATATAGGCACTCGTTGGTTTGCTTGTCAGATAATAGAAAAATTAGCACGGAAAGGAATAATAGACTATCAGGCAGTTGAGCCTCTGATTTTGATACTTAAAAAAGATAGTAAATATGTGATAAAGGAAGGTTTCCCATATAACGCAGCGGAAGAAGCCTTGAAAGTTATCACTGGACAAGATTTTGGTGAAGACATTCAAAAATGGGAACTATGGTGGGAAGTACATAAAGATAACATAAACAGAATATAGAGTAATATACAAAGTTAACAATTATATACATAGGCAATACATAGTTTTTAAACCAAGAAAAACACCCAAAATAGGGAAGAAATGAAAATATATCCTAACTTGATAGACGCTACCTTTCCTCATTGTGAACTGGATTAAGTCAATAAAAAAATTATAACCACAAATTACTCCAATAAATACAAATGAAAACAAATGAAAAAATTCATTTTATCATTCGTAACATACAAATCCTGTGAAGTCTATAAATCCTGTTAAATTGTTTTATGCAGGGTCAAAACATATTTCGCCCTCACTCCTTCGTTGCCTCTGTAGTTAATTACTTTTACCACAGAGAACACAGAGATTTAAAGAGTTCACAAAGAGGAAAGAGACCGAAGCCAGGAGGTTTCAGCTACAATTTTTTTGCTCTTATAGTCCTCTACAGGTACGGTATACCGTGCCCTTACGATTGATAAAGAAACCATAAATCTATTGGTTATATAGGTTATCACATTATGTTATAAAATATATCAAACAGAATTATCGAAAAGAGGTAATTCACTCGCCGTTTAAATGTATTTCCCTATTACCTATATCCTAACGGTGACCAAATAAAAAAGAACCATCAAATAACAATCTTCCCTATCTTTTTCTATGCCTATTCTATCGTCTTGTTTCCGGATTTATATTGATAATTACTAAAAACTGATTATATGCTTAGATTAAAAGTGGAGGTTCCTGTGGGATGTCTTAATTCTTGTGTTTCTATATCACCGCATGTGGTTGTCCCTTCTTCTTTTTGATATATCTCGAAAGCTTCTTTCCATGTTTCCCGCATACTTTTCATGTATTCAATACTTTCACGGATAGGTTTCACTTCTTTTTTAAGATTTCCCTGCACTAAAAGGTAATAAATATATTCGTAAATACGGTCAATGTTCCGGGCGATTTCTCCTCCCACCTCTATTTTCAAGGAACTGCGAAGTTCCGAAATAATTTCCTGGGCGCGGATTAAATTGCGGTGCACCGATTCAATATTGTTCTTTTCTATCTGCCGTATGGCTTCCTCCGCCCTTTTTATAGCACCATCAAAAAGCATTAGTATCAACTTTCCCTGTGATGCGGTGTTGATGTTTACCGCTTTGTAAGCATTTACAGTTGCTGTTTGAGGTGTCATGTTCCCATCTCCTGTTTAGTATGTTTATGTTATAAAGTGCCACTCAATCTCGCTAATGAAGAATTTTGTCCTTGTAAGCTCTGCATCATCTGTTCCATTAAAGTAAACTGGCGACGAAGCCTTGCTTCTTTCTGGCTTACACGATATTCTATGCTTGAAATCTGGTCGTTTATCGAGTTTATTTGTGAATCAATAGAACCATTTGTCTTTATCCGTTCGTTTAGAAATCCATTGTATCCTGTAATTTCATCTAAATAGGGGAATAAAGTATCTACCAAACCCGTCGAGGAGGAATTAGAAAACAATTCAGTCACATTTGTTTTGTTGTTTCTCAATGCTTCTTTAAATTTATCAGCATCCAGACTAATACTGGGAATAGCCGAGGAATCAAAATCACTCCCTGTTGAAAAACCGATATCCGCTAAACTCTGATACGGTCCTGAAATACCACTAACTGTATTGAAAAAGGTTTGTTGTAAGTAAGAAGCTATTTCACAGATAGAAGATTCCCGACTTAAAACGGCTCCCGATGCTGTGGATTCTCGAATCCCCTTTATTGCACCGTTAAAAGCCGTCAGGAAATTCTGTATATTTTGAACCACCGCATCTTCGTCCGTATCAATGGTAACGGTGGATGTTCCCGTTTTTAAGAATGTTAATGTAGTCCCTGTAATCGCATCTGTAACGACATTACTGTTCCTTGTTTGTTCTGCTCCGCCGTTAATCTTAAAAGTCGCATCCGAACCTGCCGTTTGAGTAGCAGAAGTAAGATTCATTACGGAAAGGAAATTACTGGTATCCGAAGGACCTCCAAATCGAATGAGCCGACTGCCCATATCTTTTGAAACAAATCGCAATGTATCGGTAGTGGAATCATAACTTGCCGTTACACCGGCATCAGAAGCATTAATTCTTGAAATTACATCTGCTAATGTATCTGCTGACGGGTCTATAGTAATACTAAATCCATTAATACTAAACGAACCACCTGTTATGGCTCCGTTTTGCAAATTCAGGTCTTCTAACTTAACAGTTGTGTTTATTGCTCCTAATGGTTGTCGGCTCTTTAATTCCGTAGAACCACTACCATTTGTATACTGAACCGCATTTGTCCAGCCTAAGGCAGATATTAGATTACTTGTATCATTGGAACTACCTAAAACTATTCGTGTGGTATCTCCCGCTGTAGTATTTTGGAGATAAATTCGGTCCTCACTCGCATTATAGGTAGCCGTTACACCGGCACTACTTGAATTTATCATTGAAATAACATCATTCAAACTTTGTGTGGCAGGGTCAACATTAAACCCAACCCCGTTTATCGTAAAAGTTCCTGACTGAACAGTTGTTGTAAGTCCACTATTTTCTAATGCCACATTGGGGTCAATAGCAGAACTTACCCGTCCACTACTATTCGCTACTGTCGCTGATGCTAACTGGATTACCTCCACCTGATATGTGCCTAATACAGGATTGGAATCGGATACACTCGCCTGAACCACACTCGTTTCAGAACTGGTAGATTTGAATGCAGTGAAAATATTATTTAAATTAAAATCCTGTAGTCTATTCCGAAGTGTTGTTAAAGCAGTTCGCACATTTTGTATGGCAGTTCTTTGACTTTGTAATTGCGTTACCCTCTGCTGGAGACGAGTTATCGGCTGACGCTCAATTTGTATCAACTGATTAATAATTGTATTCGTATCTAACCCCGAAACCAATCCACCAATATTAAATGTGCCTGACATAGTATATCTCCTATTTATTCCATTTATACTCTAATCTATATTTCGGCAAGAAAATTTAAAACTTTAATCTTTTTTTCAAAAAAATTCTGAAAATCTATCTTGTCATTCTATAATTTATATTATTATAATAATACTACTATTAACAAGTTTAGATTTCCTTTTTATTTCTCTTAAATATTCATCTTCTAATTTAATAAAATATACCAAAAACTTTTTTATTCTATTAGTTGCCGAACCTGTCAAAGAAAAAATTGAGTAACATTAAGATAGTCATTACCTATGTCTTTGTAGATTTTTATACATTAAAATTATATCATAATTTTTATTATTTGTCTGTAATTTTTTCGATGGTTATAAGTTTATTTTTAGAAGACAGGAGTAAAGGTATATTATACTTTCCATAAAAAAGAAAGGGTAGTTAAATGAGTCAAAAGCATTCCGAAAAACAAAAACCAAAGCCTGATGAAGTATTAAGTTTTTTAATGGAAGGAAATCGTCGTTTTGTGGAGGGAAATCTTACTCATCCAAATTCTGACCCAAAACGAAGAATGCTTTCTTCAACATCATCTCAAGGGGATTATGCCATTGCAACGATTCTTTCTTGCTCCGACTCTCGTGTTCCTCCGGAACTTATCTTTGACTGTGGTATTATGGACCTTTTCATCGTCCGACTTGCAGGAAATGTCCTGTGCAAATCAGCGATGGCAAGTATTGAATATGGTGTTTTGCATGTTCACACACCCCTTCTATTAGTCATGGCTCATAGTCAATGTGGCGCCGTTACTGCTGTTGTTAATGAATTGCAAAAAAAAGAACCAACAAAGAATTCGGGGCATGAAGATACTCATATTCACGAATTATTCAAATATATAACCCCAATCGTTCAGCCTTTATTGCAACAGGAAACATCTCCTTCAAATATACAACAACTTATCAACTCCTGTACCTGTGAACATGCAAAAAATATTGCCCGACAGATACGAAAAGACTGTAAACCCATAGCAGAAAAAGAATCGCTCGGAAAAGTAAAAATTGTCCCTGTTTATTATGAATTAGAAACGGGCAAGGTATTTTGCATAGAATAATCTGAATTTCTATATATTCTTGAATTTATAACAAACACTTTTTTAGAAAAGGAGCATTAACATGTCCAAAAAAGAACTGAAAGTTATTAATCCCTATACCGAAAAAGAAGTCTATTCCTTCCCGATGGATACCATCGAGGATGCTTATCAGAAAATAGAAAATGCCTATAAGGCATTTCAAGAATGGCGTTTTACTTCTATGAATACACGGAAAGAGTTGTGCTTGAAATTTATGAAAGAATTTGAAAAAAATCGGGATAACATTGCCCGTGAAATTACAGAGCAAATGGGTAAACCTTTACAGCAATCCCAAAATGAAATTAATACCATGCTCGACCGTGCTCAATATATGATTTCCATCGCAGAACAGACATTAGCAGATGAATATTTACCTGAAAAGCCGGGATTTGTACGATATATCCGACACGAACCTATCGGTGTTGTGCTCGATATTGCCGCTTGGAATTATCCTTTGCTGATTGCGGTTAATGTAATTATCCCCGCAATTATGGCAGGCAATGCTGTAATAGTAAAACATGCCCGATTAACTCCCCTTTGTGGAAAAGCCTTTGTAGAAGCATTTGAAAAGGCAGGAGCACCGAAAGGACTAATACAAGACATCATCGCAGACCATCAGGTCATCGACGCGGTAATTAAACACCCGAAAATTGGCTTTGTATCCTTTACAGGTTCTGTTCGTGGTGGACACGAAGTCGTTCAAAGTGCCTCTACACGATTTATCAATCAGGAACTGGAATTGGGAGGAAAAGACCCCGCTTATGTTTGTGCGGATGCCGATTTCGATTATGCGGTAGCCAATTGTGTGGACGGTGCTTTCTACAATGCAGGGCAATCCTGCTGTGCTGTAGAACGGATTTATGTCGAAAAGCCAATTTACAACCAATTTGTCGAAGCCTTTGTGGAACTAACCCGCCAATATAAATTGGGCGACCCAATGCAAAAAGAAACAACCCTAGGACCCCTTGCCGTTTCATCGGCTCGCCAGTTCCTTAAAAAACAAGTAGAAGAAGCAGTTGCTCAGGGAGGTAAATTAGTTGTAAGTCCAGATGAATTTGAAGTGCCCGACCAGGGTTGGTTCTTTGCACCGGCTGTAGTTGCAGATGCACCCCAAAAATCTTCCCTCATGCAGGAAGAAAGTTTCGGAACTGTAATTGGTATTTTGCCTGTCCATAATGATGAAGAAGCCATTGAATATATGAATGATAGCCCCTACGGATTAACAGCGTCTATCTGGACATCGGATTTCGAAAGAGCCAAAAGAATTGGAGAACGGGTCGAGACAGGAACATTTTATATGAACCGTTGCGATTATTTAGACCCGGCACTGCCATGGACTGGTGTTAAAGATACAGGACGAGGTGCTTCTCTCTCCCATTACGGCTATTATCAATTAACACAACTTAAAAGTATGCACCTCCGAATAAAATGGTAACTGTTAACTAATACGGAAACAATCAAGTACTATTACCTTTTCAACGGCTTCATCTCGCATAGGAGCAATGCTCTGATAGTGTGGGTCTTTTAAAAATTGGTAATAATGGTCTATCGAGGGCCACTCAATTACACAAAAATAATCGGGATGAAAATCTCCACGAATAATCTCGCGTGGAACAAGACCAACAACACGATGTGCTCCATACTTCGCCGCAATAGGATTTGCAGCGGCTAAATAAGTACTGTATCTTCGAGAACCGTTGGGTTTCTTGAACCATACCGCCTGAAAAATATACGCCTTGCTATCTTTCCCTTCCCTTTCTACACATAATTCTTTTTCATGGGAGTTTTTGCTATCTGAATTTGCAGTGCCCATATCACTACCTCCTGATGAATATAATATTCTTTATCTTAAATTTAATATATCATGAAAATATCATAAAATAAAAACTTTTTAACAAAAAAATCACTTTTTATTAAAAATCTCAAACTCAAATAGCAACGAAGAATAAAAGAAAATTTTTCACAACTTGATATAAGCTGCTTTTCCCCTGTAAAAACTGTATTTTAAATTGGTTAAAAAATCACAAACACGAATTTAACAAATAAACACGAATAAAAACAAAAGGAAAAATTCCGTCTTGCATTCGTGATATATAAATATCCTTTGAGCCCTGTAAATCCTGTTGAATTGTTTTATATAAAGGCAAAACATGTTTTGCCTTCTTCTGTATCCTTTGTGAAAATTTTCTACGCCTCCTTTGTGTTTGATTTCTTCCCCTATTGACCTTACAACAAGGTAATGGAACGGCATACAGTACCTTACGATTGGGAAAGAAAATATAAATCCGTTATCTATGTCCTATAGGTAATCAAAAAAAATAGATTTTCTACTATATATAAAAATTTCTACCTTATTATTTTTGCATAACAGAAAAATTTCTTATCGAAAAGTTAAAAATTTTTCCAGACTTTTTAAGATTAATCAAATGTTTTTGTAAATAATTTACTATATATAATTATCATTTTTATCATAATTGAAATAAAAATTAATACATTTTTGTATGTTTTTTATCTTTTAATAAAATAACAAAGTGTTTTTATAAAAATTTTTGTTAAAATATAATGATTTAATACATATTGGAATTTTTGAAGATAATTTGTATGTTGATTTTATACAATAATGTATGTTAATATAATTATTATTTATTAAATATTTTGCTTGGAGTTAACAAAATGCAGAAAGAACCTCACCAACAAAAAACATTGTATGAGCCTTTTTTTGAGCATGACGCTTGTGGCGTAGGTTTTATTGTAAACATTGATGGGAAGAGAACTCATCAATTAGTAAAAGATGCTCTTCGTATATTGGTAAATCTTACACATCGTGGAGCATGTGGTTGCGACCCCGAAACAGGTGATGGCTGTGGTATTTTATTTCATATTCCCCATCGTTTTTTCGAAAAGCAATCCCCTGGTTTAGGATTTGATTTGCCTTCGCCGGGGCAATATGGCGTAGGAATGGTTTTTCTTCCTGTAGATAATCAATTAAGAAATACTTGCAAAGAAATTTTAAAGCAGACCATCATTGAAGAAGGTCAGGAATTTTTAGGATGGCGTGAGGTTCCGCGAAATTCTCAATGTATTGGTTGGCTTGCCCGTTCTAACGAACCCATTATTGAACAAATTTTTGTAAAGAATGTCACCTGTCCGGATATTGAATCTTTTGAACGCAAATTATTTATTATCCGCAAGTCTGCCTCTCATAAAATTCGACAATTTCTCGGGGAACAAAAAAATCTTTTTTACATAACAAGTATGTCTGCAAGGACAATTGTATACAAGGGTTTATTTTTGCCCGAGGTTATGGATAAATATTACGAAGATTTGGCAGACCCGGAAGTAGAAAGTGCCTTAGCCATTATTCATCAGCGGTATAGCACAAATACACTTCCCAGCTGGCAATTAGCACAGCCATTCCGTTTCCTCGCCCATAATGGGGAGATTAATACCCTGCGAGGGAATATTAATCTTATGAGTTCTCGTGAATCTGATTTGAAGAGTTCTCTTTATGGAGACGATATAAAGAAATTATTTCCCATTTTAACAGAAGGTGCCAGTGATTCTGCCATTTTTGACAATGCTTTTGAATTGCTTGTCCGTGGCGGTCGTAGTATTGCCCATTCCATGATGATGATGATACCCGAACCCTGGAGTCATCATGAAAGTATGCCCGATTTCAAGAAGGCTTTCTATGAATTTCATGCCTGTAAGATGGAGCCATGGGATGGTCCTGCATGTATGGCTTTTACAGATGGGGTGCAGATAGGTGCGGTTCTTGACCGCAATGGACTTCGTCCGGCTCGCTATTGGATTACTACAGACCAGCAGGTCATTATGGCTTCTGAAGTAGGCGTTTTAGATATACCGCAGGAAAAAATAATAAAGAAGTGGCGATTACAGCCGGGGCGTATGTTCCTTGTGGATTTAAACGAAAAACGAATTGTTGATGATGATGAAATTAAAGAAACCTTATCCCATAGAAAACCTTATCGTGCATGGCTCAATTTGAACCGTATTATTTTTCCGAGAGAAGTGCTGGAAACAAGACCCACAAATGAATTAGTTCCCTTACGGAAAAGGCAAAAAATTTTCGGTTATACAGAAGAAGATATTTCACTTTTGCTCAAACCGATGGCAGAAACGGGAGCAGAGCCTGTGGGTTCTATGGGAAATGATGTGCCGCTGGCTGTTCTTTCCGAACGACCTCAATTATTATTTAACTATTTCAAACAATTGTTTGCACAGGTTACCAATCCTCCCTTAGACCCTATACGGGAAGAGATTGTAATGTCTCTCGAAACGGATATCGGACGGGAATATAATCTTTTAGATGAAACCCCTGAAGATTGTCAGATGATACATCTACATTCCCCTATTCTCACCAATGCTCAGGTAACTTACATTCGCAATTTGAAGAAAAAGGGACATCGTGCGGAACCTATCAGCACATTATTCTCAGTAAAAGAAGGTATTCAAGGCTTCTTAAACGCCATAGATAGAATTTGCAAAGAAGCAGAAAAGCATGTGGATAATGGAGCCACTATTTTGATTCTTTCCGACCGTGGAGCTGGGCTTCATCATGCACCTTTACCCAGTTTATTAGCCACAGGTGCTGTTCATCATCATCTTGTTCGTGTTCACAAACGAACCCGCTGTGGAATTGTTGTTGAGAGCGGGGAACCTCGTGAAGTTATGCATTTTGCCCTGCTATGTGGATATGGAGCCGGGGCTATTAATCCCTACCTTGCATTTGAAACCATTTCAGAAGGTGTTGAGAAAGGAAAAATTATAGAAGAATATCCTGGTAAAGCCCATAAAAAATATATTAAAGCCATTGAAAAAGGGCTATTAAAAACCATGTCTAAAATGGGAATCTCTACCCTGCAAAGTTACCGATGTGCCCAGATTTTTGAAGCATTAGGTTTAGGTCAGGAAGTAATTGACCGTTGTTTTACAGGCACACCATCACGCATAGGAGGATTGGGCTTTGAAGACATAGCCAAGGAAACTTTAGCGCGTCATGAAATGGCTTATAATCCATTAAAATATCGTGAAAATGAATTGGACATTGGTGGGGCTTATCGTTGGCGTCAGCGGGGGGAATTTCACCAATGGAATCCGGAAACCATCGCTCTTATTCAGCATGCAACCCGATTAAACAGCTGGCAGAAATACCAGCAATTTGCCGAAGAGGTTAATAATCGCAATCGGACTTTTGCAACACTTCGTGGACTTCTCAAATTTAAGAAAGGAAATCCAATACCGCTGGAAGAAGTTGAACCCGCTTCAGAGATTGTAAAACGGTTTTGCACAGGAGCCATGTCTTACGGTTCTATTAGTCAAGAAGCCCATGAAAATCTCGCTATTGCTATGAATCGTATTGGTGGAAGAAGTAATACAGGAGAAGGGGGAGAAGACCCAAAACGATTTATCACGGAACCTAATGGCGATAGCAAACGCAGTGCCATTAAACAAGTAGCCTCCGGAAGGTTTGGAGTAACTAACGAATATCTTGTCAATGCTGATGAACTGCAAATTAAAATGGCTCAAGGTGCCAAACCGGGAGAAGGGGGACAATTACCGGGGCATAAAGTATATGAACACATTGCCAAAGTTCGATACTCAACACCGGGTGTGGAACTTATCTCCCCTCCTCCTCATCACGATATTTACTCCATAGAAGACCTGGCACAATTGATATACGACTTAAAAAACTCAAATATTTATGCAAAAGTCTCCGTGAAATTAGTATCCGAAGTAGGTGTAGGGACAATCGCCGCGGGTGTATCCAAAGGGAAAGCCGATTTAGTCCTTATCAGTGGACATGATGGAGGAACAGGTGCTTCCCCATTAAGTTCAATCAAACATGCTGGGTTACCCTGGGAATTGGGGTTATCAGAAACCCATCAAGTCCTTGTTAAAAATAACCTGCGAGACCGTATTACAGTGCAGGTAGATGGGCAACTCAAAACAGGTAGAGATGTAGTTATCGGAGCATTATTAGGGGCTGACGAATTCGGCTTTGCAACGGCACCTTTGATTGTAAGTGGATGTATAATGATGCGAAAGTGCCATAGCAATACCTGCCCGGTTGGTATCGCAACACAAGACCCGGAATTACGCAAGAAATTTGAAGGAAAGCCGGAATATGTGGTGAATTATTTCTTCTTTGTAGCCGAAGAGGTACGGCGGATAATGGCGGAATTAGGTTTCCGTAAATTCAACGATATGATAGGGCGAAGTGACTTTTTAGAGTATGACCCAAATCCAAACCACTGGAAAGCCCAAAAGGTAGATTTATCTGCAGTTTTGGCAAAAGCCCAACCGTGGGAAGGCACAACATTATACTGCAGCAAAAAACAAGACCATGGATTAGAAAAAGCCCTTGACAATCTATTATTAGAAAAAGCCAAACCTGCTTTAGAACGAAAAGAACCCGTTCGTTTTTCGATTTCGGTTAGGAATATACATAGAACCGTAGGGACTATTCTTTCAAGCGAACTCACTCGACGACATCGTTTAGGAATGTATACAGGTCATCTTCCTGAAGATACCGTCTGGATTGATTGCTATGGCGTAGCCGGACAGAGTTTTGGAGCATTTATCATTCAAGGAGTTACTTTAAACCTGATAGGTGAAGCCAATGATTATATCGGTAAAGGCTTATCCGGTGGAAAAATCATAGTGACACCGCCTCCTGAAAGTCCCGTTATTCCTGAGGAAAACATTGTAGTGGGAAATGTTGCTTTATACGGTGCTACCAGGGGTGAAGTGTATTTTCGTGGGGTGGCTGGAGAACGTTTCTGTGTTCGCAATTCAGGGGCATGGGCTGTCGTAGAAGGGGTAGGCGACCATGGCTGTGAGTATATGACAGGAGGTAGGGCTGTTATATTAGGAAAAACAGGTCGCAATTTCTCCGCAGGAATGACCGGCGGTATTGCGTTTGTTTATGACCCTGATAACGAGTTTGAGATAAAGTGCAATTTACAAACAGTAGAACTTAAACCTCTGCATGAAAAAAGCATACCGGAACTTCGGTATTTGTTAGAACGACATTTGAAATATACAAAAAGCCCAATCGCATATAAAATTCTCGCAAACTGGGACAAAGAACTTGAACATTTTATTCGAGTTATGCCTAAAGATTACGCACGAGCATTAAAAGAAATGAACAATCAACAAGAAGTACCTCTATTAAAAACAGGTTAATGGAGAATTTTTATGTTCCCTGAAAAATCAAAAGGCTTCATGGTTTATAAAAGGGAATTAGGTTCGGAAGACCCTCCCCAGGAACGGATAAAGCATTTCTGTGAATTCCACCATTCCCTGCCGGAAGAAAAAATTCGACAGCAGGCATATCGCTGTATGAACTGTGGTGTCCCGTTTTGTCATCATGGTTGTCCATTAGGAAATCAAATTCCTGATTTTAATGACCTTGTAAAGGATGCCGATTGGAAACAGGCACTGGAAGTGCTGCATTCTACAAACAATTTTCCTGAATTTACAGGAAGGGTCTGTCCGGCTCCTTGTGAGGCATCCTGTGTTTTAGGGATTAATGAACCTCCTGTAACCATTGAGCAAATTGAATATGAAATTGCAGAACGCGGATGGCGTGAAGGATGGATTAAACCAGAACCACCGGAACATCGCACCGGAAAACGAGTTGCTATAATAGGTTCGGGTCCCAGTGGTCTTGCTGCTGCCCAGCAACTTAATCGAGCCGGTCATTATGTAGATGTATTTGAAAGAGCCGATGAACCCGGTGGTTTACTGATGTATGGAATTCCCGGATTTAAATTAGATAAATCCGTCGTTTGGAGAAGAATTAATCAAATCATAGATGAAGGGGTAACTTTTCATTGTTCTTCGGAAGTGGGGAAAAACATACCTGTAGAACAATTATTAGAATATGATGCCGTTTTATTTACAATAGGCTCTACCATCGCTCGAACTTTTACTAGCATGAATATACCGGGCTCTTCCCTCGCAGGTATTCATACCGCGTTAGAATTTCTTACACAAAGCACACGAAGGGTATTGGGTAAAAAGATAGATGGGAAAGAAATATTAGCCACAAATAAAAATGTCATTGTAATTGGAGGTGGCGATACAGGTTCCGATTGTATTGGGACAAGTATTCGACAGGGTTGTAAATCTGTTGTAAATCTGGAACTTTTACCCCGTCCTCCTTTAGAACGAACAGGAGATAATCTCTGGCCTCAATGGCCTATGATACTTCGAACATCGTCCAGTCATGAAGAAGGAGGCGAACGATTATTCAGCGTTTCTACAAAAGCATTTGAAGGCGATGAACGCGGTTATGTGAAAGCCATTCATTTGGTTCGTGTAGAATGGTATACCGATGAAAATGGACAAAAACGGTTTCGGGAAATTCCCGGTTCAGACATGAAATTGCCCTGCGAACTGGTGCTGCTGGCAATGGGTTTTGTCGCACCGGAATCCGACCTGTTTGTGGAAAAATTGGGGATTGAACTTTATACCACTCGTTTTGGAAAAGCGATTAAGACAGACAACAAATACATGACCACACGGCGTGGCTTTTTCTCCGCAGGCGATGCTCGTAGAGGACAATCCCTTGTTGTTTGGGCAATTTCCGAAGGAAGGGAATCGGCTCGTTGCATAGACGAATACCTCATGGGTAGGACATATCTGCATGCTAAAAATTCTTGGGGCTATTCCTGTCAGAGATAACAGCCTTGTTATTTTTGCCCAAGAGCAGATCGGTATTGATTAATCCGTTCAAGCCATGTTGAAGTGAGTGTAAGGGGTTTTACAGCATATCGGGGAGAGGTAGCAGGCTTGATGTTGTATTCTTTTTCGGCATCGGGAATCATCGGTCTATAACTTATATCCGGTGGAGAAAATTTTGCATTAGAATTTTTATCTTTGGCTGTGAAACGGATGGAACGACCCACAACATCTACATTCCTCTTTGATTTCAAAAGTGTTTTCGGGTCTGTTCCCCATTCATATAGAATTACGGGACCATTGTCTCCAGTAGCAACACCCGCCATAGATAAATCTGTCCCACTGCGATAATCTATCATGGCGTCCAACCAATCAAAAGGAAGTCCATTATAATAATCATACGCACCAAATACCCTTCCTTCGGAGAAGCCATCATTATATCCGTCAGAAAAACCACCGTCTAACCATTCCACATGCTTATCAGTTGCGAGAAATGTTTGCCAGCCGGACTGGTAGGCACAATCATAACCTTCACTAAAACCGATAGTAAAAGCGTAGTCGTATTCCACAAAGTAACCATCATTGTAAGCAAACCATAGACCATCATAATAACCTGCGTCATAAGCGGGGCTTTCTACCTGCGGGATTTTATCGCCCTGATAATAAATCGTTCCACCATTGATGGTATCATAACTATCAAAAAAACCTGCCCAATAATAATCATCCTGAGCAAAACCATCATTAAAACCGCGTTCATATTCTGCTTCATCGATAATAATGGGACAACCTGTGAATGCGATAAGAATAAAAGGTAATATCCCTAAATACAATCCCATCTTCTTGTCTTTTTTAGTCTGCTGTTTCATAATACATTCCTTATCATGGTTGTTTTTAATTCTTACCGTATCCCTCTGCCACCTATAGACGACCTGCCCGTTGAAAATCCTGGCGATTGTCTTTGAAAAGAAGGTGTACTTGGCGTAGCAAAGGAAGGTGTATCTATTTTGGGGACTGAAAAACTCGACGGAGCAGAATTGCGTTCCACTCGTGGGACATCTATTGTCATAGGACGGGATGGAGGTGAACTTATAGAGGACCTCGATGTACTCGAATTGCCTCTATTAAATGATGGGACAGAAAAACTTGTGTTATTACTTGTATTCCTTGACCCGAAAAGAGATGTATTTTCTCTTGGAGTATCAGGAATAGAAGTAGAAGTATACTTCTGCGGAGGAAGTGTTCGAACAGAAATACCGGAGTTTTCACGAACAGACGACCTCTCATGGGGTATATTTACACTGGCTTCATTCATAGACCTCGTTGAAAAGGTATGTGCTCCTCTATTACTATCCGTTGAACGAATTTGAAAGTCGGGAACCGATGTGCGTTGAGGAGTTTCTTCTCGGGCTCTTACAGAGCCAAAAGTATACCTGTCCGAAGGTGTCTGTTTGATATTATCCCAATTTAAACCAGAACCTCTCGTATTTCCGCGATTACCTGGATTGCTACGGTCTGTGGGGGTGGAACGCGGTGTAGTATTGTCTCTATCGCGATTCGTTGTCCCCGAGCCCGAATCGTTTCGAGGGGTTGTTCGGGTAGGGCCTGAAGAGGAACCGCTACCGGATGGATTGTAATCACGGGGTTTTCGTTCTCCATCCATATCTAATCTTGAAAAAGAGGGCGATTCAATTCCTTTGCGGGATATACCTTCTGAACGATTCGATGTCCCTGACAAGGAGTTTCTTATCTCTCTGTTAACTATAGGTGTATTTACAACTCTTGTCGGAGATGATTCCGAACGAAGTGTATTTCTAACATCAGCACTTCGGACAGAAAAATCTCCACTTTCATGGTTAGACCGTATCTGTGTATTTCTCTCTATAGCACGCGTAAATCCGGTATCACTTTTTTTACCACGAATTGAACTGCGGTCAATAGAAGAATCTCTTGGAGAAAAACCTTCGTTGTCAAAGCGAATTGCTGTCGCCCTTGGAGAGGTATTGTTTAGTCTTATCTCACGGAAAGAATTGGAACGCTCATTCAACATTGCCGTTCGCATAACAGAAGGGGGCATTTCCGTTTGACCCCGAAAACCTTGTGTTGAAGTTCTCCGTGCAAAATAACTCTCTAATTCATCTACACGGGCTCGTGCAAGCATTCCCGAATTGTTATAGTTAGAAATTCCTCGAATTGTTCGCGGCGGATTATAATCACGCACCATCGGCATGGAATTTTGATATGGGATGCGCACTCTTGGAGAAGGATACCGTTCTATATTCCAGATATAAACATTTGTCGGATTGGTAATAATGTAATTAACAACGGTGGGGGCAACCGGTGCAATATAGTAAGGCGAGGTATAAACATAAGTAGCCGGAACATAGGAACAAGCACCTACATAAAAGTTTAAGCCACCCACAGTAAAACTAACCCCTGTAGAGACACGAACCGGACGGCAATAGAAATCTACGGGTGTCCACACAAAATAATCACCACAACGAACGGTAGCCACCCATGCAGGGCTCCATACCGGGTCATATCCCCAGACCCAGCCATAACTATCATAATAGACCCAGCGACCATAATGCGTCGTAATATACCCAAAAGGATAGGTCTCTACCCAAACCGAACCTATCGCAGGGACATAAGTCCAATATCCTGTGCGATACGGAACATAATCGACAACAACCGTTGGTCTCCAGTAGTATCGTTCATCAATAAGCACCCAGTCTCCACAATCGGATAATTCCGTATATCCAATTGTACGACTTGTAACTTCTACATATTTTGGAGGTGTTTTCACAGGAGCAGAGAGCAATTCTGACCGCCCTTGATTCCATCGGTCAAAGGAATCCATCTCGGTTGTCGCAAATGAAACAACTTCAGAAGGTAGATATCCAACATCAACCCAGCATTGTTTGCCACTACTAACAACTTCATTCCCCCCGCGCTCTGTTGTTACATAGGCTTTTCCCCAACGCGTAGAAACTCGTGTTGTCCCACTTTCCCCAATATCTATGCGAACACAGGTATCCGGGTCAAAAGTAATCTTACATGAGGGGGAAGTAAGAGAAACCGTTCCAGAACTACGAAGCACTCGTTCAATATAAAAAGAGCCTGTTATCCCATAGATAGATAATTCCGGTGAAATCTGGACTATTTTCGCTTTAGAGGCATCTGCCATACGGAAGAAAACACCCTCTGGAAATTCAATTTCTGTGCTTCCTCCTTTATCCACCCACAAAGTATCCCCTGTTAGCACAAGTGTATTTAATGTTGCACGGCTCCAATCCTCATCATCCATTCCTCTAATAAGGGTGCTCTCCGCATCATAACTTACGCGTCCATGTAGAGGAAATTCTGTGTCTGCAAATACACAAATCGTAGATGCAAGTGCCATATTCAGAATAACTATGGCATAAAATTCTGGTATCTTAAAATATTTCATATATTTACCCTTTCTAAGGTCATAATTACATATTCAATTTTCAATCTATTTATCCATTTATAAAAGACGAAATATAAATTGCGAATATTCACTTAAACTGATGTATAATTCTAACTCTTAATCGAAAATTCCTCTTGCAAAATTACTTAGACAAAAAGATAATTTCCAAAAATATAAGTGGTTGTATTATCATTATTTTACCATTATTGAATACGATAAGATGTAATTCGTGATAAAGGTCGTTTTGAAATGAAATTAGATATCGCAGGACTTTCCGACAAGGGACGCAAAAAAGAAAAAAATGAGGACTTCTTCGGTATCTTCCGAACAGAATCCACAGATATAAAATTATTTGAAGACGGGGCTCTTTTGATTGTGGCTGATGGCTTGGGAGGACACATCGCAGGTGATGTTGCAAGTAAATTAGCTGTGTCGCTAATCAAGGATATACTCAAACAAGAACCGTGGCAGGAAAATAAAAATGATGAGGTTAAAGATTTAAGAGATGAAGGACCTCTACCGCTACTCCGTGATGCATTTCAAAAAGCCAATGAAAGCATATACAAAACTAATAAAGATTTAGTAAAAGGCAGCAGACCTATGGGAACTACGGCTCTGGCTGCAATTATTATCCCCGGGAAAATTTATATTGCCAATGTTGGAGATTCCCGTGCCTATCATATCCGCAATGGCGAAATTTTAGAATACACTGAAGACCATTCATGGATAGATGAACAGGTAAAACAGGGACTTATGTCCCGTTCCGAAGCGGAAAAAGATACCCGAAAACATGTGGTAACCCGTTGTATCGGCACACATGCAGATATTGAGGTAGATGTATATCGCTGGCACCCCGTCTCAGGTGATATTTTACTACTTTGCACAGACGGATTAACCAATATGGTCCCAGACGAACAAATCCTTGAAATTATCCGTAAAGGAGGCACAGCGGGGGAAATTGCTCAAAAACTGGTTAATCTCGCAAATGAAAATGGTGGTAAAGATAACATCACAGCAATCGTTACCATTATTGAACCCAAAATCTTTCAACAATTATTCTTAAAAACTCGATTATTTTGGCGAAAACATAGCGGAAAAATTTTAAAACTCCTATTCCTTCTCATTTACGGTTTCTTATGTGGAACCTTAGGCTACTTCCTTCGAGGCTTAATGAAATAGTTCCCTCAAATGCAATCTTCAAAAATTCTGAATGAAGATTCAAAAAAAATCGAACAAGCATGGAGATTATGGAAGTAGCCAAGAAGATAGCCGATGATGAAGAATCTGCCGGTACCTGCAAGCCTTGGGATTGCTTAAAACTTATACCACCTACCCTTTTTGCTCCTCCGAACAGGTTGGCTGGATAAGGAGATGTATTCATAAGTGTTCTATCTGTTGTCGGAAATAGTCGCCAATACGAGGCAGTGTTCTGGAAAAAACCCGACTTACTTATGGACGGCTGTTGATGTTAGTAAAGTAGAGACGAATAATTATTCGTCTCCACGGAATTTCAATTTGAAACTCGAGACCATTAGGCGGTGATATTTACATAAAGATATTGAGACGAATGTTTATTCGTCTCCACATTATGGATTAGTGGTGTATAGGTTTAAGTTTGAGCGGATAGAGTTCAGCAAGAGTTTAGATATGGTAAGGTGTATATAATAAAAAAAAATAAAGTTAAGAGGGCGATTGACCAATCGCCCTCTTAACCTTGCTTCTAATGACAGTTTTCGTTTCTACTAAATCCCCTCACAAATACATAGCCGGAAAACGAAGAGGTGGTGGTGGTGCAGATTCTAATGACAGTTTTCGTTTCTACTAAATTCTCTCACAAATACATAGCAGAACAGATGGAGTTATTAAGTGATAATATGTTATTCCCATCTCCAACGATTCACAAATATACAGCAGAATAAATGGAATTGTTGAAAGAGATAAAACCGATAAATATCCCTATCAATTTTCCTCATGTC
>Ga0116168_1000827_pt1 | contig 27554 bp, 20 predicted proteins | sample AD_UKC129_MetaG_FD_89795 | JGI IMG/M metagenome (GOLD analysis project Ga0116168, IMG submission 89795) | Active sludge microbial communities of municipal wastewater-treating anaerobic digesters from Canada - AD_UKC129_MetaG | ecosystem: Engineered > Bioreactor > Anaerobic > Digestate | place...
GACTCAAAAGCTATGAAGCCAAGGTGCTGGAGACCGAAACACGGCTACTGCGCAAACTAGCCAGAAAACAAGGCTTCCAACTCATTCCCAACAAAGCCCATTGAGCGCAGGTTCATGGGGAGGCGTGGTTCTGGAGTCGTGACCACTCAGCTCATGGCCCCCTTCCCGCCGGCAACGAAAAATAGAACGCCGCTCCTTTCCCTTCCTCGCTCTCGGCCCACACCCGCCCGTGATGCCGCTCGATGATCCGCCGCACATTGGCCAGCCCCAGTCCCGCCCCTTCGAACTCCTTCGTGTGCAGTCTCTGAAAGGGACCGAACAACCGCTCGGCCCGCGCCATGTCGAATCCCACTCCGTTGTCGCGCACGGACACCACCGTTTCTCTCTCTCCGGGACGGCCGGAGATTTCAATGCGCGCGTGCCGCCGCGGACGCGTGAATTTCAGCGCATTGGAAACCAGGTTCGTCAGCACCACCCACAACATCACCGGATCCCCTTCCACCTGCGGCAATTCTCCCAGACGCCACTCGATCTCCCGTCCCTCCGCCTCCGAGCGGAGGTCGTGAATGACTTCATCCACCAGATCCCGCAGGCTCACGTGCAGTCGATACATCTCGGAACGCCCGATGCGCGAAAAGTTGAACAGATCGTCCACCAGCCGGCCCAGTTGATGCGACGAATCCGCGATCGTCTTCAAATAGCTCCGACTCTTCGGATCCAGCCGCCCGAAGGCGTTCCGCATCAGGATGCCGCAGAAACTCTCGATGTGCCGCAAGGGCGCGCGCAGCTCGAGCGCGATATGATGCGTGAACTCCTCCAGTTCGCGGTTCGCCGCCTCGAGCTGCGCCGGATCCCGCCCCGTTCCTGCCGGACGGCGCTCCCCTTGCGAAAGGTCCCGAATGATGCAAAGGAAGCCGGACTTGCCGTCTTTCCGGCGCAGGCTCACGATCGTCTGCCGCGCACGAAAACGTTCTCCGCTTCTTCGCGCCGCGCATGCGGTCTGTTCCATCCGGCCCTCGCGGAGCGCCGCCTTCAGCGCTTCTCCGAAAGCATCCTGACCTGCTGCCAGGTCCGGAAAGAACCGGCGCGCGTCTTGACCCAGGATCTCACCGGGCTCATAACCGAGCAACCGCTCCGCGCCCGGGTTCCACGACGCCACGCACCCCTCTCCGTCCAGCATGAAACTCGCGTATTCCTCGAACTCGGCCGTGAGCAGGCGCAATTGTTCCTCCGCGTCGGCCAGCGCGGCATCGAGCTTGCGATGCCGCGCGCGCACATCCGCATCCCGCAGCGACCGGTCGATGGCCGGCGCCAGCAGATGCAAGGTGTCCTTCAACACGTAGTCGTCCGCCCCGCTGCGCAGCGTTTCCTCGTGAATCTGTTCCCGCGGCGCGCCGGTCACAAAAATGAACGGCACGTCCGCGCAGCGACTGCGCGCCTCCGCCAGCGCCGCAAATCCGTCAAACCCCGGCACGCCATGGTCCGACAGAATCACATCCGGCGGATGATGCTCGAGCTCGTGCAGGAAAGCGTCCCGGGAATCCACGCGGCGGGAACGAAAACGCAAGCCTGCTTTCCGCAGTGCGTGATGGATCAGCAACGCGTCCGCCGCCTTGTCCTCGACCATTAAAATGCGAATTTCCCGGTTCATCTCTCGCCCACCGCAAGCGCAGTCTAGGCAACCGCCCCACACTGCTGGAATAGGGTGAACTCCTGCAGCGCCCGAAGAGCGAGGATGGGGTCGACAAAGGCGATGATTCAACACTCAACATGACCCTTCTCCTGTTCCTGGATCGAATTTGTCACCATCGTGAACACAACGGTCTTCTCCGTCGCATCGAGCACGGGCTGTCCCGCCTGGCCGGGCGTCCCGCCCCTGCGTCGGCCACCGTTTCCACCTCCGTCTTCATCTCCTGCGCGCTTTGCTGCCTCAACTCGCGCTCCTTCTCCAGCGCGCGCAACACGATCCGGTCCACCTGCTCGGTAACCGGTTCTTTGCCGAGGGCGGCGCAAAACTGCCTAACGGTAATTCACCGGTCAGCATCTCGTAGAACACCACCCCGGGCGAGTGGATGTCCGCCCGATGATCCACCTCCGCCGCTTACTCGATCTGCTCCGGCGCCATGTAGTGCGGCGTCCCCGGCGCCGCGCCACTGGCCGTCAACCCCGTTCCGCCCCTGACCTCCCCGACGAGCTTCGCGATCCCAAAGTCCGTAATCTTGATCCGCCTTTTTGTGTCCAGCAGGATGTTCTCGGGCTTGATGTCCCGATGCAGCACACCTTCGTCGTGTGCGTATTGCAGCGCCGCGCAAATCGAAGGCACCAGCATCAGCGCCTGTTCCGGCGTAAACCGGCTCGCCCGCATCCCCTGCCACAGATTCACGCCCTCCACGTACTCTATCAGCAGGTAAAAGAAACCGTTGGCCTGCCCGAAGTCGTAAACCGTGACGATGTTCGGATGGTTCAGGCGCGCCAGCAGCCGCCCTTCCCTCGCAAACCGCTCGGCAAAGGCTGGATCTCGTGAAAGCGACCCGGGCAGGATCTTGAGCGCAACGAACCGGTCCCGCTTCGGCTGCCGCGCCTTGTAAACGAAGCCGATGCCGCCCTGGCCGATCAGCTCAATGATCTCCAGGTGCGGAAACGCCGCTCGCACCGCCTCGATTGCTGGCGCCCCGCCCCGCCCCGCGTTCTCCCCGCCCGGGACGGTCGTCGCCGCCGCCTCCGACAACACGCACTTCGGACAAAGCCCCTCCGGCGCGGACTCGGGAATCGGCGCGCTACACTTGCCATCCTCACGAACAGGACCGGCCAGGCGCGTCAGACGCGTCCGCAACCCCGCGGCGCGCCCACCAATCACTGTAGAGCAAACCCCATTCGCTTTCGGCGCGTCGCTGCAAGGTGAAGTGCGCCCGTTCCAGATACTGTCCCGGATCGACCAGTCGCTCCGCGGGAAGCCGCACCACGGCGCGGAAATAGGCATACATCACCCGCTCGATCAGGCGCGCGCGAATCCGCTTCCAGCCGCCACAGGGAATCTGAAAATCCGAAACCAGCCAATTCGCATCCTCCGTGGCCGCAGCCGACAACCTCGACACCGCGCGCTCCAGTTGCCCCGGGTTGAAGCAATCCAGAAAAAAGTTCGTGATGATCAGGTCATACGCTTCGCCGTCCGGCTTCCAGTCCAGCACATCGGAATGCACAAACCTCACCCGATCCGTCCCCAGCTTCCATCTTTCGAGACGCCGCCGGATCTGCTCGAGCATCGGAGCGCTCGCATCCAGACAGGTGAACCGCGCACTGGGAAAGCGCCGGCGGCATTCCACCGCGGACCGTCCGTGGCCTTCACCCGCGAGAAGAACGTTCCGCGGCGCCGGAATCTCGCCCAGAAACCGCGTCCGGCAGCGCTGGAGCTTCTCGCCCGCCACGACGAACTCCATCCAGCGGTAATGCGGCGCCAGCGCGTCAAAGCTCCCCATGCGAAGAACGCCGACACCACCGGCCGCGCCACCACCAGAGACAGGCCACCACCGCGCCCGCGCAATAGGCGATCACGTCGCCGGGGTCGCCTGTGGCGCGCGGCATGATTCGCGGACCCACCCATTCGAACAGAATTGACCAGAATGCAAGATGCGCGGCGACCTCGGAAAACCCGGGCATCGCGTCATGTGTCCGCAAACCCAGGAACCGGTGCAGCCACAGCAACGGCGGCAATGCGCACGGGATCAGCCAGAAATCGTTGAAATACGAGTCGAACAGTCCGCCATGAACCAGCGGTTTAACCAGCCAACGATTCACCGCGTACAGGATGCAACCCGCAATGAACAACGGGTCGCGGCAGTAACCGAACCGGCGCATCCTAGAACAGTGCGAGAATAGCCCAGCCGCCGAGCGCCGCGAGGATGAATTTGAGCAAGAATAATTTGATCATAACAGGGTGATGTTCGGGTCAGTGGTGAAACATTTCAACTCCGCTCGCGGCGGTGTTCCTCTTCCAGGAGACGCATCCGGGCGGAAAGGATCGCTGCGCGGCCCAGATAGCCCACCACCCGCGTGGGTGCGCTGCGCTCCACTACGGGCAAGCGGCCGATGTTGCGGCCCAACATCCGGGCCAAAGCCGTGTGCAGCGGTTCGTCCGGATACGTGACCACGAGATCGATACAGCCCGCCTCCGCAACGGTCATCCTGCCGTCCGGATCCCGCCTGAGCGCCCGCACCATGTCGCCCCGCGTGATGATTCCGGCAAGCCGCTCGCCTTCCACGATCAACGTGCCTTGCCGCCGGCTCACCGGCGAATCCCCGTTGTCGATCAGATTCGAAAGCTCCGCCAGCGTCATCGTGGACGGCACGCACGGCACTTCGCGCTCCATCACGTCGCCAACACGCGCAAGCTCAAACGTATCCACGCTGTATTCCCGCGTGACGTGGTGGCCACGCCGCTCCAGCTTCTCCGTCAGAATCGACCGCCGCATCAGAAGAACGGTCACCCCAAGCGCCGCGACCGAACCGATCAACAGTGCCGGAAGCAGGTTGAAATCGTGCGTGAGCTCCACCGCAAACACCATCGCCGTCAGCGGCGAGCGCATCGTGCCGCCCATCATCGCCGCCATCCCGATCAACGCCCAGAACCCCGTGTCATGACCGGGCAACCGCTCCCCGACGAGCGCGCCCAAAGCTCCACCCATGATCAACAGCGGCGCGAGCACCCCGCCCGACGTTCCCGACCCCAGCGCAATCGCCCACACCAGCGCCTTGGCAACCATCAGCCCGATCAGAACAGCGCCCGCCATCTCCCCGCGCAGCAGCCCATGAATCGTGTCGTAGCCCATGCCCAACACGCGCGGCTCGATGATCCCGCCAATCCCAATGAACACCGCTCCGATTGCTGGCCACCACATCCAATGCAACGGCAGCTTGTGAAACAGGTCTTCGCAGGCGTAAACCAGCACCGTCAGCAACCCGGAACCGAACCCGGCCAACACGCCCACACCGGCCGCAAAGAACAGTTGTTCACCCGATGGAACCGCATGCGCCGGCGCAGGAAAGACCGGACCCGCGCCCAGCAACGGCACGCGCAATACCGACGCAACAATCGCCGCCACTGCCACCGGAATGAAACTCCGAGGCTTCCACTCAAACAGCAACAGCTCCACCGCGAGCAACACCGCCGCCACCGGCGTTGCGAAGATCGCCGACATTCCCGCCGCAGCGCCCGCCACCAGCAGCGTCTTTCGCTCGGCGGCGCTGAGATGAAACTGTTGGGCGAAGATCGAACCAACCGCTCCGCCGGTCATGATGATCGGGCCTTCTGCGCCGAACGGACCACCTGTCCCGATCGAAACCGCCGCGGAGATCGGCTTCAGAACGGCCATTCTGGGTTCGATCCTGCTTCGCCCGAGGAGGATCGCTTCGAGCGCCTCCGGAATCCCGTGTCCGCGGATCTTCTCCGACCCGAACCGCGCCATGAGACCAATGATCAACGCGCCCGAGACCGGCACGGCCAGGACCCAGTATCCCAGGTGATGCCCCGCGGCTTCCACCGGAGAGGCAGACCATCGCTGGTAGAACGCGAGATGGGTGATCACAGCGATGATCCGGACCAGCGCATAGGCGACCACGGAACCGAGCGCGCCCACCACGGCGCCCATCGCGGAAAGCAGCAATACGCGACGGTCGGTGCTGAAGTCCGCCAGCCTGGGGCGCGATGGCTCCCGCGCATCCGCGCACACGGGAGTCGAAGGCGTTGCCGCTGTCCTGGAATCCATAAAGCCGTCGCGTTATATCGTGACACGATATATACGTCAATTCGACTGTGGCGTCCAATGCCCCTCCAATGCTAGCCTCCCTGCATGGCTCCGCGGAAAAAGCTTTCCAAGTCACAATACGAAAACCTGGCGGCGTTCCGATACGCGCTGCGCCAGTTCCTTCGGTTCAGCGAAGATGCCGCCCGGCGCGCAGGGCTCACCCCGCAACAACATCAGGCCTTGCTCGCCGTCAAAGGATTCCCCGGACGCGATACCGTCACGGTCAGCGAACTGGCCGAGCGACTGCAGATCCGCCACCACAGCGCCGTCGAACTCCTCGACCGCCTCGAAAGGCTGAAGCTCGTCCGCCGCGAACACTCGCCGAAAGACCGCCGGCGCGTCATGATCCGATTGACGTCGCGTGGCGAACAACTGCTCGACCGGCTCTCCTCGGCGCACGAAGACCAGCTCCGCCGGGTCGGCCCGGCGCTGAGCGCATCGCTGGCCCAACTCACCGCCTCCGCGAACCCGCCGGGCAAGGTGAGATCGGATGTGTGACCCCTCGCTCGAGGAGTGCTCACCCGCGTGGCTGCGGCGCCTGCGTGCTGCGACGGGCTCACGCGCGAATAACATCCGCCGCAGACTGGCAGTGAACGTTGATGGCCAACTGCGTTCTGCTCCGCTCATTGCTTCAGAAATCCCGCGCGAAACAGCCGAAATCAGCGGCAGTTTCACCCAATCGGAAACCGAAAAGTTGGTCAACAAAATCAACAGTGCCGTCTTCAGGTAATCGCTGCCTGTATTCGCCGATCATCGATCACAACAATCATGCGAACGCCAGCGGCGAAACGCTCGATGCAGGTGAAACGGCGTGGTTGACAGCGAATGGTTGGTTGTGAATGGAGAGAGCGACTGGCGGCGGGGACGCCGCCGGAACCCGCAGGCGAGGACGCCTGCGCTACATGGTCACGCAACTCACCTGCTCTTCCCGCCCGACGACAATTCCACGATGCGATTATACTCCGTCTTTGTCAGCGGAATGACGGAAAGACGCGACTGGCGGACGAGCGCGATGTTCTTCAGCTTCGAATCCTTCTTGATCGCTTCCAGCTCAACAGGCTGCTTCAGCGCCTTCATCGGAACCAGGTCCACACAGGACCAATCGCCTTCCTTCGCAGTCGGATCGGGATACGCTTCTTTCACCACCTTCGCAATGCCGACGACCTTCTTGTCCATGACACTGTGATAGTACAGGACCAGGTCGCCCTTCTTCATCGCGCGAAGATTGTTCCGCGCCTGAAAATTCCGAACACCGGTCCACGCCGTGCGGCCGTCCTTGACGAACGCCGCCCAGGCGTACGATTCCGGCTCCTGCTTGACCATCCAGTAATTCATTGGGCGGAAGATATCGGCCGACCGCATCCACCGCAACCGCGGCGGCAGGACCATATGTTCGATTCCCCCTCCGCTCGTGCGCCTGCGGAACTCGGAGCCTCACGCTCCGTCCACGTGCTGCGGCTGGTCCCGCCCTGCGGGACACAACCGCGCTCCAAACCCCGGGTCGATCACTCTCCCAACGAATTCCAGCCCCCCGCGTCAATCGTAAATCGTCAATCGCAAATCCCGATGGATGTTCCTCGAAATACTCCTTTCGTTCCATTTGCATCTTCTTTGTCGGGGATATGATTCCACCTCAGCACAAGCCCGGACCATTTGCGGGCCAAACTTTTTGCCTATGAGAAAGAGTATGCCGATCAGCGTTATGGCGTTGGCCCTGATGCCGCTTATTGCCGGCCCGGCACTGGCCGACGATGTTTCCGGCGTGGACGGAGCCCCTGCCCCGCTGTTCCGTGGCATGGGCAATCATCACCACGCAGTCACCACCAAATCCCGAACCGCCCAGCGGTACTTCGACCAGGGCCTGACCCTGTGCTATGGGTTCAATCATCCCGAGGCGATCCGCTCATTCCGCGGCGCGCTGCACCACGATCCGCAGTGCGCCATGGCCTATTGGGGCATCGCCTACGCCAGCGGCCCGCATGTCAATCGGCCCATGACGCGCGAGGACAATGATCGCGCCTGGGCGGCGATTCAAAGAGCCCTGGCGCTCAAGGCGCATGTCACACCGAAGGAGCGCGCGTTCATCGACGCGATGGCCACCCGTTACCAGGCCGAGTTCAAGGAAGATCGCGCCGACCTCGACAAGGCGTTCGCCGATGCCATGCGTGAACTGGTGAAACAGTATCCGGATGATCTCGACGCGCAGACCATCTTCGCGGAAGCGTTGATGGACACGATGCCGTGGGATTACTGGCTGAAGGACCGCACTCCCAGGCCTGAAACAAAAGAGGCGTTCGCGGCACTGCAATTCGTGCTCAAGCGCAACCCGGATCATCCGGGCGCCACGCACTACTTCATCCATGCCGTCGAGGCCGGACCGAATCCGGAATGGGGCTTGCCGTCGGCCGATCGCCTGTTGGAACTCGTCCCGCAGGCCGGCCATCTGGTTCATATGCCGTCGCACATCTATATGCGTGTCGGGCAATATGACGACGCGGAGATCGCCAATCGCCGCGCCGTGAAAGCCGATCGCTCCTACGTCCAGAGCTGCGCGGCGCAGGGTTTCTATCCCGGAGTCTATTATCCGCACAACGAGCACTTCCTGTGGTTCGCCACCTTCTTCCAGGGCCGAAGCGCCGACGCTCTCGCCTCCGCCAGAAAAACGGCCCAGATCGCGGTCGACAACTTCTGCGGTCCGAACAAAGCCGTTGAAGGTCCCCGGTTCCGTCACCTGCCCTGGCTCACGCAGGCGCGCTTCGGGAAGTGGGATGATGTCCTGAAGGCCCCTCAACCGCCGTCCACGAACGACTTTCTGATTGATCGTGTGATGTGGCATTTCGTACGCGGGCTTGCCTGTGCGGCGAAAGGAAATGCCGAAGCCGCAGCGCGCGAACACGACGCCCTGAAGCGACTGGTGGAAAGGGGCGAAACTGTGAAGCTGGACGATCCCGCGTTCCCCACCACAGGCGTGCTGGCGGTGGCGAATCACTGGCTGGCCGGCAAGGTGGCCGAGGCGAAGGGCGACACAGCCGCGGCGATTGATCACCTGCGCAAAGCGGTCGAGGCCGAAGACGCGTTGCCGTACATGGAACCACCCTACTGGCCCGTTCCCGTCCGGCCCGCACTCGGCGCCGTCCTGCTGAAGGCGGGGAAAGCGAGCGAAGCGGAAGAGGTCTTCCGCAAAGACCTCCAGGAATGGCCGCGCAACGGCTGGGGCCTGCTCGGACTGGAACAAAGCCTCCGCGCCCAGGGCAAAGCCGACTCAGCCGAAATCGTTCGCCGCGAATTCGAAGCCGCCTGGAAACGGGCCGACGTGAAACTCGACCTCGCCTGGTTCTGAGGATCGGCTGGAAATCAGATCTGATCAGGAGCGGAAGCAGGGCCGTGGGAGACGACGCGCTGATGCGTCCTCTCCCCGGCCCTCCGTTCTGGAGGCATCGAATTCAACACTCACCGCCGTCGCCCTTCATCGGATGTTCGATGCTGGATACTGGATGTTTCCAGGGGTTCTGGCGGCGGGGACGCCGGCGCTACGCGTTAGGGCGTTGAATGTTCGGCGTTGGATGTTGAATGTTCGGACTCCTGGCTTGCTTCAGCGTTCCGGGTCCAGAATTTGGACGGGCGTTTGCAGGATTTTCTGATTCCAGAAACTGCGCAATCTGCCGGCGCTGTCGCGATACGCCATGCAGCGGAAACCGCAGGATTGCACGACCAACAGCCTTGGAAGGCCGTTCCACTTTGAGTTCTTAGGGTTTGGCGATGCCATATGCCACGGCCGGATGCAGGAATGAGGCCAACCCCGCCAACTCCCGTTATCCCGTTGCGTTCGGGCAGGAGAATTCTGCGGATCTCATGGATTATTCTATTCTCTTCTTCTACCACCCCGCTCTGCTTCGCTATGTAGAATCGAAACCGCCGACCGCCGGAAACCGTCCGGGAACATGAAAGTCCGGTTCAGGCAGTGACTCTATGGCGAACGCGCTCGCGTCAACGCGGCATTGGCGCCGCATCCAACTCGAACCATGAATATGCAATCCACCATCGAAACACCCCAATCCGGCGGACGCCCCGATCCGAGATCAGCGTTCGATCCGTTTCGAGTCCTGCGCACGCTTTGCAATGTATGCTCGCTCCTGATCGGGCTGGCCCTGCTTCTCGCAATCGTTCCCTTCCCCGCCGGCGCAGCCCAGGCGACAGCGGCGGCCGGAGAGTCCGCCGAAAGCGCGCTGTCCGACACCAACCGCTTTCCGCAACCCGTCACATTCACCGCTCAGCAGGACCATCGGCACATGATGGAGCAATTGGGAATCCAGACCCTTCGCCCCGGCGCAAACCCGAACAACCCCAACGCGCCGAACGCGGTCAATTACGACGAGGCGAAGGCCAACCCCTACCCCAACCTTCCGGACCCGCTCGTTCTGAACAACGGGCAGCGCGTGACCACACCGGAAATGTGGTGGCAACTGCGCCGCCCGGAAATCGTCGAACTCTTCGACCGCGAGGTTTACGGGCGCGTGCCCTCCAACGTGCCGCCCGTGAACTGGGAAGTCGTGCGGACCACGACTTCGACGAACGGCGAGATTCCCGTCATCACAAAGGAACTCCGGGGACACGTGGATAACTCGTCGTATCCGCTCATCAACGTGGACATTCAGCTCACGCTCACCACTCCGGCAAACGCGACGCGCCCGGTGCCGGTGATCATGGAGTTCGGCTTCGGCGGGTTCGGCGGGTTCCGTCGCGGAACCAATGCGCCAGCCGGCACGAACACATTGGGCCGGCGCGGCTTCGGCGGGGGCTTCGGCGGCGGCGGGCGAGCTGGCAACAGCAGGTCCTCGCCAAAGGCTGGGGCTATGCCATCATCGTTCCCAGCAGTATTCAGGCGGATAACGGCGCGGGACTGACGCGCGGCATCATCGGTCTCTGCAACAAAGGCCAGCCGCGAAAACCCGAGGATTGGGGCGCGCTCCGCGCATGGGCCTGGGGTGCCAGCCGGGCGCTGGATTATTTCGAAACCGACCCGCATGTGGATGCGAAGCAGGTCGGCATCGAAGGACTTTCCCGCTATGGCAAGGCCGCGCTTGTGGCCATGGCGTACGATCAGCGCTTTGCCGTGGGCTTCATCGGTTCCTCCGGCGAAGGCGGCGCAAAATTGCATCGCCGTGTCTTCGGTGAGCTCGTCGAAAACCTTACCGGATCGGGCGAGTATCACTGGATGGCCGGGAATTTCCTGAAGTACGGCGGGCCGCTGAACGCCGGCGATCTGCCGGTGGACGCGCACATGTTGATCGCCCTGTGCGCGCCGCGTCCCACGTTCATCAGCTATGGCGCGGCCGAAGGCCCGGGCGCCGAAGGCAAATGGGTGGACCAGCGTGGCAGCTTCATGGCCGCCGTCGCCGCCGGTCCCGTGTACCGCCTGCTTGGGAAGAAGGATCTCGGGACGACCGAGTTTCCGGACGTGGAAACGGCCTTGATCGAAGGCGAACTGGCCTGGCGCCAGCACAGCGGCGGTCACACCACAGGCCCGAACTGGCCGACGTTCCTCGAGTGGGCCGGACGTTATATCAAACCCTGAGCAGTCACGCGTCAGGATTTGCGATTGACGCGGGTATTCGGCAGCTCCGGGAGTTCGCCGCCGGGTCAAGGGACTGCGACTCTGCGAGTCGCAGCGGCGCCCGACAGCATTACCTGCCGGAAATCCACATCTGGTCGGGCGTCCCTTGACTTCGCACGGCGCTGCGGGTCTTAGACCCATCAACTCTGAATCGACAATCGCCCATCATCAGCGATCGACCCCGTTCACCGTCCGCGGCTGGCCCATGCCTTGTATCGCTCGCGGTAGTTGTAACCGAAGTGATCGATCGAAAGCTCGTTCCGTGTCTTGTACCTCTTGAAAATCTTCGTGATCTGCCCATCGGTCCACGCCGCCAGCGAATCCTCGCGCGCCTGCACCATGCGCTCCCAGAGCAGCGCCTTTTCCCCGGGCTTCATCTCGGGAATCATTTCGACGTACGCGTTGTACGTCCGCTGAGCTCCGGGCGAGCGCGTGATCCGATCCAGCAGTTCAATCGTCTTTTCCTCGCCGATCTCCTTTCGCAACGCCCGCAGGAACCCATGGATCTGCGGAGCGAACTCCGCGTAGATCGGGTCCAGTTGCTCGGTTGACACCGTGAGCGCCTTCAGTTCGTCCTTTTCCTTCCCGTTGGTATTGTCGCGGGCGGCGTCCCAGGCGGCCCATGCGGCGTCGAGTTTCTCCTTCACCTCCTGGTTCCACGCCCAGACCCTGCCGTAATGCTCGGTGATCAGCGCGGCCACCTTTCGCGTTTTGGCCTCGTCGTTCAGCTCCAACTGCGCCGCCAGACGTTGTCCCTTGTTGGTCACGTCGCGCTGAATCGCTTCGGGCAGTTCAGGCGTCCACCACGCTGGCGGGTTGCCTGCATCAATCGCAGCCTGCACTCTGGCCGCAACCGCCGCCGCCGATTCCGCGTGCGCGCAAGGGATGGACAGGGCAACCGCACAAACGATCGTTAGAAGTGAAGCACGTCTTTTCATGCCGGTAAGGGTTCTGGTTACGCCAGCAAACTATTGAGGCCGCGCCGTCCCGCAAATGAGTTATCTGCCAAAACCCTTGAGCTTTCTGCAGGGCGCGTATCGGTGTTACGTAGCGCAGCCGTCCCCGGCTGCGGGTTTACGGGGCGTCCACGCCCGCTGTTCCTTCTTACAAACACCAGGATTGCCGGATACCCCCGAGAACGTTTAATCGTCTGAAGCTTGAGTCTGGCAACTGCAATGAACACATGAAGAACCCTCCACGCAGAACACAACGGATCACTGGATTGCTGCTGTTGTTTGGAGTGGCGTTAATAGCCCAGGCGCAGTCACAGGGCGGCGATCGCTCGATCGCGTCTCCCAACAGCACCGCTGCAGCACCGACGCATGCGGATCACACAAACTCCGTCAAAGTGATCCGCGACATCGCGTATCGCGAAGGAGCGAGCAAGGCCTGGCGCCTGGACCTCGCCATGCCGGTGGAACCGCCAACCGAGTTGCGTCCGGCGCTGGTGATCGTCCATGGCGGCGGCTGGAGAACAGGTTCCAGAACCGTCGATGTTTTTCAGAGGATGATGACCAATTACGCGAGCAAGGGTTACGTGACGATCAACGTTGATTACCGCCTGACCGGTGAAGCTCCGTTTCCGGCCTGCATCGAGGATGTGAAGTGTGCGGTGCGCTGGCTTCGCGCCCACGCAGCCGAGTATCACGTCGATCCGGATCGGATCGGCGCTTACGGTCACTCCGCAGGCGCGCACCTTGCCATGATGCTGGCCATGGTTCCAAAGTCCGCAGGACTCGAAGGAGATGGCGGCTGGACCGAGTTTTCCAGCCGGGTCAATGCCGTCGCCGCCGGGTCGCCTCCCACCGAACTGGGCAGAGACACGCCCATGGCGAAAACGGAATGGTGGCCGATCGGATACATCTCGGCGGATCAGCCTCCGATGCTCCTGATTCAGGGCGGCGCAGACCGGATCGTCCGGCCCGAACTGACGGAGGATTTCGTGCAGAAGATGAAAGCCAAAGGAGCCAATATCGAATACCTCAGGATCGATGAAGCCGGGCACGACGTTGCTTATTCACAGAGTCTGGAAATCACCGACCCGGCGATCGAGAAGTTCTTCGCCACACATCTCAAACCGAAGGGGTCCAGCCGTCCCTGAGACACGCTGCGACTTTCTGCCAACGGGTTTGCATCGATGAATTTCGGATGTTCTCCCGCTGTCCGCCTCAACCGTGCTGGTGCTCCTGAATGTACTCCTGTTTGAGGCCGAGTTTCTCAGGCGCGTGGAGCACGAGCATCTTCATCCGGATATCGGCGGGGATCTCGCGCGCCGTCAGCCTGGACACCACGATCATAAGACCGATGGCCAGCGGCACGGCCCAGATCGCCGGCTGCTCGCAAAGGATGCGCCACATCGGATGTTGCGCCCAGAACTCGTTCAGCGGGCGGAACGCGGCGAACAATTCCCCCGTCCTGCCCGGCGCAACGGACAGGCTGCTGAAGCTGGTTGCCGAAATGGCAATCATCGCGGCGAGGCCGCCCGCCAACATGCCTGCCGCCGCTCCTTTCATCGTCAGCCTGCGCCACCAGACGCTCATGAAGAGCAACGGAAAATAGCTCGCCGCCGCGATGGCAAACGCCTGGCCCACCATGAAGTTGATCTCCAGCGGCTCGACAAAACATCCCAGCAGCACGGCCACGCCGCCAATCAGCACCGCCGCCACTCGGAACATCCGCATGCGCTGCGCCGCCGTCGCCCCCGGACGCAACATCCGCCCGTACACGTCGTGCGCCAGCGCGCCGGTCATCGACACCAGCAAGCCGCTGAACGTGCTCATGAACGCGGCGAACGCCCCTGCGCAGGTGATCCCGCTGAGAATCGAACCCAGCGGTGCGTATCCGTCGTTCAACAGGCGCGGCAGTTCCAAAACCACCTTGTCGGTGCCCTTGACTCCCACGCCCGCGTACAGCTCGGGCAGCAGGTTTCTGCCGAACACACCGAACACAGGCGGGAACACGTAGAACGTGCCGATCAGGATCATGACCCACATGGTGGTGCGCTTCGCCGCGGCGCCGTCGGGGTTCGTATAAAACCGCACCAGAATGTGTGGCAATCCCGCCGTCCCGCACACCAGCGCGATGATCAACGAATACGTGTACAACAGCGAGTAAAGCCTGCCCTCCTCAGGCGGCAGGTTCGCCGCCTTCGCCGCGCGGCTCGTCAGCGGACCAAACGGCGCAATCCAGCTCGCGTCCGACGGCGCCGCCTCGGGCAAAGACCTGCGAACAATTGCCGCGTGATTCGTTCGTCCCGGGCTGCCCGCCACGATGTCCCGGGCAACCCCGGCGACGGCAGCCGGCAGGTCAACGGAATGGGCGCCAACGTTCACGCTCGCCACCGCATTGCTGCCGTAATCAACCACTGCAAGTCGTGCCGGTCCGGCCGATGCCTCATAATACTTGCCGCTGTATTCCGCCCCGGGAACTGCCGTGGTGCCGGGTGTATTCGCCTCCCCGGCGGACGTCTGGGAAGCCTCTGAGGCAGGCTGCATCGGCACTTCGCCCGGAATTGGGTTCGATTGGATGCCGGTTCCGTTGGCGCCGAGTTGTCTTCCGTAATGCCCGTAAACAGCCATCAGCACGAAAATCGGCGCTGAGATGGCGAACATCTTCACCCAATACTGGAACGCCTGCACCAGGGTGATGCCTTTCATTCCGCCCAACGCCACGTTCAACGTGATGACCGCGCCGACCAGAAACACACCCGCCCAATACGGGAGGCCCGGAAAGATGTACGCCAGCGTCGTCCCGGCGCCCTTCATCTGCGGCATCGTGTAGAAGAATCCAATGAACAGCACAAACACGACGGCGATCTTTCGAAACAGCGGCGAGTCGAAGCGTCCTTCGGCAAAGTCCGGAATCGTATACGCTCCGAACCGCCGCAACGGCCCTGCAATGAACAGCAACAGGAACAGATACCCGCACGCGTAACAGACCGGATACCACAGCGCATCGTAACCGCTGCTCATCACCATTCCCGCTATCCCCATGAAACTCGCCGCGCTCAGATATTCGCCCGAGATCGCGCTCGCGTTCCACCCGACACTGACACTCCTGCCCGCCACGAAAAAATCTCCTGCTGTCCGGGATTTCTTCGCGGACCAGAATCCCATCCAGATCGTCACAAAAACCGTCGCCGCGCTGAACGCGAGGATATAGGGATCGATGTTCATGCTGTGTCCGTTCCGCAGTGGTCGCGCCGCCCGGGGATCAAGGAACCGTTTCGGCCGCCGGCTCGGGCCGGCCCGTCACCTCGGCAACTTCGGACTCCTCCAGCGCAATCGAACGCCGGATGAAGTAGAAGGAGATCGCCCACACCGCCGGGAAGAATCCCAGCCCCAGCAGAAACCAGGAAAGGGTGAAACCCAGGATGCGCCGCGACATGAACTCGGGAAAGAAGTAGTTGGCCAGGGGCAACCCGAACAAGACCACCACGAAGGCAGCTGCGCATCCTATCGACAGCCGAAGCTGCTTGCGCATGAGCGAATGGAGAAACGCCTCGCTGTGCGGGTCCGTTTGCGGGGAACTCATGTCCGCGTGTTTAGCAGAAGCCCAGGTGCTTTAGCAAGAACGAGCCTCGCAGCGGCCCCTTGCATCGCACGAGGCGCCGACGCTCCCGGCGACGCCTCTGCGAATCAGCAAACCCCGGCAGCGCACCCGCCATCACGGCACGAGCAGCACACGATAGAACCGGTTCGTCGTCCCGACCGCGTCTTCGAACGACGCCGTTGAATCCCCGGCAACCACATCGGGCGACAGATCGGTCCAGCCGCCGTCGCTCAGACTTTCCGTGTACTGCACACGGTAGGTCGCGCCCGGGATGGACGTCCACGAAAGGGCAATAGCAGAGTTCGAGACCACGCTCGCCTGAACCTCCAGCGCGGGAACAACCGTCACCAGGAAGAACAGCATGTCGCCAAGCTGCGGCTCGCCGCTGTCCAGCACCTGGATTCCAAACCCGGTGGTGCTGTTCACATACGCTTCATCCGGCGCCCAGAAGAACACGCCCGTCACCGGGTCCAGCTCCGCCCCGGGAGGCGCGCTCCAGAAACTGAACGTCAGCGTGTCCGCCGGAATATCGGCATCCGTCGCCACATTCGTAAACACCAGCGCGGTCCCGAAATGAATCGTTCGATCCGCCACAGGCGTCAGGATGGGCGGATCGTTGACCTGTTGCACCGTCACCTGGAAGGATCGGTTCGTCGTCGCAAAACCGTCGCTCACCATGATCGTCACCGTGCACTCGCCATGCTGATCCGGCTCCGGGAACAGTGAAATGGTCCGCATCTCGCCAAAGCCTCCGAGAAACACATTGGCCTCCGAAAACAGGTTCGTATCCGAGACGGAAGCCGTCACGATCAGGTCTTCCGCGTCCGATTCCGCGTCCTTGACGGTGAAGGACACAGGACCGAACAAATTGTCCTCGAATGTCATACCGTCTGGAATCGGCGAAATCTCCGGCGGCGCATTGATCGTGAAGCCGACCGCCGCGGTGTTGTTCATCGTAAGCGGGTCCAGAACGGATGAAGTAGCGTCGGCCGAGTTCACCCAGATCCCCGGCGTCACTGCCTCCGCGACGAGCTCGAGTTGAGCGACCTCGCCGTTGGTCAGGTTTCCGACCAGCCAGACGACGTGGTTCCCGCTGTTCGTGCAGATGCCCCGGTCCGGTGCCGCGGAAATGAACTCGAGCGCTCCCGGCAGGGTATCCGTCAGAATGACGTCCTCCGCGGTGTCGCTCCCGAGATTGGTCACGGTGACGGTGAAACTGAACTGGCCGGCGGGATTGGTGAGCGTTGGGAACACGGCCTGCCCGGTTGCCAGATCGGCCGTGGGCCAGGTGCCCGCGCAGCACGTGCTGTTCTCCAGCAGCAAGTTCAACCGCCAACCTGCCGCCACGTGCCCCAGGTCCCCGGAACTGTCGTCAACAATGTAGAGCGACCACGTACCGTTCGGATCCAGCCCCTTCATGTCGGACAACGTATCGTCGAATGGTCCCCGCGGAGCCGGCGCGGGGAATGGGTCGTTCTTCCCGGCATAGTTCGCCGGCCGATACGTTCCTGAACCGAGCATCGATGAATCCGGCACTGCAGAAAACGCGGTGTCATCGAAGGTCACCGTCGAGCCGCTGATGCTCCCCGATCCACCGGCATCCGACATCAGCACGATTTTCTGTCCCTGCGGTCCTACAAGCAACACGTCAAGGTCGTCGGGGAACGTGTGAGTAAGCCCGACGAGCGTCACCGTCACTTTGCTGATGATTCCGGTAACGCCCGTCACGACGATCGTGGACGGGTATTGGCTCGCGATACCGGCGCTTCCGCTTGCGGGAATAGCGATGAACATGGAGTTGGTGGCATGCAGCATTTCGAGCGTCTGCACCCCGGCCCGCATCGTGCCGAAGACGAACTCAGGATCCAACGTGCCTTCCTGCACCTGGAAAACAGGCTGGAAAACATCCCCGCAACCCGCCGTGGCCGTGAACGAGAAGGAACGCATCGCCGTTCCGCCCGGCGGTATCGACCCGAAATCCTGAGGCGCGCCCGGTGAGTTCACATGGTTCGTGGCCAGCAGCGTCACGACCAGGTTCGTCGTGGCCGCTGTGCCGACATTCCGCAATTCCACGTCCACGGTCACGGTCTCACCCGGGTCGATCGCGCCGTTGGCCGGTGGGCAGTTTTCGCCAATGACCGCGAAACTTTCCGGTACGATCACCGCAACGGGACTCTGCCGGGCGTTGTAGATCACAAGCGCGAAATCCTGATCCAGCAAGGGAGGCTGGTTCGGCACGCCGTCGGAATTGATATTCGCCGCGGTGACGGTGACGGCGAAATTGCCGGACAGCCCCGCCGGGAGAAACACGCTTTCGACGTTGTTGCGAGGGTCCGCCTGGCCTCCCGTCACGGAGAACTCGCCGTCAAAGACATTGCCCTTGAACGTCTGCCCTCCCACGGTCACCGTCAGGTCCAGGTCGTTGTTATACGCGCTCCCAAAGGTGCTCCCCGGGGCGTCCGTCCATGCGAGGGTCACCCGAAAAGATTTCGACGGATCCGCAATGGTGCCCGTGAAGACGCGCGTCTGGCCAGAGGCGGTGAAGGTATCGGACGCTTCCTGGTCCCGCAGGATCCGCTCCGCGTCGTCCAGCGCCATCCCAAGGTTGACCGCGCCCATCCCCTGCCCTGAGGACCACAGACCGCCGGCATCCAGACCGTCGAGGAACCTCGCCGTGTTGATCAGAAAGGCCTTGGTCATGGCAGGCGAAGGCGGCGCCATGCCGTGGTTGATGAAATGCTGCCGAAGCAGCGCGCACGCGCCGGCTACCGCCGGAGTGGCATGGCTTGTGCCCGAAGACACCGTGTAGAACTGCTGGCCGAGCGGGAAAAAATTGTCGGGATCACCCATGCTCCCGTCACCGAACAACGCGCACACTCCCGATGCATTGAAGCAGAACGCCGCGCTGCCCACTCCGTTGGTGGTGGCCGGGCCCGACTGCGCCACACCGCCCGTGATATCTGTGCCCGGCGCCACAAGGTCGGGCTTGCTCCGACCGTCGGCGCAGGGACCCCGCCCCGAAAACACCGCTATATCGTTGATATTGTCCGCATCGCTATCAAAAGCGCCACAGCCATCCTGTCCGCCAGAGGAATTCCCGCCTTCCGCAAGCGACAACGATCGAAAGCTCTCGCTCGCGCCCACCGTGATCACGTTCTTCGCCGAACCCGGCGAGCTGATGCTGGACTCTTCGGGCCCCGCATTTCCGGCGGCAAAGACGATTACCATCTCCTGGTTTCCCGGCATCGGCACCGCCGAGCCCGCGGGTTGCGCGTCCCGCACCAAAGCGTCGTAGGCTTGCGCATCAATGTCATACTCGCCGAAGACTTCCGCTCCCCAACTGTTTGCACTGATGCGCGCGTTGTTCTGATACGCCCGCGCCTGCAAATCCTGGTAAATCGGGTTGGTGAACAGGTCGGGATCGAAAATCACCGACGCCCCCACGTTCACGAACGGGCACACACCCAGTCCATAGGAAAAGCCGCTCGAATCGCCATGCGGAAATCCCTCGAGCGCGCTGTAACCCGCCAGAATATGCGCGTTCAGCGTCCCATGGCCGTCGCAACCCACCAGCGTGCTCCCCACGTTCGGAAAGCCTTCCAGCCGGCTATAAACCACCCGACTCAATCCTGCCGGATCTCCTTCCAAACGCAGCGCAAAATGCCCCACGTCCGTCGTCCCGTTGTCCACACCGCTGTCGGTGACGTCCACAACGAACCCGGACGCCGCAAACTGCGCCTGCGAGAAGCCCTTCGATACCAGCCAGTCCAGATATCCCGGACCCGAAGGGCCCACGCCGCTCAGGTTGCCCGCGACGATCTGGCTCTGTCGCTCGTCCAGCTTGCGGCGGGTGGCATAGACGGTGATGGACACAACGTCGGGTTGGCCCGCCAGTTGATCAATCACGGCCGGCGGCAGTGCGACGACCACATTGACGTAACCCAAAAAGGCGGTTTGGCGCTGAATGGGCGCGAGGCGCAACTGATCGATTAAAGCCAGCGTTCCGGCGTTCGCCTGGGGATCCTCAACCAACTGGATCGCAAATGTCTCGGCGCCCACTCCCCCAGCTGCCGCCTTCCGGGCACGCGGACTCAGTTTGAAACCCGGCTGAAACTCCCCTTCCCACTGGACCGCCTTCTCCTGATCTGCCCACGCCTGAAGTCGCCCCAGCGCCGTGGCATCGCCGTAAATCAGATACGCGTTCTGCGGCACGTAGCTGACCACGCGAACCCCGGTCTGCTCGAGCATTGCCCGCCAATCCGGCCGTACGGGCCCCGCAAACTGAATCAGGTGAAGCCGTTGTCCGGCAAAATTCCCCAGGAGACGCCGTGCTGTCCCGCCCGGATCCGTTCGAGTATCCAGCGGGCCGGCATTCAGGTGAATAAAGTGCGACGCTTCGGCCGATTCCACCCCGTCCGGCAGCCCGGACCCGGGAAGTTCCGCTTCGATCACCTGGAAACTCCCGTAGTCGGCGATCATCGTGCCGCCCGAGGACAGCAGGGAAGCCGTCTTCAGCGGATCGTGAACGCGCAGTTTCCGAGGAGCGGCGGAGCTTTCCCGGCACGCGAGCAGGCAACAGAGGGAGCAGACCAGGATGACGAGTCCTCTCCTTGCCTGCGGCCGAAGACAGCCGTTCCTCGGCCGCCACCACTGCGGGAAAAGCATGGCGCCAAGTATGCCCGCCGGACGTGCGAAGTCAAACGCGTGGTGTATGTTGCCGCTGTTTCTCACTCCCGCTTGCGTCCGGGGCGAACCGAGGGAATTCTGTGTCGAAAATGTCGCCCTCCCCTCGCTTTCCCTCGCAGAGAGGAGCGGAAGACAACCGGAACCCTGCGAAGACGCGCCCATGAAACCCTCGTCGGGGTTAATAATCTTGACCTGTCTCCAGACCGGCTCTTAATGTGGGCCCGCGTTAGGCAAATTCATGTTTGCGCAAGTAAAAACCCTGTTCTCCAATGATATCGGGATAGACCTCGGGACAGCCAATTCCCTCGTTTATGTTCGTGATCGAGGCATCGTTCTGAGAGAACCTTCCGTCGTGGCGATTCAGGCGGGCACCACCAACGTCCTCGCAGTCGGCGAAGAGGCAAAACGCATGCTGGGACGCACGCCGGGCAATATCGTGGCCATCCGGCCCATGAAAGACGGCGTGATCGCGGACTTCGAAATCACCGAAGCCATGCTCCGCCATTTCATCCAGAAGGTCCATCACCGAAAGCTCATTGCACCCCGCGTCGTCGTCGCGGTGCCCTCGGGCATTACCGAGGTCGAGAAAAGGGCCGTCAAAGACTCCGCCACCCATGCGGGCGCCCGCGAAGTTTACCTCATCGAACAACCCATGGCCTCGGCCATCGGGGTCGGGCTCCCCGTCCATGAACCGGCGGGCAACATGATCGTCGATATCGGCGGAGGCACCTGCGAAATCGCAATCATCTCCCTCGCCGGCATCGTCTTCAGCCGCAGCCTGAGGGTCGGCGGAGACGAATTCGACGAAACGATCGTGGCGCACATGAAGCGAGCCTATAACCTGATGATCGGTGAACGCACAGCGGAAGAAATCAAGATTCGCATTGGCTCTGCCTTTCCGCTGGAGCAGGAATTAACCATGGAAGTAAAAGGCCGCGACCTGAGCGCAGGTTTGCCGAAAACCCTGACCATTCGCTCCGAGGAAATTCGCGAAGCCTTGCAAGAGCCGCTTTCACAAATATTGGAGTCCGTCCGCATCACGCTCGAACGATGCCCCCCGGAGCTGTCCGCCGACCTGGTGGACCGCGGCATTGTCATGGCTGGCGGTGGCGCGCTGTTGCGCGGCATCGACCGGCTCGTCGCCGAGGAAACCGGCCTTCCCGTCACTATCGCCAGCGACCCGCTGAGCGCCGTGGCCGAAGGCACCGGCCGCGTGCTGCAGGAACTCCAGTTCCTGAAACGCGTCTCTTCCAACTCCCGTTAACGACCGTGGCTCTTCCTCCGCCTTCACCGTCATCAGAGATCGCGCGGCCCGACCGCGACGAATCTGATGTCACGTAAACAAGTCCGAAATCCGAAATCCGAAATCCGGCCGGCCGCCGGACGCAATCGGCGCTGCCTCGCGCCCGGCTCTCCACCCGCTCCCGGCCCTCGGACTCCGGCCATCACGCCATGCTGAGACGCTCGCATTACATGGCGCTCGGCGCGGTCGCACTGGTGATCCTGGTCATCCTGAACCTGCCGGCCCAAAGCGCCTCCCGGCTCAAGCTCGCTATCGGCAGCCTTTTCCTCCCGCTCTTCGGCCTCGCCACCTCCGGACAACAGGCCGCGGAACGCGCCGCCGACACCCTGACCCCGCGCTCCCAACTGGTCCGCGAAAACGAACAACTCCGCCGCGAAAACGCCCAGCTCCGGCTGCACGCCGTCCAATCCGCCGAGATCTTCCGCGAAAACGCCCGCCTCAGGCAGTTGCTCGGCTGGCAACAAAAACAACCCTGGAAACTCAAGCTCGCCCACGTCGTCCTGCGCGACCCCGCAAACTGGTGGCGCACCCGCCAGATCGACCTCGGCAGCCGCGACGGCATCCGCCCCGACCTGCCCATCCTGAGCCCCGAAGGCTACCTCATCGGCCGCGTCGGCGCCGTCAGCCTGACTCACTCACAGATCGTCCTGCTCGGCGACCCCACTTGCCGCGTCGCCGCGCTGGTCGAGAACGAAGCCCGGGACACCGGCATGATCGGCGTCGCCGGACCATTCGACGGGTCTCTCGTCGAAATGTCCTTCCTGCCCCCCAATGCGGTCCTGAAACCCGGGCAGAATGTGTCAACAAGCGGTCTCGGGTCCATCTTTCCAAAAGGCATTCCCATCGGAAAAGTGGTCGATTTCCGGCCTGTGGAATACGGCCTGAGCATGCAGGCGCGCGTCAAACTCGGCGCCAACCTCAGTTCGCTCGAAGAAGTATGGGTGTTGTTCCCATGAAAAGGCCGAAATCCGAAATCCGCAATCCGAAGGAACGGCTATGATCGCGCTGAACACCGTTCTCATCCTGCTCGCCGCATTTCTCGGGGCCTTCTGGCAATCCGCGTTCCAGGGGATTTATCGCCTGCTCGGCGCCCAGATCGACCTGCTGCCCGCCCTCATCGTTTACGCCAGCCTTTCCTCCGGGCTCCCGACCATCACCCTGACCGCGCTGCTGGGCGGCCTGTTCGTGGATTCACTCTCCGCCAATCCGCTCGGGGTGAGCGTGCTTCCGCTCCTGATCGTCGGACTTGTGTTTTACTCGAAACGCGATCTCATTCTGCGAGACCAGTTGTTCGCCCAATGCGTGCTGGGCTTCATCGCCAGCGCCGTCGTTCCCGCGCTGACGGTCCTGTTGATCCTCACCAAGGGTCACTCCCCCCTGCTGGGCTGGGGCTCACTGTGGCAGTGGACCGTCATGAGCGCCGCCGGCGCGGTGGCCACTCCGGTCTGGTTCGGCCTGTTCGGCCTGTTCGACCGCGCTCTCAATTACAGCCGGTCCGCCGAAACCACGTTCCGGCCCGACCGCGAAATCCGGAGAGGGAGAAGATGAACGTATGATTTTCGACCAGCTCAAGAAGAGCGATCCGCATTTGCGGTTCCTTGCGGCACTGTTCGCCGCCGGGATCAGCGTGCTCCTGACCGGCCTCTGGTGGGTCCAGATCGTCACTTCGCGCAATTATCGCGAGAACCTCGAGACCCAGTCGTTCCGCACCATCCGCGTTCCCGCCGCGCGCGGCGAAATCCTCGACCGCAACCGCATTCCGCTCGCCGAAAATCGCCCGGTTTACAGCATCTGTCTCTACCTCGAGGAACTTCGAAAGGAATTCGACGCGGCGGGCCAGAAGGAAGTCCGCGGCATCCGGGCCGAACTCGCCTCGAGAATGGCCGCCGAAGAGCAACGGCTCGGTCGCGAACTCACTCCGGAGGAGCGGCAACGGTTCAAACTGACCCGGAAACAGATCGACCAGATCTACGAACGAGCGCGTTGCAACGTTGTCAGCAATATCGTCGCGCGCATCAGCCAATGCATCCGCAGACCGCTCTCCTTCAATCCGGAACATTTTACCCGGCATTACGAACGCGAGCGCGTCCTGCCCTATCCCGTTGCGGAAAACATCACCGCCGCCGAGATCGCCCGGTTCGAGGAACGATCAGAAATCTTCACCGGCGTGGACATCGAAACCCAGGCGATCCGCGTTTATCCCCACAAGGACACCGCCGCCCATGTGCTCGGTTACCTGCGCTTCAACGACGAATCCATGGAGGGCGAGGAAGCCTTCTTCTGGTACCGCCTCCCCGATTACCGCGGCGTTCTTGGAGTCGAATACGCCGCCGACCGGTTCCTGCACGGCCGGGCCGGCGTGAAATCCGTGCTCATCAACCATCTCGGTTTCCGGCAATCCGAAAACATCTGGTCGCCAGCCATCCCGGGCAGCAACGTCGTTCTGACCATCGATCTGCATGTCCAGAAAGCCGTTGAGAAAGTGCTGGACGAAGCCCCTCTGGGATACCGGCCCGCCCGCGCGGCGGCGGTCGTCATGGACGTGCACACGGGCGATGTCCTGGCGCTCGCGTCCTCGCCTGATTTCGATCCGAACGCCTTCGCCCGCAGAATCTCGGAAGCCGAATACCGCCATCTGCAAAGCATTGGGGCGGAAAAGAACCGCGCCACGCAGGTGCACTATCGGCCGGGATCCATCTTCAAAACGCTGGTTGGGCTGGCGTGCCTCGAAGCCGGCTTGGATGAGCACGCCCTTTATCAGGTGCAGCCCTATTCCCGGAATCCGAGGTACGGAGGCATCGTCGTGGGACGGGAGTTTCGCGACACGGTATCGCCGGGGCTCTACGATTTCAGGCGCGCGTTCATCAGGTCCAGCAACGCCTACTTCATCGCCCACGGCCTGCCGCATCTGAACCGCATTCTCGCTCTGGGCCGGCGCCTGCACCTGGGCGAACTCACCTACCTTGCCAACGTCGAGGACAATACGCCCGGCGTGGCATTGGACGACGAGTGGCAGGCCCTGGCCGGAACACGACAGGAAGTGCCGGGATCGTTCCCCGACGAGCAGACCCTCCGTTCCGGATGGTCTCGCGGCGAGACCGCCCTGCTCTGCTTCGGGCAAGGCCGCCTGGACGTCACGCCGCTTCAGATGACCGTGCTCGCCTGCGCCCTGGCCAACGGCGGCAAGGTGCTCTACCCGCGGCTGATCGACAGCGTGGAACCCATGGACCCGTTGCTTGGGCGCACGCGCCTCGTCATGCCGAAAGGCCGCGTGCGCGACCACCTCGGCGTCAGCCAGCGCAGCCTGAAGATCATCCGCGACGCCATGCGCGACGACGTGGCCGACAACGAAGGCACCGCCCGCTTCGCGAGGATCGACGGCTTCCAGATCTGCGCCAAGACCGGCACCGCCCAGAACGAGCGCGGCGGCGTCATTGACACGAGCGTGCAGACGACTTGGATCCTCTCGTTCGCTCCCTACGAAGACCCGCGGTACGCCGTCGTGGTGATGGCAGAGGGAGGGTTGTCGGGCGGGGAAACCTGCGGTCCGATGGTGAAGAAGATTTACGAGGCGCTGCTGGAACGGGAACGCATGGGCTCCGCCGCCACCCTGGCAAGATCCTACTGATATGTTCGAACAAACGCTGAATGAACGGCAGCCCCGGATCGACAAGCTCCTGTTGCTTGCGATCGCGGGCCTGATCCTCATCGGCCTCGCGTTCATCTACAGCGCAACCATGGCCCACGAGTCGGCGCGCTCCGCCCCGCTTCTCGATCAGCTCTGGCTCCGGCAGGCCATCTGGTACGGCGTCGGCCTCTGCCTCGCCGCCACCCTTTGCCTGGTCGATTACCGCGTCCTCGCCCCCTGGGCCTACCTCGGCTACTGGATCGCCATCCTCGCACTCGTCGCCGTGTTCTTCTTCGGCACCTACCGCGGCGGCGCCCGACGCTGGATCGACATGGGACCGTTCCTGCTCCAGCCGTCCGAGTTCGCCAAGCTCGCTTTCATCTTCGCCATGGCCCAGTTCCTCAGCCGACCCGCCGAACAGCTCAAGTCCCCGCTGAATTTCTGGAAACCTATCGGCATGATGTGTCTCCCATTCGTATTGATCATGGAAGAGCCCGACCTCGGTTCGGCCCTGGTGCTGATCCCCACCGGCCTGGCGATGATGTTCTGCGCCGGCACGCCCAGGCGTTTCCTCCTGCGCCTCATCGGCGCCGGCGGCATCGTTGCCGCCCTCTTTCTCGTCGATATCCTCTTCGCCCCGCCCGGCTGGCAGATCAAACTCGGCGACTACCAGCGCCATCGCCTGCTCGTCTATTTTGGCGTCGATTTCGCCCCGCGGAACGCCTCGCCCGCCGAAAAACAGCGCGCGCGCGAACTCCAGCGCGCCCGCTCCTACCAGGTCCGCCAGGCCATGATCGCCGTCGGCTCCGGCGGTGCCACCGGCAAAGGCTGGCAGAACGGCGACCAGGTCCGCGGCGGCTTCCTGCCCCCCGGCGCCGCGCATAATGATTTCATTTTCTCCGTGATTGCCGAGGAGAAAGGATTCGTCGGCAGTATTGTTGTGCTGACGCTGTATTCGGTGGTCCTGTTCTCAGGAATCAGGATCGCCGGCCAGGCTCGCGATCGCCTGGGCAAACTCATGGCTGTGGGCGTCGTCACGCTCCTTTTCAGCCACATCTTCATCAACATCGGCATGAATATTCGCATCGTCCCGGTAACAGGCATTCCACTGCCGCTGCTCTCGTACGGCGGGTCCTCAGTGATCGCTTCGTTGATCGCCCTGGGCATGCTCCATAACGTATACATTCACCGAAAGGGATACTGAACCATATGAGCGAACGAAACTTCTCACGGCGCCGGCGCGGCGGAATGCGCTTCCGCCCCAGCGGCGGACTCGGGCACGTGAATAAGCCCGACCGCGAAGCGTCCGAGGCGCGCGCTGAAGCCGTCGGCGGCGTCGCCGCACAGGAAAAGGTTTACGACCGCCGCCACGCGCAGGAAATCGAACGCGCAGAAAACATCGCCGCCGGACTCCCGCCCGAAGGCCTGCCCCCCGCCGCCAACACCGCCGGCGACAAAAAAGACTTCCGCCAGCCTCACCTCGATACTCCGGCGGAGGTCGCCGAGGAAAAACCCTTCGAACCCGTGCCCGTACAGGAAAAACCCAAGGGCATCGTGGACAGCATCCGCATCGCGGCCACCACTCTCGTCAGGAAAGTGCAAAAGCTCCTCAAACCCGTTAAGAAGGTCCACAAGGAAATCATCATCAACGCCGAAACCCTCGAAACCCGCGTCGCCGTCACCGAAGACGGCAAACTCGAAGAGTTCAACATCGAACGCACCACCGAGGAACGCCTCGTCGGCAGCATCTTCAAAGGCAAGGTCCGCAACCTCGAAGACGGCCTCAAAGCCGCCTTCGTCGATATCGGCTTCGAAAAGAACGCCTTCCTCCATTACTGGGACATCGTGCCCAACAACTTCGACAGCGGCGTGGAAATCGTCGAGCGCCCCGTCAAACGCGACCGCCGCGACAAACCCAAAATCACCCAGAAGGACATCCCGCGCCTGTACCCTCCCGGCAGCGATATCATC
>Ga0116168_1000831_pt1 | contig 27472 bp, 28 predicted proteins | sample AD_UKC129_MetaG_FD_89795 | JGI IMG/M metagenome (GOLD analysis project Ga0116168, IMG submission 89795) | Active sludge microbial communities of municipal wastewater-treating anaerobic digesters from Canada - AD_UKC129_MetaG | ecosystem: Engineered > Bioreactor > Anaerobic > Digestate | place...
CCTCTTCGACGAGGTTGCCTCTGTCGTCGTACAAGTCGACCTTATCCTCAAACTTCGCCATTTTTTCCCTCCTAACAATTAGTTTTGTATACTATGCAAGTTGGACATCCGGGGATGTCCAAGATCGTTCATCTAAACCTTGCATAGTATACGGTGTATATCTCTTATTAACATGTTTAATTAAGGTTTCTTTTTAATTCAAGTCGAAAAATTTATAAATAAGAAAATAGGGCTATGTATAGAATTATTAACATTTTCAATATTTTTCACAGTTTTTCCATTCTCAAATAAATTATTTATCACTAAAAGGATAAGATAATAATCATGCAAATAATGGCTGATGTCGGTGGCAGACCAGGAATAGACTGCAGAGGATACTGCAAATACTGCTATTTTAAAGGTGTTAAGGACTTCCCACCACTAGGTTGTAGGAACTGCACACCAAACAGGTTAGGATGCGAAACATGCACACTAGAAGTTGCTGAACGCAAAAATAGATTCCTACCCCCATTTTTCGTCCTGAGCAACGTCCAAACAACCCTCATGATGACACAACCACAAGAAGAGAACCTCAAAGTCAACATAAGCGGTGGCGGGGACGTGAGCTGCTACCCCCACCTCGAAGAACTGACAGAAGGCATAAAAAACCTGGGGATACCAATACATTTAGGTTATACGAGTGGAAAGGGCATAGACGATCCAAAAATCGCCACAAAACTAATCAACAATGGAGTGGAAGAAGTCACCTTCACAGTATTCTCCTGCAACCCCAAAATTAGAAGAGAATGGATGCAAGACAAAAAACCAGAAGCATCCTTAGAAGCCCTAAAAAAATTCTGCGAAACAATAGAAGTCCACGCAGCAGCAGTCATAATCCCAGGTGTAAACGACGGCCAAGACCTACTAGAAACATGCACAAAACTGGAAGAATGGGGGGCGCAAGCCCTAATCATGATGAGATTCGCCAACCACGAAAACCAAGGAATCATATTAGGTAATGATCCAATACTCAAGGGAATAAAACCTCACACTGTAGAAGAATTCGAATCCCTCATAAGAAAAATCGACAAAGAATTCAACCTAAGAGTGACAGGCACACCAGTCTGCGACCCAGAGAATAATACACCATTCGCTCTAGCAGATGACAGTAACAAAAAATACCTGGAAATACTCCCAGAGATAAAAGCAGAGGCCACAATACTCACAGGGAAAATAGCAGCACCATACATAAAAAAGATAATAAAAAACCTTAAAGCCCAAGACCTCGTCAACGTCTACGCCACAGAAAAAGACATAGCATGCCTAATAACAAGAAAAGACCTGGAAAAAGTAGACCTCTCACAACTCAAAGAGACCGTCATAATACCAGGAAGAGCATTCGTACATGACAAAGAAGCCGAAAAAATCCTAACACGTGACGGAACAGACAGGATAATAGCAAGGGGCCCCGACAAATTAACAGTAGATGGTGAAATGAGCGGCACACTCAACAAATACGATGTCATCGAAAGGGAAATGGAAGGATTCTATGAGCTCATACAAGCCATAAACTTCTTCGGGGTAAGACGAGGATGAAAATAGTGGTTATAACACCCGAATTCTACAATTATGGTTCAATGATAGTTGCGGGGATCCTGAAAAGTCTAGGATATGATGTAACCCTAAAAAAGGACTTCAAGGATCCCAAGGCCGATATTGTTTTCATAAGCTTACATTCAACAATCCACCTACTCAAATACAAAAAAGAGATCAACCAGATAAAAGCCTTTAAAGTACTCGGAGGCCCAGTAACCACAGACCACCAGATGATATTCAAATACCTTGACGTGGACCTTATCGTGAAGGGCGAAGCAGAAAACAGAATAGAAAAGATAATGGAATATATAAAAGGAGACAGAGACCCCTCATCTATTCCAGGGATCGCACTCAAAAAAGACAATGAAATAATAACCACACCACCCCCAGGTGAAGCACCCATAGGACATCCAACACCACTAATACCATCAGACATTTCCAATGAAAACATAAGAGGAGCTAACGTCTACATCGAAACCCACAGAGGATGTCCCGGAAACTGCACATTCTGCCAAGTTCCATGCTTCTTCGGGAGAAAAGTCAGAAGCAGAAACCTAGAAGAGATAATAGACGAGGTTAAAGAATTCAAAAGGAAAGGCGCCAAGAGAATAGCCATAAGTGGGGGTACGGGAACCCTCTATGGTAGCGAAAAATTCAAGAACATTAACGAGGAAGCATTTATAGAACTAATAAAAAGAATTAGTGAAATCACAGGACCAATGAACCTGACAGTACCTGATATAAGGGTCGACCTTGTAACAGATGAAATACTAGAAACAATAGCAAAGTATACAAATGGTTGGGTATACTATGGTATCGAATCAGGAAGTCCACGAATCCTAAAAAGGATGAGAAAGGGTATAAGCGTCGATGACGTGTTCGAAGCTGTTGAAATGGCCAGAAAACATGGAGTGAAAGTTGCCGGATCCTTTATAGTGGGTTATCCAGGTGAAGATGAGGAGGATTTCCAGGCCACAGTTGAACTTGCAGATGAACTCATGCTTGATGACTATTTTGTGAGTATTGCAGAGCCAATACCAGGCACCACCCTTGCAGAAGAGGTGAAAAAGCTTCCAATAGAGGATAACCCAATTTACATGGATTCTGAGAAGGGTAAGTTCAAGGGGCTCGCTGCAGAAAGAGCCTTCAAATTCATGTTAGACTCCTATGTATTCAGGAGCATGCCAATTCCAATAACAGATAAGCTATTTAAATCCATTGTCCAAGAGGTTAACTCCCAAGAGGACCATATTAGAACAGTAACGGCCATGATAAAAGGCCTTATCTAAACTTTCTATAAGCGTTTCCTGTGAACTGCCACCAGCTATTGCAAGTCTGCTTCAACGACGCTTGGTCTCCAACAGGCGTAATTCAGGTCGTCCCAAACCCTACCCATCCAGTCATCACCCACAATTAGATGTTAGACCCTCTGATAAATGATTTATTATGATTTTAGCAATTTCGCAGCTTTTATACCCTTTCTATTATCCTAATCTTGGATTTTTGTCATCTTTTAATGATGCTATGAGGAAATGGTTTGCCTTGCCAAATGGGGGGGCTGATATTTGAATCCAATCTTCTATTATCCTTTATGGTGCCGTGATCAGCATATAATCCTCAGGTGTGGCTTCTGGTTGTATTATGAGATGATCCGCTGATGTTACTGGCTTTCCTTGGCTCTCTTATGGGATTGATAGGAGGAAGAATTCTATTGACACGACACCTCCATTAATGTTTGCTTTTTTTTTGATGTCCGTCATGGGGGATCTTGGATATCCCTGTATAGGATGCATAAATTCATAATCTCCTTCAAGTTCTGCTCTTCCATTACCATAAAATGCGAAGAATGGACTCTTACCAGGGATGGTCTGAGATCTTTACATTTAAGAATGTTATGCATACCTTTCTATACCTTTTTAATCAGCGGCACACATTATTCCGCCACATTTTGGACATTTTTCGCTTCTGCATGGTACTCCTGGGGTTTTTGGCATTTCGTATCCGCATTCGATGCATTTACAGGCTCTTGGTGGCCCGGCTCTCATACCTCTCCCCATTCCTCTTTGCATGGTAATTCTTCCAGGTATTATATCCTCTCCTATCATGGTTATGTTTTCTGAGCCGCACTCTGGACATTTTTCGTATTCTTTTTTGGGGGATATCCACTCGAATTGGCAGTCTAGGCATTTGTATCTTTTTCTGTCTGTTATATAATCACCTCCTTTCAGGATTATTGTTTTGCCTTCGACCAGGGCCTCTGCGATCTTTGAACGTGCTGATTTTATTATACGATGGAATGTGGGCTGTGATACTCCCATTATTTCAGCGGCTTTTTTCTGTTTTATATTGTGGTAGTCTTTGAGTCTTATGGCTTCGAATTCGTCTAATGTTACTTTGATCAGTCCATCTGATTCTATGTCTGGTTTGAAGCATTTGATTGGTGGTTTTATTAGGATTCTTCTGTGTCTTCTTGGCCTCGGCATAATATGAATATATATTCAAAACTAGTATTTAAATACTAGGGTTTCAATCTGAAAACTACAATCTCATTAGATGATCCAAGACGCATTGGAGGCCCCCAGGTACCCGTACCCGCCGACACATAAAGGTAACTACCTGAATTTTCATAAAGGCCTGAAAGATATGGGAACATCCACCTAACGATAAGATTGAACGGATAAAATTGTCCGGCATGTGTGTGACCGGACAATTGAATGTCAACACCCCATTCTCGTGCAGTATCCCACTCAGTGGGGAGATGATGAAGTAAAATAGTTGGAAGACCCTTACTAAACTCAATCTGCTCCAATATGACTCCTAGGATCCCACGTTGCATATAATATCCCACACCCACAAGTTGCAAGCCCTTAAACTCTATACACTTATTATCTAGTATTGTCACGCCCACAGACTCCAGTAGATGGTAAACCTTTTTTCTATCAGCATATGTATCATGGTTTCCTGAAACAAAGAATATAGGCGCGTTTATCCCCTCGAGTGGCTTTAATGCGGACTTGTCAATGGGCGAACTCCCATCAGCAAAATCTCCCGTTATAAGAACCGCATCAGCCCCTAGCCTGTTCACTTTATCTTTTATAGTTTTTAGGAAACTTTCACCCCTTATGGATCCAATATGAAGATCTGAAAGTTGTACCAGTGTAATCCCACACGGAATCTCTAGAGGTATTTCCACACATTTTATTTTGATTCTCGTACCGTTAAAAATCGAAAAAAGACCTATAAAAAGAGCTACTAGATAAACTACCCCCTCCACCCTTAGGGGTATACTTATGAAGATTTTAAGTAAGTCGACAATTAGAGTTGTCCAGAACAGGAATAGGATAATCCCAAGCCATGTCATGGAAAAAACATACAATACCCTACTAATGGGGGATGGGAACCTCTGTTCACATATTATAGCTAATGGAAGAGCTGAAGAAACAGAAATCGCCAACCATATATTCTCAGCGCCTATCGAAGTTAAAACATGGAAATTCAACAGAGTATAACCCGCGGTTAATATTAGTATGAATAATAGGACTCCTATAGCCTTTTTCACTTATATCACTAAATTATGGAAGTCTCTGGTAGGAGTTTCACGAGAATATAATCATACATCATTGAAGGTTTTATCTCTGCAATATCCCCTAGTTTATACTCATATACCTTAACATTTTCTATATCTTTATGGTAGCGTTCATAGTTCAATTTGACGCGGACGCCATCAAGTTGACTTGTAACTGGTGTGGGAGAATAAACATTCTTTATGGCATGGACCTGATGTTCAATCTCGCTTTTAATAACTATTGGTGGGACTAACGGCGGGTCCTCTGCCATCTCCCTCCTCCTGTTGTCGAGGATCTCCTCCACAACCTTGACCAAGTTTTTCAAGGCTCTTATATTCTCGCCTCTTTTAAGGCGCCTTGGTATCCTCCCGAAACCACTGACATATGCCGTTGCACCCGGAAGCTCCTCCACCCTGAGCTTGGGGGCGCCTGTAACAACCACTGGCACGTTTATACCCTCAAAAAGGTGCGTTTTCTCTTTTATACAATGTTTGAAGCTCCCAAGGGCGAAAATTGCAAGATCGTGTTCGTTTATAAGCTGTTTCTCCTCCTCCGATATCCTCGATATCCCCTTGCCAGCCCCCCTGGCCAATCCTATCATGTTATCCTTGGCCCCATACCTTCTAAGATACTCTGCGATGTCACAGGCTGCATGTGGCAGATGATGTCTTGCAAGTGTGGGTGACACAACAGCAATCTCTGTACCAGCCATTGGAGCCACTTTAACCTTCCCTAGGAGCTCCTTGGCCTTCTCCTTAACCTTTTCAACATCCTCTATTGGAACGGCGAGTGTCAATATAAGATCCATCTGTAACATGTTCTCCTGGAGGACGAAACCCCCAAGGTCTTCAATGAGCTCCTCCATTTCCTCGTGGCGGTGCACCCCACCAACATAAGTTAATGTTTCATACATAGCCTATTCTCCAATATCCTATACCTTAACAGGGCCCTTTTAACAGGATCCAATGGCAGATTATAATGTGATGGAACCTCTACCTTTTCCCCTTTTTCTCTTATATTCATGTAATCGGGATACACTATATAATCTGGATTATCCTCAACTATACTATAACCCATATGTTCAATAATATCCCTAAGGAAATTTGAATAAACTTTTATTTTTATTTTTTTGTTCCTCTCCTGTAGTGGCCGGGGGTCATCCCACCATGGCGAGCATACCCTAAAATTTATCTCAGAGAAGGACCCATATCCTAGACCATATGCTTTCAGGGTTTCTGAGACGATACGTATACTCTCCTTGATCTGTGGGAATGTGTTCAATTTTAATCTGAGAGCCCTTGAACGCGTCTTGGTCTCTGAAAGTACTATTGCAAGGTCAGGGTCCTCGGTATCCGGGTCTCTGGCCACAATATACTCATCCACTCCTATAATATCTAGTATACCCTTACACATGGGTGTGGTAACAATCCTCATATCATGTCACCATGAGTATCAAAATTTATTATGGATCCCCCTTTTAACTTTATCGGTGGGAAGTCCCCCTCCGCGAGGAGATGAGAGCCGAAAGGTTTATAGAGTTGTAAAAATAGTATTGTAACTATGAGATACAAGCTTGATAGAGGAGCGGATTCTGTTTATGCGTTCCAAATACCATTCAAGTGACCCTTGATGTATTACAAGAAGTATGCGAAGGAAATGCTCAGTTATAGGTTCCGCTTGTATCCTTCCAAAGTCGCTGAGAAAAAGTTACTTGAACACCTTTGCAGACGCCTCTATAAGATTATATATTTGCTAGATGCTCAACGGGGGGCTGGGACAGCCCCCAGAGCCCGTGGAGATGAAACCCCTATTCAGCACCCCTGCTTTAGCTGGGCAAGTCCCGTTGTTGAAGTAGGAACCCCCCAGTGGGGTGGTTCACAGATATAGTTTTCATGGGGGGTGAAAAGTGGGGATGAAGATCAGATTAACCCATCAGAGATCAACTACACAAGATCTTAGTATCATGGTGGACTTGTTAAGGGCTAGTACAACGATAACAGTAGCATTGGATAACTTCGAGAGGATAATACCCGCCAGGAGCGTGGATGAGGCTCTTAAAATTTCAAAAGAAATTGGTGGATTGCTCGCAGGGGAACGTGGCGGTGAGACCATTAAAGGTTTCATCGGGAATTCACCACTCCAAATACAAAACTACAAGGGCAAAACATTGATCCTCACAACAAGTAATGGTACCAGGATACTTAAAAGCTTAAGATCCAAGGCTCTTATAGGCTCCCTTATAAATGCTAGGGCCGTGGCCCGTGCGGCTGTTGAACTTGCCAATGACGAGATAGAAATAATTATGGCTGGTGTGAATGGGAGGTTCGCCATCGAAGATTTTCTCACAGCAGGGGAGATAATATACTATCTAAGGGATTTCCAACTTGATGAATTCGCAAAGGCTGCCATGATCGCAGCCCATGATAAAAGGATAGTTGATGAGATGATATTAACCTCAAATTCTGCTTTGAAGTTGAAAAAACTTGGATTCTTTGAGGATGTGAAATTTTCCATCCAAAGGAACATCTCAAATAATGTTCCAATCTATGATAGAAAATTAATAAAAAAATACAAAATATAATATTAGTGATGGTCCATGGAAATAGAACACCTGAAGATAATAGGGACAGCCCACGTGTCAAAAAAGAGCATAGAAGAAGTGAAAGAGACTATACGCGCCGAGAAACCGGATGTTGTGGCTGTTGAATTAGATGTTGGAAGATACCAAAAGCTCATGCGAGAAAAATTAGGCCTAGGAGAGGATAAACAACTCTCAGTTAAAGATTTGATCAGAGGAGAGAACATCGGCCTCTTCCTTATAAGCGGACTTTTAACATACCTGCAGAATAGGATAGGTGACGACTTGGGTGTGAAGCCCGGCTCTGAAATGTTAGCGGCCATAGAAGCCGCTGAGGAGATAGGTGCAAGGATAGCCCTCATAGACAGGGACATAAGGATAACCATGCAGAGGATAATCGACTCCATGAGTTTACGTGAAAAATTAAGGTTCTTATTCAATATCCTCGCATCATTCTTTAAAAAGGATGAAATAGAAGACGTGGAAAGCCTAAAAAGTGAAGACACCCTAGATGAGGTCATGGAATACTTCAAGGATATTTCACCCAAAGCATACCACGTACTAGTAGATGAAAGGGACGCCTACATGGCCCACAAACTACTCGAGATCCCAGAGGATAAAGTGATCGCGGTTGTGGGGGCGGGCCACAAAAAGGGTATAAGATACTACCTCCAAAATCCAGAAAAGATACCCCCACTCGTGGAACTCTTATCCTCCAAGCAACAGAACTCCACCTTAAGGAAACTAGTACTAGTCATACCCCTCTTATTAATTGTGCCTTTTATTTTAGCATTCCTTTCAGGGGTGAACATACAAGGTGATATCCTTAAATTCATACTCATGACAGGGGGCTTCGCGTTTATTGGATCCATGGTGGCTGGTTCAAGACTCAAATCTGCTATAATAGCATTCCTTGTAGCGCCAATAACCGTACTGCACCCACTCCTAGCCGCAGGGTGGTTTGCAGGGTTAATGGAGGCTAAACTGCGAAACGTCAACTTCGGAGACCTTGAAAATTTGAACAAGTGTGATAGTCTCCATGACCTTTGGCAGAACAATCTTTTCAGGGTCCTCCTTGTTGTTGCAGGTGCAAATCTTGGCTGCAGCATAGGAACCTTCCTCACAATACCACAGATCATACTCCCAATGATTGGTAAAATAATAGGAGCCGGCTAAAAAATGTACCTAATATTCAGATGCGACTGTGGAAGGGCATTATATACACGTGAAGGTGTTAAAACCCGCAGATGCGTATGTGGGAAAACAATAAAGGTTAAAAGTCGTCGGATACTTGGAAAAGTCGAAAGTTTCCAAGACGCGGCTTATATGGTTAGAAAATTGCAAGAAGAAAAGTACGGACCCGGCGGATTCTTAAAAAAGAAAATAGAATGATTGGACATGATCAAGGATTTGAAATCCTTCACCAAAAAGGGTGAAAGAAAGAACATAGAATTTAAAAAAGCCCTTAAAAGTTCATATCATCTTAACGAGGACAGGAGAAGGCAACTAATCTCCCAGTTGAAATACAGGATGGAAAGGGGAAAGGGCAGGGCAATCTACCTACTTGGTGTTGAAGATGACGGGAGCCTAACAGGCCTCCCCAGGGAAGAACTCCAAGAATCAATCCACGTCCTAAATGTCTTAAGTCGAGAGATAGGAGCATGTATAGAGGAAGTGAACGAATACCCACTAGATAACGGTAGAGTAGCCGAAGTCACCATAGGATGGAAAAATTCATTCAAAAAAGAGCATATTGTCATAGGAGTCGCGGGACATGTCGACCATGGTAAAAGCACACTCCTAGGGAGCCTAACAACCGGAATACTTGATGATGGGACCGGGAAAACAAGGATATTCCTCGATGTCCAGAAACATGAAATAGAAAGAGGACTCTCAGCAGACCTCTCATTCGCAATCTACGGTTTCCTAGACGGTGAACCAATCCGCCTCGACAATCCACTTGATAAAAAAGAAAAATCCGAGCTCATGGAAAAATGTGAAAGGATAATATCATTCGTCGACACAGTAGGCCACGAACCATGGCTCAGAACAACAATAAGGGGTATAGTGGGCCAGAAACTAGATTATGGTCTTTTAACGGTCGCAGCAGACCAAGGACCCACACATATTACAAGAGAACACCTAGGGATCATCCTAGCAATGGAATTACCCGTAATAGTAGCCATAACAAAAACAGACCTAGTAGGAGAAGACGAAATCCATAAAGTCCATGAAAAGATATCAGAACTGCTCAAACTCGTGGGCAGAATCCCATTCAAAGTCAAAAACAGGTCAGATGCACTACTAGTATCAGAGAAGATGAACCAACATATCGTACCAATAATAGAAACATCCTCAGTAACAGGAGAAGGACTAGAATTATTAGATGAACTATTCCTCAACTTAAAAGTCCCAGAAAACCCCTCAGAGGATAAAAAACCATTCATGATGTACATAGATAAAGTTTATTCCGTGAAGGGTGTGGGAACAGTGGTCAGCGGCACCATAAGACAAGGTCGTGTAAAAAAGGGCGAAAAATTACTCCTCGGACCATTCCACACAGGAGAATTCAAACAAGTAAAGGTCAAATCCATTGAAATGCACCACTACCAGATCGGATGCGCAGAACCAGGCCACATCGTTGGAATATCAATAGCAGGAGCATCACCACAAGAAATCGAAAGAGGCATGATACTAGCCCACCCAGAATACAATCCCAAGGCCGTGAGAGAATTCGAAGCAGAAGTGGCAATCCTAGTACACCCCACAACAATAAAAGCAGGATACGAGAGCGTCACACACATAGAAACCATCGCAGAGACAACAATACTAGAACCCCTTGACCAGGAATTCATGTCAGCCGGGGACAAAGGAAAGGTCAGAATGCGATTCAAATACAGGCCACACCATGTAAAAGAAGGACAAAAACTAATATTCAGAGAAGGAAGAAGCAAGGGCATAGGCTCCATAACAAAGATCATAGAGAACCCCTAATCACAGATAACAGCTCACAGGCTTTACAAGTCCTCATAGAAGCAGGCTCCCCACAAACTTCACATTCAAAAAGTTCAACCTCCTCCTGTTCCATTTTAAAAGTGTTAATGAAGGATTTCATCATCAACTCCTTGGTCCCGGGCCTCCTAGACTCTACCCTGTTAAGAAATTTCTTAATCCTCGACCTGAGTGATAAACTAGAATATGGACAATCCTCCAAGTGAACCCTAATATTATTAAGGATGGCCCAGGTTTCCGTTTCTTTTTCACTTGTATTCCATAAAGGTTTTATCCTTGGTATAAGCCTAGGGTGGATCACCTCCAATTTGGGGCCGAACTTGGAAAATTTGCGCGTATCACCCCTAACCAGGCTCATCATAAATGATTGTATCTCATCATCCATGTTATGTCCAGTGGCTATCTTATCAGCTCCTAGACTACGGGCAGTCCTATTTAGTATATATCTTCTGAAGACCCCGCAAGGTATGCACGGACTCTTAAAAATCCCATAAACCTCATCCAATGAAAAATCAAATTCTCCTATGAAGGATTTTTCAACCAATTCAACACCTAAAAGCTTTGTATTATAGCGTGCGGCCTCTAAACCCTTCTCCCTATAATCTTTTATGCCCTCATCAACTGTTATAGCAACAATATCAAAACCAAGATCATCTCTAAGACCAGCTAAGGCGTGTAATACGAGTAGACTATCCTTTCCACCTGAAAGTGCCACAGCTACTAATTCACCCTCTTCTATGAGCTTATAATCTATTATAAGTTCCCTGATTCTCTCTTCTAATCTCACGTTAAAGTCTACTTCCCCCACCATAATATAATATTATATGTTCAACATATCATTTAGTTGGGGGGATTGTGATTGATAACAGCAGAATTAACTATAATCCCCATAGGAACAGGGGATACAAGTTTAAGTGACTATATAGTTGCCGCGATAAAAGCAATAGAAAAGAAGAATATTAGATGTGAAATATCTGGTATGGGGACGCAGATAGAAGCCGAAGACCTTGATGACATCCTAGATGCTGTAAAGGCGGCTCATGAGGCCGTGCTAGGATTAGACTGTGATAGGGTGTATACTACAGTTAAAATAGATGATAGAAGGGATGTTGAAAAAACTCTAAAGGATAAGGTAGCATCTGTGAAGAGCAAACTCTAACCTGGGAAATTCTCAACCGCATCAATTATCCTATCAAGGTCATCCATGGTTAAGCTAGGATGGACTGGCAATGACAAGACCTCCCTAGAGGCCTTCTCAGCCTCTGGACAATCAGCCACTAAACCAAGATCCTCATATAATGGTTGACGATAGATTGGCCTTGGATAATGCACTCCAACCCCTATACCCTCCCCTCGGAGATATTCTATCCATCTTTCCCTATTTTCAACCCTTACAGTATACTGGTGAAAGACATGCTTCACATCATCCATAACATATGGTGTCTTAATATAATCAAGAGCTTCAAGATTCTCTGTTAGATATTCTGCATTTTCTATTCTTCTATCATTGAATTTGTCAAGTTTTTTAAGTTGAACTATCCCAATGGCAGCGGCTATATCAGTCATCCTAAAATTGTATCCTAGGATAACATGCTCGTAACGTTCACTTTCACCATGAGATCTTATCATCCTAGCCAGGCGGGCTATATCCTCATCATCAGTTGTGATCATCCCCCCCTCGCCTGTGGTGATATTCTTCGTAGGATAGAAGCTGAAACATGCAATATCACCCAATGAACCCACCTTCCTGCCATGATATAACGCTCCATGTGCTTGGGCCGCATCCTCAATAACTATGAGTCCATGATCCTCACCTATGTCCTTGATATGGTCCATTTCAGCTGGCTGCCCGTAAAGGTGGACAACTATTATAGCCTTGGTATCCCTTGTTATAGCATCCTCTATCCCTTCAGGGTCTATGTTGTATGTTAGGGGGTTTATGTCAACAAAGACTGGCCGGGCCCCAACATAGAGGGCCGCGTTTGAAGTGGCGGCGAAACTAAAAGGTGTTGTTATAACCTCATCACCTTTACCCACACCAGCCGCTGATAATGCAACATGTAATGCGCTTGTACCAGAGCTTGTGGCCACGGCATGTCTACTATTAGTGTAATTGGCGAATGCTTTTTCAAATTCCTCGACCTTGGGGCCCTGGGCGAGGAAACCTGAACGTAATACATTTACTACTTCCTGGATTTCATCATTTTCTATTATTGGACTTGCGATTGGTATCATTTCGAAACCTCACCTGAGTACTTTGAGGATATCTTCTCTCCTATCCTTGAATAATATGAATATTACAATTAGGACAGCCACTATGAGTATGATGGGTGAAAGGTAGGGGCTTGGTGGTGTTACCACCAAAGATGGTAGGTTACCGATTCCACTGTCAGGTGAATTATGGATTAGACTCACATAAAGGTTATTAATGATATGGATACCCACAGCCAACTCTATACCATCATCTGCAAGGGTGATTAATCCTAACATTAAACCTATTATAAAGGCGCTTATCACAATAGATAAGCTCGTCACTGGATTGCTCCCATTCCACCAGTGAAGTCCGGCGAATATCAATGAATTCACAATCAAAACCAGGATGGGCTTCTTTGATAAGAGGCCGAGTGCCTGTAAAAGATATCCTCTGAAAAAAACTTCTTCGAAGGACGCTTGTATTGGGAATACAATAAGGGCTATCACAGCTAATAAGAAGAAACTTTGTGGTTCAAATGAAAATTTAAAAGACCTCGGGCTTAAAATGAAATATATGATATCCAAGACCGAGATTACCAGAAACCATGCAAGAGCCCCCTTCACCATCCTCCTCCAGTCAATTTCTCGACCAGTGTTTATAAGGGATCTGAAGCTTCTATTATGCAAAAACCTCACAGATAAATAAAGGAAAATATAAGCTACAGAGAACACCAAACCGGCGACTATAAGCAGATAAAATGGATTAAATAATATACTAATATCAAATGTCCTATGGGATAAAACGAGTATGATCCCAAAGAATACACCTAATATTATCCCCACAAGTATGCTGGAAGCTCCGAGGGTTAATATTATAGTTAGAATATACCTCCACAGACTATTATTACCCTCTCTAGCATTAAATAAAAACCTGGGCCCATCATAGGCCAGATCTTCTAATCTTCTACCGCAGGAAATGCAAAATCTGGCACTCACCCGGTTTAAGGTTCCACACCAAGGACAAGTTATCTTCCCAGAATCCATATAATCCCCAAACTTCTGTTCTCGTTAAATTTTACATTAACCCTATTAAAAGTATAAACTTATATTGGTAATATGATGAAGACAGTCAAAGAGGGTATGGTAACAATCAAAATCCCCAGTTTCGATAAGGTTTCCTCCAAGGCCCCCGTATTCTATAATCCCAATATGGAGCTTAACAGGGACATTTCAGTCCTGGCAATTCAACAATTCCAAAAGGAGAAAAAATCCAGGATAAAAATAGCTGATATCTTCGCTGGTAGTGGTATAAGGGGTATAAGATATCATGTTGAAATAGGAGGAGTTGAAAGCGTCCTAGCCAATGACATAAACCCACTTGCAGTGGAATTCATAGAAAAGAATAGTAAACTCAACAACGCCCATGTTGACATAACAATGGAGGATGCCAACATCCTACTCCGGAAGAATAGGGGCGTGTTTGATGTCGTTGATATAGACCCCTTCGGCACGCCATCCCCATTTATAGAATCAGCCGGCTATTCCCTTAAAAAGGGCTCCCTGTTATGCGTCACGGCAACAGATACTTCCAGCCTCTGCGGCACATACAAAAAACCTTGTATAAGGAAATATAATGCAGTGCCCTTAAAGACAGAATATTGCCATGAAAATGGTCTGAGAATACTAGCAGGTTTCACAAGCCTAACCCTTGCAAAATATAAAAAATATATCAAGGTGAGGTTAGCTTATAGCAGCCAACATTATATGCGCCTTTACTTAGAAATTGGCAAAGGAGCGGCGAAGACAGACAAATCGCTCAAAAATAATATTGGATTCATCTATCATTGCCACAATTGCCTATCCCGAAGCCTAGAGTATGGTATGCTACCAATCCTGCCACTAGAGTGCCCCCAATGTGGTGGGAAAACAGATTTTAGCGGTCCACTTTGGATAGGAGAATTAGAGGATGAAAATTTCATCAAAGGAATGATAAGACTACTACCCGAGAAAAGGTTGAACAAAAAAGGAGAAACCCTAAAATTATTAAAACTTTTAGAAGGCGAGAGTGGGATGCCCCCAACATTCTATGATATCCATAAAATTTGCAGCAAAATGGGGATAAGCGCCCCACCCCTCAAAAAGATCATGGAAAAACTACAAGAAAAAGGTTTTAAGGCAACTCGGAGCCACTGCAAAGCTACCGGTATAAAAACCAACGCCCCAATAATTGAATTAAAAAAATCAATCAAATCTATTCATAATTTAACATGTCATGGGTGTAATAATATTGTAGGGCCCCCGCATTTTTAATTTCAAAATTACGATAAGGATTATAAATGTATGGATAAAAGAAACCCTTAAGTACATAATAGTATGCTACCAATGGCCCATATTGGCTCCGTATTATATGATAATATAATGGGAAGCCACAACCTTGGTTTATTATAATGTCACCCTCCCTTACAGTCCCATGGTAGACAAGTGGTATGGACCCCTCTTGGCCATTTTCCTCCGCACGTTTTCTGATATAGGCCAAGGCTTCATCTAAGGTTTGAAATTCTATCCCATCACTCCTATAAGTCCATTTGTCGGCTGGCACGCCATTAACCCCCTCCTCCCATACTTCACTCCAGTTTATCCTTTGAGTGTATGGTTTTTTCTCTACATATGCTAGTTGTAGTATTAGGATGTCTCCTTCCATGTAGCTGCGATAATTGGAGGTTCCACCATAATGGACTACAAGGGCGCATTTAGATCCATGAGACCTCGCATACTCAGCAAGTAACCTAGAATGTGGATGACCAGGGTACATGTCGGGATTGGCCAATTTAACAAAAGCCAATCTACCGAGAGGCTCGAACTCCCCATTAGCTGTTGTGAAATGCACATATCCTACGAAGATCATTACTAAAATGATGAAAATCGCAGTTTTCTTCATAGGAACACCAATATACTATTGTTAGATCATGCCTTCATAAACCTTATCCATTATATAAATTTTTGCGAAGGACATCCAATATCCACCCTTTTGCAACCTTTAAACCAGAGCACAATATCAAATAATTTATATATAATTAAAGCAAGAAATTATAAGATTGTATGTTTTGGGAGGAGGTGTAAAATGTGGATATTGGCGAAATTATAGGTGACGCCGTCAAGTACCCGATATCTGATTGGAAAAAGCTTTTAACACTTGGAATACTACTTTTGTTAGGTTTTGTGATAATCCCAGCGTTCTTGGCTCTCGGGTACGTTTTCAGGGTTCTTAAAGCCACAATAGCCGGCTTTAATGAGCTTCCAGAATTCGATGAATGGGGTGAAATGCTCATTGACGGACTTAAAGTCTTCGTAGTTACTATAGCCTATATGATAATACCACTGATAATCATGCTTGCTGGTGTTTTCACAGGATTATATGGATATGGTCTAGGCGTAACAGATCCAACATTGCTTCTACAAGCTGGTGGCGGCCTTGTGATAATAGGGGTCATCGTTGCCATAATATTCGGACTATTATTAACAATCGCATTAGCTCATATGGCATTCCATGACAGTGATCTTGGAGCAGCATTCCGAATCAGGGAAATACTTGATGTCATATCAGATATCGGATGGGTGGACTATATCATCTGGTACATCGCGGTTATTATCGTTGGTGGAATAATCGGCTTCATAGCATCATTGGTTATAGGCGTAATATCAGGTTTAATGGGATTAATAGCCCCAGTGGTTGGCTCAGCTGTCAATTACATACTAGTAATGCTCTTCTTGCAACCTTATCTTAACCTGTTCTATTACAGAGCTCTTGGCCTCCGATATGCCTATCAGTAAAATCTACCCCATTCCCCATTATTTTTTTGGGTACTTTGGGTTTTTGTCCTTTGGAGTGTATCTCCCTCTATGGTATGCTAGTTGTGTATTGTTTCCTTCCATGAAGTCGCACATATTTTTTCTTCGTATTCCTATTATCCTATTTTTTCTAAATTTTTTTCCAAATTTTAAAAAATATCAAGTAATTATATATAATGAAACTGACAAATTTAATCCCCAGATATTCTAGGGGGTGTAATATTGTGAATATCCGCGAGATTATAGGCGACGCCATCAAGTACCCAGCATCGAATTGGAGGAAATTAATCACATTAGGTGTAATATTCCTACTCATAAACACACTTCCCCTATTGGGGGGATTTCTATCAGCACCTCCACTAATCTTAATGGTAGTCTCCCTGATCCTAATGTTAATCCCATTATTCTTTGTTATTGGATACACTTTCAGGGTACTCAGGACTACAATAGCAGGTTCTGATGAGCTTCCCGAGTTTGATAGGCTGGGGGAGATGTTCATTGACGGACTTAAAGTTTCAATCGTGTTTATAATCTATATGATAATACCGGGGCTGATCATGGATATCGGCCCCTTCATAGCCCGTGCAAACCCAACTATCAGCAGCATCACAGGATTAGTTGGGATTATAGTAGCCATAATATTCTTGTTACCTCTTACGATAGCAATAGCCCATATGGCGGCTAATGGCCAATTTAGAGCAGCGTTCAGAATTCGAGAAGTATTGGATGCCATATCAAGGATTGGATGGGGGAAATATATCATCTGGTATATTGTAGTTGTAATCATGGTTGGGATAATCAGCTTCGCATTAAAATTCATAATAACCCTAGGTTACGTGGGCATTAACATAGTTACAGGACCAGTAGTCGCTTACGTAATCGCGAACCTATTATCCGCAATCTTCATAGGATCTTATCTTTCTCTATTCTATTATAGGGCCCTTGGACTACTATACTCCAGATAATCCCCCCCTAATAGGATGAAATGGATGGGTGATGATATGGAGGATATTGTTAAAATAGATGAGATAGACAAGAAGATACTCCATCTCCTTAATGAGGATGGGAGGATGTCCTATAGGGAGATTTCAAGGAAACTCGGAGTATCAGTGGGCACCGTCCACAATAGGGTGGAGAAGCTCATGAAAAATGGGGTGATAAAAAAATTCGTCCCTGTGATAGATCATTCAAAACTTGGCTACAAGTTGACGGCGATTATAGGTGTCAGAGTAAAAGGTGGAGTCTTGAGAAACTGGGAGGAGAGAACAGCATATCATAAGAACGTACTAGCGATCTATGATGTTACAGGAGAATTCGACGCCATATTAATAGGGAAATTCAGGGACACCAGCGAACTTGACAAGTTCATAAAGGGCCTCCTCAAGGAAAATGACGTTCAAAGAACATACACCCAGACGGTCTTAAATATTGTTAAAGAGGATATGACATCCTCCAAGATGCTATAACCGACCATAGAGGGTGCAGGTTATGACAATCGTTTATTCTCCATCCTATGATCTTCATAATATGAAGTTCCATGTGGAAAATAAGAAAAGAACAGATGTTATCATGGAAGCCCTCCGCATTCTAGATCTCAAAATAGTGGAACCAAGAATGGCAAGCCCCAGTGATATTCTAAGGGTTCATAGCCAAGCACATATGGATTATGTGAAAGGATTCGCAGAGAGAGGGGGGGGCTACCTTGACTATGACACTTACATGACAAGTGAAAGTTACAATGTCGCGCTTCTAGCCGCTGGGGGCGCTATCATGGCATCAGAGATCGTCTCAGAGGATGGTGGATGGGCCTACTCGGTTGCAAGACCACCAGGACATCATGCCACCAGGGACAGGGCCATGGGCTTCTGCATATTTAATAATATGGCGATAGCCATAGAACATCTTAGAGAAAAGGGATCGGATCATTTCCTTATAATAGACTTTGACGTGCATTATGGCAATGGGACAGCCGACATATTTTATGATGACCCCAATGTAATGTATATTTCCATACACCAGGACCCGAAAACACTATACCCTGGCACGGGATTCGTAGAGGAGATGGGTGCCGGTGATGGTATGGGCTACACCCTGAATATTCCTATGCCACCCGGTTCAAATACCAGCGATTACATATGGATACTATCAAGGATACTGGAGCCTGTGAAGGATGAATTCAAGCCGAGTATGGTCTTCCTAGAGGCTGGTTTCGACGCCCACAAAGATGATCCCCTAGCTAATATTAGGGTTGATGAAGAATTTTATACTTGGATAGGATCATACTTAAAAAATGAAAGGGTGGTCGCAGTCCTTGAAGGAGGATATAACCTAGAGGCCCTTGCAAATTCAAATTTAAAATTTGTCAGATCACTAATGGGCCTTGAGAGTCCAATAGAGGATGGGATAAGAGCCTCAGATCCTGTGAAGAGTGTATTCAAGAGGATAAGGGATAAGTTTTCAGAATATTTCAAAATATGATGAGAGGATCGCACCATGGAAAGGATGCGGATAAAACAAGCAGAAGAACTCATAAAAAAAGCATGCATTAAACAAAAAAAGACCATGATAAGAGAACCAGAGGAGGGTGTAATCAACGTCAAACACTTCGAAAATGCCCTGAAAGAACTGATACGGGCTGAAGATTACATTTATAAAAGCTTACCCCATCATAGGCTCTCAAGGGAGGAAGCAGTTGGATTCAGCCAACACCTCCTCAAGGCCAGGGAGAAAATCGATAAAATACTCTCAGACTTCAAAGTATTAGAAATGGAAGACTTAAAGGATAAAATAAGAGAATTATCCCTGGATACGCTTATAATAACCACAAAAAGTGACGCGAAAAGAGTATTGGCTAAAAAGGGGATCGAGGCCCCACATATCATCGTTACCGGCGCCCCACTCTCAGTCGAAGACATGAAAAAAATAAACCCCAGAATCCCAGAAAAAACCCTAGAGAATATAAAAAAGAGGATAGAACACACAAAATATGATATAGAGCGTAAAATTAAAAAAATGGGCATAAAAAAGGTCATAGTATTAGCAGAACCCAATCCAACATCAAAACTCATCGCAGAAAAAGCCAAAAAACTCTACAATGCAAAAATCATCCTAGATAACCCAAAAGACATAACAGATAACAAACTCATCAAAATACTCTCAAAACAATAAAGCACCAAGAATCTAAAATTAAACATCGAACTTATATATAAGATTCCTCCTAGTATACTCTAAAAATTGAGGTGTAAAATTTGGGCATGATCTGCTTCCCAGACACACAAGAAAAAATACCAACAATCCCCGTACACCTTACAAGAGTAGGGGTCACAGGGGTTAAGAAACTTCTCAAAATCGAAAGAGAAAACAAAAGACCAATAATACTCCTACCAACCTTCAACGCCTTCGTAGACCTGCCAAGCAAACAAAGAGGAATCCACATGTCAAGAAACCCCGAAGCCATCAGCGAAGTACTAGAAGAAGTGGTTGAAAGGAACGTCCTCGAACTAGAATCATTATGCGCAGAAATAGTTAACTCACTACTCAAAAAACACAAATATGCCAGGAGAGCCGAAGTCAGCATGGAAAGCGACTTCATGTTCAGGAAAAGATCCCCAATCACCCACAAAAGAAGCCAAGAAATGACAAAGATAATGGCAGATGCCGTTGGATACAGAGACCGGGACGAAGTCATAATAAGGAAGATGATAGGCGCCGAGGTAGTGGGCATGACAGTCTGCCCCTGCGCACAAGAAACAATAAAAGAAACAGCAAGACAAGAACTAAGAAAATTCCTAGACGAAGAAAAAATAGAAAAAGTCCTCGAAACAGTCCCCATAGCCTCACACAACCAGAGAGGAAAAGGCATGATCATGATAGAAGTCCCAGAAGATCACACAATAAGAGGCGAAGACCTGATAAGGATAATAGAAGAATCAATGAGCTCACCAGTCTATGAACTATTAAAAAGACCGGACGAAAACGCCGTAGTAATAGAAGCCCACAGTAACCCCATGTTCGTAGAAGACTGCGTCAGGAACATGATACACCGCATAGTTAAAGAATTCCCACACCTACCCGATGACACCCTTGTAACAGTAAGACAAATCAACGAGGAAAGCATACACCGCCATAACGCCTTCGCAGAAAAAGTTGCCACCATGGGAGAACTAAAATATGAAATAGAAGAACTAAACAACCAGATAGGTGGTCAACTTGATAAAACTCCATAGACTCGCAGGCGAAATAATGACATACCTAGACGCCTATGAAGGCTCCAGACCAGCCCTGGATACGGCTGAAATCCTAATAGTAAGAGGACATTCAAAAAAGAGAATAAAAGCAGATAACATGAAAAAGATCCTCGACAACCTCATGGAACACCTCGAAGCAGAAGAAATAGACCTACTATCAGATGCCGGAGCAGACCTCATAGGTATAATGGACGAACATATAAGAAAAAACGTGGAAGTCGGAGCAGACCCAGACATAGCCGGAGTACAACGCCTAAAAGAATCCCTTGAAAACATGAACTTCAAAGTAGAATACCGCCTAGGAATCACAAGAAAAACAGGCTTCTTCATAGTATTATACAAAGACAAAAGCGACATGGGCCCCTGTTTTGTTGAAATCGTCGTCTCTGACATTGGTGAATGAATGAAACCCTCAAAGGACGACCTCAAAAAATACCTAGAATGTGAAGGCACCCAGATACTGGATCTAATGAGAAAAGCCCTAGAAAAACAAGGGAAAAAAACCATAACATATTCTAAGAATGTTTTCATACCAGTGACAAGACTTTGCAGAAACCGATGCGGCTACTGCACATTCCACAGAGACAAGACAAAAACGCCAATACTAGCACCCGATGACATCATGGGACGATTAAAAAAGGCAGAATCATATGGTTGCAGAGAAGCCCTATTCACATTCGGAGAAGCCGCAGACCAACTAGAACCCGTGAAGGATCAGCTCGAAAAACTAGGCTACGACACCATGGTAGAATATATCTACCATCTCTGCCAAGAAACCCTCAAAAATACACTACTTCTACCCCACACCAACATGGGCATACTAAAATTTAAAGATCTTAAAATGCTCAAGGAAGTTAACGCATCCATGGGCCTTATGCTAGAAACATCAAGTCCAAGACTCATGAAAACAATAGCCCACAGAGAAAGCCCAGGAAAAGACCCCAAGCTTAGGATCAAAACCATCGAAGACGCTGGTAAACTCAAAATACCATTCACAACAGGCCTCCTCATAGGTATAGGCGAGACAATAGAAGAAAGAGCAGAGTCTCTCCTAAAGTTAAGGAGGATACAGGACAAATATGGGCACATCCAAGAGATCATAATCCAAAATTTCAGGTCAAAACCTGGAATCCCCATGGAAGACCACCCAGAACCCACACTACTCGAGATGATAAAGACAGTGGCCGCCTCAAAGATACTCTTCCCTGATGTGAGCATACAAGTACCCCCAAACCTCAACAGGGAAACCAACGAATTCTTCCTTCTTGCAGGTGCGGATGACCTGGGTGGTGTTTCACCCCTAAGCAAAGACTATGTTAACCCGGAGGCCCCATGGCCCGAGATAGAGGAACTTGAAAGGATAACAAGAAGTGCAGGGTTTACATTGAAAGAGAGACTTCCAGTCTATCCAAGATTCATATCAGAGGAATATCTTAGTGAAAGGGTCCTTGAAAAGGTAAAAGTTCACCTAGATACACTATAATGGTTCTGGGAGGATGATAGCACCCTCAGATGGGTCCCCGAGGATCTTATATTCTCCTTTAAGGTAAAAATAGCCTGTAAGGGCGGCTATGGTAGCGTCGAATTCATGGGGGCTTAGCTCATCCCATTTTATCCTGAAAATGGAGGATATCCTGTATAAGTTTATTAGTTTTTGTGCCGTGCCTGGATGAGTTTCTATTATAAGTAAATTAGGGTTTAATGACTCTAAAGTTTCTTTTAATCGTATTCCTCTATATGTTAACATTTTCATATAGGGAAATGTTAGGGGAAGAACCCGCCCATATTTTCTGATCTCTAAGTCGGCTTTTCTGAAATGTCCAAATCTACTGCATTCACATTCCATTTCAAGGCAACATCTTCCCCTTGGAAGTGAAAGAGGAGCATCAAATAGGACAAGATCAGCGTTCACGGTCGCGTCTATTATCTCATCATCAGATGATACTTCAAAGGTTTCAATTTCCCTGTTGGATATTATGGCAATACCAGTTTTTTCTTTTGCTGCGAGATCGACACCAACAATCAAATCTATTACACCATTTTAGTCTATCTTAGCGTCTATTACAACATGCCAAACGCCTGGAGAATATTTTTTTATAATCCTCTTATTTAATATCTTGACTTCTCGGGGTTTCGCAGCCTTTTTCACTCTTTTTATTGGCCTTTTGAATTTTATCTTTTCAGGTGCTGTTTCATGGTAGTGTAGTATCCCACCTTCTTTTAGGCATTTGAGTGCAGCGTCAAGGTAATGGTGTGTGTTAACGACATATCCCATCAAGACTCTGTCAGCGGATAGTTTAGGTGCTATGATCCTTGAATCTCCTAGTATGGGTCTGATCTTGTCCTGGACTTTGTTCAATTTCATGTTCTCTTTGAGGTAGTGGTATGCCTTTGGGTTTATTTCAATTGCATATACTTTTTTTGGGTTTGCATGAACTGCTATTGGTATTGAAAAGTAGCCTATGCCCGCGAACATGTCGACTATGGTCTCACCATCCTCTATGAGTCTTGGTATTCTCATCCGCTCATAGGTGTTGCCCTTTGACCACATGATAGTTGCCACATCCAACTTGAAAAGGCACTTGTTTTCCTTGTGTGTTGTCTCCGTATCCGCCCCTGCGAGGACTTTAACCTCTGGTCTTCTAATTCTACCCTTGATTCTCTCTATTTTAACCACAGTCTTCACGCCTTTCATTTTAAGATACTTTTCAGGGTTTTCCACGTTCCTGTTCAATACTATGATATCGCCTATTTGTTTCCATTTCATTTTCGCGCCCACTTCCCTCATTATGTTATAACTTTCAGTTGCTACTAAGTCCCTTCTGGGGGGTACTGAAAATGTGGGGTTGATCAGTGGCAAGTTTTATATAATCTCTATGAAGAACTATAAAAGTATGAGTTACCCCCCTTGATGCTTTGCAAGGTGAAAAGCTGTGCTGATTATCTAATATCATAATTTACCCATCCGAAGCCTAGGAGATTGAACGCTTTACAAACCGTCTAGTTGAAAAAGACCCATGAAGAGATAACCTAGAGGGACCCCCCAATCTTTAATCGTAAAGCTGAAGCAAGAGAACCCTGGATTCAAAAAGTCTACTCGAAAGTCTAGATGGTGAATTATCAACTCTAAAGCAATATCAGGGTCCTGGCCCGGCTAAAGAGAGGAATGGTAAAAGAGTGGGCTGATTAAGGTTCAAGGGTAAGGTTTAAGGCCATGAACTACAACCATTCAGGCTTCAATAAACAACTACAACATAATCTATGTTGAAAAATTTGGATGCGAAAGCCCTGATTGAAAATGGTAAGTTTTCAACCTTGAACAAACACCATCTAAGACCCTAGATAGGCCAAATTCTACGCACCCACAAGCTGAAGAGCTAGGAAGACGAGTAATGAGAATAAAACCTGTTAACGGTTCAAAGAACGTTCCAATTGCAATTGTATTGTAAAAAGCCTATCAGTAAATGATAGATGGTTCAAGTGTCCGAAGTGTGGGTGCAGAGGCTACAAAGCTTCCCTGAGCATTTAAAATGTGGGGGCGGGAGGCTCTCAAACGCCCGTTGAGAGAAGATATCACCCCCCTCATAATCTTCTACAAGAAGAATAATCGGGTGCAACTTCTTTCGATGGAAACAGGAAGCACCTCATAATGGTGGGGTAGTTGGTAGACAAAAATGATAAATAAGATGAAATTTTAATAGTCTATAAAAGATTTGAAGGGGGATTTTAATGGGTAAAATAGACAGGGATGAAATATTAGAGATATTTGAGGGATATGATGGGGAGAATTTGACTATAGCAACCCTTGGCAGCCACACGTCACTCCACATACTCCATGGTGCCAAGATGGAAGGCTTCAAAACCACTGTAGTATGTGAAAAGGGGCGTGAGGTTCCATATCAGCGTTACAGAGTGGCTGATGAATTCATAATAGTTGATGAGTTCAGGGAGATTGCTGACGAGGACGTTCAAGAAAAACTAAGGGAGATGAATAGTATAATCATCCCCCACGGCTCATTTGTAGCCTATGCCGGACTTGACAGGATCGAAAACGACTTCTATGTACCAATGTATGGGAACAGGAACATCCTAAGATGGGAGTCTGAAAGAGAACTTGAAAGGCGTCTCATGAAAGAGGCTGGTATAAGGATACCCTACAAATATGATGACCCTGAGAAGATAGACCGTCCGGTTATGGTGAAATTCCCAGGGGCACGGGGTGGTAGAGGATACTTTGTAGCTTCAACTCCTGAAGAGTTCCATGAAAAGATCGATCTAATGATAGAACGTGAATGGATAACCGAGGATGAGATATCAGAGGCTCACATAGAAGAATATGTTGCCGGTACAAACTTCTGCATACAATACTTCTATTCAGCCTTGAAAGATGAGGTTGAAATCCTTGGAATGGACAGCCGCTATGAATCAAATATTGACGGCCTGGTAAGAATACCAGCTAAGGATCAATTGGATATAAACTTACAACCTTCCTATGTTATCACAGGTAACCATCAAGTGGCTATGAGGGAATCATTGCTGCCACAGGCCTTTGAGATAGGGGATAGGATGGCTGACGCCGCCAAGGAGCTTGTACCCCCAGGATTGAATGGGCCCTTCTGTCTACAGACAATGTGTACAGACAACCTAGAGATCGTGACATTTGAGATGAGCGCACGCTCAGACGGTGGTACAAACACATTCATGGGCGGATCAACCTACAGTTATCTTCTCTATGGTGAGGGTATGAGCATGGGGCGAAGGGCTGCCCTTGAAATAAAAAATGCGAAAAAGAAGGGCGTCCTAGAAGAGATAATAACCTAGCGAAAAATATTTATACTTGAGGGGATTATCCTCCAGATAAGGGGGGATAAGATCCTCATGATAACCACCCACCTCAATTTTTTTGTGGTGGGGGACTTGAATGGGAACCTAGATACTAAAGGTTTATATAAGATAAAAGGTAAAACTAGGGTTTAGAATCTGGTTTTCATACTACTATTTTTATTTTCGAGGTGTATCTATGGAAGACGAAAGAAGATTAAAAGGTACTACAACTGTGGGTATAACTTGCAAAGATGGGGTTGTTTTTGCAACAGAGAGAAGAGCTACCATCGGAAACCTGATAGCGCACAAAGTCGCTGACAAGATATTCAAAGTTGATGAACACATAGCAGCAACTGTCGCAGGATCCGTGGCGGATGCACAAACTCTAATGAAGTATTTAAAGGCTGAAGCGGCATTATATAAGATGAGAAATTCTGAGAGGATAAGTATAGAGGCTGTCGCGGCCCTAGCATCAAACATACTCCACTCAAACCGTTTCTATCCACTCATAGTACAAGCCTTATTAGGGGGAGTGGATGACACAGGAGCGAAAATATACTCCCTAGACCCTACAGGGGGGATGATTCTAGACAAATTCATATCAACAGGCTCAGGCTCACCTATAGCCTATGGTGTGCTCGAAGACAGATACACCGAAGACCTATATGTAGAAGAAGCAATTGACATCGCAATAAAAGCCCTAAAATCTGCGATAGAAAGGGACACCTTCTCCGGGAATGGTATAAGAGTAGCCATAGTCACAGAAGAAGGTTTCAAAATGTTAAGTGAAGAAGAAGTTGAAAAGAGAATTAAAGAACTTAACTAATTTTAACACACCACCTCACATCTGTTAAATTTTTTTAATTTTATACGAGCATTAGGATTCTAATTTTCCAAGAAGTGATCATATGGTTTCAAGGGTCCTTGAAGAAATCAAGAAGACTATAATCCAAAGATTACCATCAAGAGTCCAGGTAGCCAAGGTAGAATTTGAAGGACCAGAACTTGTAATCTATACAAAGAACCCAGAGATTATAAGCGAAAACGGTGACCTAATCAGGGAACTGGCCAAGGACCTTCGCAAGCGTATTATAATACGCTCAGACCGCTCAGTACTCATGGAACCTGAAAAGGCCATAGAAAAAATCCATGAGATAGTCCCAAAGGAGGCTGAGATAACCAACATCTCATTTGATGATGTAACCTGCGAAGTCATCATAGAAGCCAAAAAACCAGGACTCGTAATAGGCAAATACGGTTCAACATCAAGAGAAATAGTGAAAAATATAGGATGGGCGCCTAAGATACTGAGAACACCACCAATATCATCAGAGATAATACAAAGGATACGGAGAACCCTTAGAAGGAACAGTAAAGAACGCAAGAAGATACTCCACCAACTAGGGAATCGTATACACCAGGAGACAAAATACGAGAATGATTGGGCGAGATTAACAGCCATAGGCGGGTTCAGAGAAGTTGGAAGATCCTGCCTCTACCTTCAGACGCCCAACAGCAGAATACTACTAGACTGTGGAGTAAACGTGGCAGGAACAGACGAAAAAACATCATACCCCTTCCTAAACGTCCCAGAATTCGCACCAGACAATCTAGACGCTGTAATAATA
>Ga0116168_1000832_pt1 | contig 27459 bp, 20 predicted proteins | sample AD_UKC129_MetaG_FD_89795 | JGI IMG/M metagenome (GOLD analysis project Ga0116168, IMG submission 89795) | Active sludge microbial communities of municipal wastewater-treating anaerobic digesters from Canada - AD_UKC129_MetaG | ecosystem: Engineered > Bioreactor > Anaerobic > Digestate | place...
AATCCCGCGACCAAAAACTTGAAGCAGCACGACAAAGACGCAAACTTAAACGACAACAACAAATGGTCCTGACTACGTAACTCTCAAACACCCATTTTCCAATTCACGCTGAACCAGGACACCGGGGAAGCGCTGGTGGCGGCCCTTTTCGAAAACCGGGCTTACTTGAATATTCATACCACTGCGTTTCCCGGCGGCGAGATTCGCGGGTTCCTGACCCTGGTGCCTGAGCCCGGCAGCATGGCGCTCTTTGCTTTGGGCGCCGGCGCATTGGCGTTGCGGGCCCGTTCCAGGAAGAACCTGCCGGCATAAAGCGTTCCCACTTCACGGCGCGCGCCCGATGTCTCATCGGGCGCGTTCTATTTTTCAGCCGCACTCACCGCGCTTCCGGCGAGAATCGCACAATTACCGTGTGCGTTTCCGCGAACGCTCACATGCCGCGCGGAACTTCCGATTGCCTGCATCCAATTCACGTATATATTCGGGGCCTTGTGAAAAACCCCGGCGACGCCGGACTATGGCAACGTTAAAGACAATTCTGATCATTCTTGAAGTGCTGTTGATCTTCAACCTGTTGATCGCAGTGCATGAGCTGGGGCATTTCCTGGCGGCAAAATGGCGTGGATTGAAGATCGACCGTTTCGCCATCTGGTTCGGTAAACCCATCTGGAAAAAGCGCATCAAAGGAGTGGAATACGCGCTCGGCTGGATCCCGGCCGGCGGTTACGTGGCTCTGCCGCAAATGGCCACCATGGAGGCCATCGAGGGCAAGAGCGAGTCGTCCGACGAACCCTTGCCGCCCATCTCCGCGATGGACAAGATCATCGTGGCGTTTGCCGGGCCGCTGTTCAGCTTCCTGCTCGCAGTTGCGTTCGCCTTTCTGGTCTGGGGCGCGGGCAAGCCGGAGTATGCGACACAGGACTCAACCACCATCGGTTGGGTGGATCCGAAAGGGCCGGCCTGGCAGGCCGGTTTGCGCCCGGGTGACCGGATCCTGGAGGTGGACGGGCATCGCGTGACGCAGTTCTTCCCGCCGGCGCGCGACAGCGTCACCTGGCGGATCATTACCAGCGAGGGAACGAACATCCCGATCAAGTATCTCCGCGATGGCGAGGTCCACATGGCCTACCCGGTGCCGTACCGGCGCGAAACGAAGTGGTACGAGCGAAAGGCGCTGCGGCAGATCCTCGTCATGCCGGCGTACCCGTCCATCATTGCGCAGATTGCCAGCAACAGCCCGGCCGAGATCGCCGGCTTGCGCACCAATGATGAGATCGTCGCCATCAACGGGCAGCGCATCTTCAACCCGGAAGCCGTCGAGCAGATCCAGGCGGCCGATGATCCTCAACCGGTCACGCTGACCATCCGCCGCGGGTCGGAGCAGTTCGAGCGCACACTTGTTGCGGAAAGACCCATCCAGCCGCCGGATGCCAAACCGTCGTTCGGCATTCTCTCGTGGTGGATCGATTCCGAGGAGAAACTGATGCACCCGACTCCGCTGGATCAGATCAAGGACAGCGCGGGACAGATTCTTGCGACACTGGACACGATTCTGTCGCGGAAATCCGATGTGGGCGTTCAGCAATTGGGCGGGGCCATCATGATCATGCGCGCCTACAAGCACTTCATCGAAAGCGAGAACGGGTGGCGCCGGGTGCTGTGGTTCAGCGTCGTGTTGAACGTGAACCTCGCCTTGCTGAACCTGTTGCCGTTCCCGGTGCTGGACGGCGGGCACATCACGCTTGCCATCGTGGAAGCCATCCGCCGGCGTCCCGTCAGCGCGCGATTGCTTCAGTATCTGCAGACGGCATGCGCCATGGCGCTGATCGGGTTCATGCTCTTCATTGCGTTCTACGACACCGGCGACTGGTGGCGGAGCGCGCGGCGGGACAACGACCGCCAGCCGATCGTCTTCGCGCCGAAGTCGTAGGCGTGCGCTCAGCGGCATGCGAACTTTTGTTGCATATGCAACAAAAGGTTGCACGTGGTCGGGCGGGAGACGAGAGGCGCGGGCTGTGGTCCTATGAGCGAGCGACTGGCCTGATGTGCCCACCATGAAAAAGCGAATCGGCCCGCTGGTTTTGATGCTGGTGACTTGCGTGAACGCGGTCGTCAGCGGTGCCGTCAAGGCGGACGAAGAAACGACGGCTGGCACCCATTCCGATCCCACCTCTCAAATCCTCGAAACCGTCCGCGTCAAACACAAGCTTCCAGCTCTCGCCGCTGTCGTCGTCGTGGATGGAAAGATCGTGGCGACGAACGCCGTCGGTTTCCGCAAGGATGGCGGAACCGAAGCGGTCACTGTAAATGACAGGTTTCACATCGGATCGGTCACCAAATCCATGACCGCAACCGTTGCGGCGATGCTGGTCGAACAGGGAAAAATCTCCTGGACGACAACGATTGGAGAATTGTTGTCGGACGGGACCAATGCCATTCATCCGGAGTATCGCGATGTGATGCTGGAACAGCTTCTGGCGCATCGCGGCGGCGCGCCAGGAACGGCGCCGAAGGATCTATGGAGCAAAGCCTGGGAAGCAGGCGGGCCGCCCGAGGAGCAACGCCTGCAGTTTGTGAAGGGCCTTCTGGCTCGAAAACCTGAAGCCATGCCCGGCGCCAGGTACATCTACTCCAACCAGGGCTACGCCATCGCCGGAGTGATGCTGGAGAAAGCGACGGGGAAATCATGGGAAGAATTGATGCGCACCCTGCTGTTCGAGCCGATCGGCATGAAGTCGGCGGGTTTTGGGGCGCCTGCGAGCCCGGGTAACGTGGACCAGCCCTGGGGCCACACCCGGAGCGTGTTCGGCATCAGGCCCGTTCCACCGGGACCGGGTGCAGACAATCCGCCGGCTATCGGGCCCGCGGGGACCGTGCACTGTTCGCTGCCGGATCTGGCGCGGTATATCCTGGTCCATCTATCCGGCGAGCGCGGCACCCCCGAACTGCTGAGCGCCGAATCGTTCAAGAAACTCCATACCGCGGTTGGAGAGGGGGATTATGCGCTGGGTTGGGTCGTTCTGCAGCGGGAATGGGCCGGTGGCCGCGCTCTGATGAGCAACGGATCCAACACCATGTTCTACATCGTGATCTGGATGGCGCCGGCTCGAAATTGCGCCGTGATCACCGCGACCAACATCGGTGGCGACGAAGCCTTCGCCGGCTGCGATGAGGTGGCATGGAGACTGATCGGTCAATTCTTCCCGGCGGGGGACAATTGAACGTGTTGGAACGTGCGGCGAGGTTGCGAGCTTCAACGTTCAAGTGCCCAACATTCAATGCGATTTGCAGAACTGCGGGGGGAACAGAAGGAGCAGAGATGGTAGTTTCTGCACGATCATTCCAATGACCCTGGTCCAACCAATGAAATCGCGACCTTCATCCTGGTTATGAAAGCGACACGATCCCGCACTGGCTGGCTGGCTGCGATGGCATGGATGGTTACGGTTCTGACGCACTGTTCCGCCGCCGATGTCGTGATAGTGGAAAGCCGAAAGGCCGATGGAACCCCGAACGCGCCGCTATGGGTGGAGGTCAGCGGCAATTGGGGCACCAGCAAGAACAAGAGTCGCGTGTTTTCTTCCGCGTCGCTCGTGGCCACCAACGTGTCGATTGCGCGCACGAACGACCCCGTGCCGGCGTTCAAGGTGACGCCGAAACTGCAGGCCGGCACACGATACACGGTGGAGGCCACGTTCTCCACCACGTCAACGCACGTGGCGTCGCCGGATCTCGTCGTGTCCGTCATGGCCGAGGGTGTCTCGGCAAGCACCATTCCGACCAACACCACGGCGTTTCAGGGGACCGGCGCCGACACATGGAATCTGCTCGGAACGATTACGCCGTCCACCAACAGCCCATCGCTCACGTTTACCTATGCGAGCGGAACGCTATCCTCGACGTCACGATGGTACGCCGACGCCATCCGGTTCACTCCGGAGCCGGACTGATGCACCCGCGCGTCTTTGATGCAGGCCATTTCGAATCCACCAACAAATCACGCATGAACCGTAGTTGTATCCAGTTCACATTGCGAACAGTGTCTGCCGGCAGCGCGCTCGTGCCGCTGCTCGCTGCGATGCTTTGCTGCCACAGCGCCCGCGCCGACCTGCTCTTCTACGAAGGCTTTGATTATCCGGTGGCTGAGAAACTCGGCACCGGTTCCTCCGCTGCGGCGTGGGAGAACGGCAAGGACCCGATCACCGTCGGCGCCGGCAGCCTGGAATATCCGGGCCTTCAAACCTCGACGGGCCATCGCGCCAGTGTTGCGGCGGTGGCGCCGAGCCTGGATTCCGTCCGCACGGTCGGCGGCATCTGGCCCGCGCAAACGAGCGGCACGCTTTACATTTCGTTCCTGCTCCGCGTGGACAGCCTTGCCAACATCGACACGAGCGGCGAGGGCACATCTGTTCTGACGCTCAGCCGCACCGCCAACAACACCCAGTTGCTCGGTGTCAATCTCCTGAACAGCGGCGGCGTCCGGCTTGGCGTGCTCAAGTATCCTTCGAGCAGTTCCTCGGTGAGTTCTTCCGCCTTCTTCAGTTCGGGCCCGGGCGCGGCCCTGGCTACCGACGGTTCCGTCACCTATCTCGTGGTGGCCAGGTATGAATGGGTCGAAGGCGACGCCAACGACGTCGTCACGCTCTGGGTGAATCCCGCAACGCTCGGCGGAGAAGAGGATCCGTCCAACAAGGTTTCCACCAGCGCCGGGACGGATGGAACTCAAAGCGCCGGGCGCATCACCATCAGCCGCGGACCGAACGTAAGCATTGACGAGATCCGCATCGGCCAGACGTGGGCCGATGTGACGCCGACCGGCGGCGCAGTGATTCAGAAGCAGCCTCGCATCACAGAGAGTTTCCTCGTTCCGGAAGGCTTCGTGTTGCGCGGCACCAACGGCACGCCGTCGGGCGTTTACCAGGTCCTGCGGTCCGGCGAGCTGCTCACACCGGCGGATCTGTGGGAGGCGGTCGCCACGAATACATTCGATGCGGAGGGCAAATTCGAGATCACCAATGCTCTCTCTGCCTTTGAGTCGCAGAGCTTCTTCCGGCTCCTGGTCGGCGGCGAAATCCCCGTGGCCCCTTCGATCACCATGCCGCCGTCGGACCTGGTTGTGCTGGAAGGGCAGAACGCGTCGTTCAGCGTGGTGGCGTCCGGCACGGCGCCGCTGTCCTACCAGTGGTACTTCAACGACGTTGCGATCCCTGGCGCGACCTCCAGTTTGCACATCGTTGCCGGGGCTCAGGCCGCCGATGCCGGCGGTTATCACGTGGTGGTCACGAACTCCGTCGGGGCTGTCACCAGTGTCGTTGCGACGTTGACGGTGGTGCCGGTGCCGGAAGCGGGCATTCCGGACGGCTACGCCACGCTGGGCACGGGCACCACCGGCGGCGCCGGCGGGCCGATTGTCACCGTGAGCACGTTTGAGGATTTCGAATTCTACGCGGACAACAACACGGGGCCTTACGTCATCCTGGTGCAGGGCACGATCAACCTGGGCGGGTCGAACGTGCGCGTGCGCGACAACAAGACCATCATCGGCCTCGGCACCAATGCCACGCTGGTGGGCAATCTCAAGGTGTTCCGGAACAACAACGTCATCATCCGCAATCTCACGTTCACCAACCCGAACGGTTTCGGCGACGGCGACGGCCTCACGCTTCAGGAATGCGAGAATGTCTGGGTGGACCATTGCACGTTTGTGGATTGCGACGACGGCAGTCTGGACATCAGCCACGGCGCGGACTGGGTGACGGTTTCGTGGTGTCACTTCTACTACACCAATCCCGCCAATGAGCATCGGTTCTCGAATCTGGTGGGGCACAGTGACAACAACGCCTCGGAGGACGCGGGGAAACTGCACGTGACGTATCATCACAACTGGTGGGGACAACTGGTTCACGAGCGGATGCCGCGTGTGCGGTTCGGGCGGATCCACCTCTACAACAACTATTACAACAGCGCCGGCAACAACTATTGCATCCGCGCCGGGACGAGTTCGGAGATCCTTGTCGAGAACAACTACTTCGACAGCGTGAAGAACGTGTGGGAACTGTACCGGACCACCGGCACGGACGGAAAAGTGTTTGCATCGGGCAACATCCAGGTGAACACGACGTGGTCCGCCGGCAGCGATTCGAGCTCGATTCAGATTCCGGGCACGGACGTCCTCTCCGATGAGGTCAACGGGCTGAACCCGGTGCCTTACAGTTACACGCTGGATCCGGCCGGGGATGTGCCGTCGATGGTGACCAACAATGCGGGCGCCGGCAAAGGACCATTTGCGCCGTGAAGGAATCGAACATTCAACGTTCAGGCCCAACATTCAACGCCGAACTGCGCGCTTGAAAGTTCACCGGTGAGCCTCGAAAATCCCTGCATGCGTTATTGTGAGTCCCCGTTCTTCTATCAGCGGCGCCGCACTCGCGAGGTCGTCGTCGGTGATCCGAATGACGGCGGGGTGATCATTGGCGGCGATCACCCGGTCGTCGTGCAGTCCATGCTCACGTGCGACACCATGGACACGGCGGAATGCGTGCGCCAGACGCTCGATCTGGTGGACGCCGGCTGCCAGATCGTCCGGATCACGGCGCCCACGGTGAAGGACGCGGCGAACCTGAAGAACATCGTCGAGGAACTGCGCCGGCGCGGCTGCAAGGTCCCCATCGTGGCCGATATCCATTTCAAGCCCGAGGCGGCCATGGAGGCGGTGAAGTGGGTTGAGATGGTCCGCGTGAACCCGGGGAATTACGCGGACTCGAAGAAGTTCGCGGTGAAGGAATACACGGATGAGCAGTATGCCGCCGAGCTGAAGCGGATCGAGGAGAAGTTCACGCCGCTGGTGCTGGAGTGCAAACGGCTGAACCGCGCGATGCGGATCGGCACCAACCACGGATCGCTGAGCGACCGGATCATGAACCGGTTCGGCGACACGCCGCTGGGCATGGTCGAGAGCGCGCTCGAATTTGCGCGCATCGCCCGGAAAAACGATTTCCACAACTTCAAGTTTTCGATGAAGGCGTCGAACCCGAAGGTGATGATCGAGTGTTATCGCCTGCTGGTCGCGCGCCTCGAGGAGGAAGGGCCGGACTGGAATTATCCGATCCACCTCGGCGTCACCGAGGCCGGCGAGGGCGAGGACGGCCGGATCAAGAGCGCCATCGGGATCGGGTCGCTGTTGTGCGACGGGCTGGGGGACACGATCCGGGTTTCGCTGACGGAAGATTCGCCGCGCGAGATCCCGGTCTGCCGCGCGTTGATTCAGCAGGCGTCTGTGCTGGCCAACAAGAGTGTCGCGGTCACGGAGCCGCTGACGCCGTTCCATCCGTTTCAGTACGAGCGCAGGCCCACGCCGGAGATTGCGTTGACGGACGACGTGAAGTGCGGCGGCGAACAGACGGTCCGGGTGGTGGTCACGCGGCAGACGTGGGAGAAGGTGGCGCCCAGGATCAGCCCGGGCACGGACGTGAAGCCGGAGGCGATTTACGAGGACCTGAACGTTGCCGAGATCGACCCGACGAAGAATTTTGAGGTGTCGTGCGACACGCAACTGGTGACGGTAAAGGACGGGGTTGGGTTGCCGGCGATCACGGCGTTCCGCCTGCTGGCGGCGCGGCTGAAGCGTTTGGGCAGGCGCAATCCGATCCTGTTGAAGGATTGCCTCGAGTTCGAATCGACGCCGCTGGATCCGGACACGGCGCTGCTGCGGGCGGCGATCGTGATCGGATCGTTGCTGGCGGACGGCATTGGCGATGCCATCCTGGTGCGGGGCGAATCGGGCGCGGGACAATCGCTTCGGCTGGCCTACAATATTCTGCAGGCGGCGGGTTGCCGGTCGTTCAAGACGGATTACGTCGCCTGCCCGTCCTGCGGGCGCACGCTGTTCAACCTGCAGACCGTGACGGCGCGGATCAAAGCGCGAACGCAGCATCTCAAAGGGGTGAAGATCGCGATCATGGGTTGCATCGTGAACGGCCCCGGAGAAATGGCGGACGCAGATTTCGGTTACGTGGGCGGCGCGCCGGGCAAGGTCAATCTTTACGTGGGGAAAACGCCGATCAAGTTCAACATTCCGGAAGAGGAAGCGGTGGATCGGCTGGTGGATCTGATCCGCGAGCACGGGAAGTGGGTGGAACCGGAAGTGAAGGTACCGGCCGGGGCAGCGACGTGACAAACGCTGCGGTCTTCGGCGCGCGGCTGTCGCCGGCCGCGGCATTTCAACGAAACCGGCGGTGTCCGGTTTCGCGCGCGGCCGCCGTCACACGGATCAGGCGTTTTTCCAGTGAGCGATTTCCATGATCACTACGGCTGAAGGCACAGTATCGCGGCTGAGCGACGAGCAGGTGCGCGAGATCGTTGCGCGCGCCTGTCCCGCCGACGCGTACCGGGGCAAGCGCGTCCTGTTGATCGTTCCGGACGGCACGCGCACGGCGCCGGTGGGCTTGATGTTCAGGACGCTGCACGAGCAGATGGGCGGCGTGACGCGGGCATTCGATGTGTTGATTGCGCTGGGAACGCACCCGCCGATGAGCGAAGCGGCGATCTGCGAGCGCCTCGAGATTTCAATCGAGGAGCGCAGAGGGCAATACGCCGGTGTGAAATTCTTCAATCATGAGTGGAACAACCCGGCCGCGCTGCAGGAAATCGGCGTCATTCCGGCCGACGACATCCGCGCACTGACGGACGGCCTGTTTGCGATGGACGTGCCGGTGGAGATCAACCGGCTCGTGTTCGATTACGACCAGGTGATCATTGTCGGGCCGGTGTTCCCGCACGAGGTGGTCGGATTTTCGGGAGGGAACAAGTATCTGTTCCCGGGCGTGGGGGGGCCGAAGATCCTGAATTTCTTTCATTGGCTGGGAGCGGTGTGCACGAACCCGATGATCATCGGGAACAAATGGACGCCGGTGCGGAAGGTGGTGGATCGCGCGGGAGCGATGGTGAAAGTGGACAAGCTTTGCTTCGCGCTGGTGGTTGCGCCGGACAAGACACTGGTGGGGTTGTTCGCGGGCACGCCGGAGGAGGCGTGGAACCAGGCCAGCGAACTGTCGCGCCGCGTGCACATCACCTACAAGAAGCGTCCGTTCCGGCAAGTGCTTTCTTGCGCGCCGCCGATGTACGACGAGATCTGGGTGGCAGGGAAATGCATGTACAAACTCGAGCCGGTGGTGGCGGACGGAGGCGAGCTGATCATCTACGCGCCGCACGTGAAGGAGATTTCGGTCACACACGGGAAGCTGATCGAGGAGATCGGCTATCATTGCCGGGATTACTTTCTGAAGCAGTGGGACCGGTTCCAGCAGTACCCGTGGGGCGTGCTGGCGCATTCGACCCACGTCCGGGGCATCGGCACATTTGAAAACGGGGTGGAGCGCTGTCGGATTCAAGTGACGCTGGCGACCGGTATTCCGGAGTCGGTGTGCCGTCGGATCAACCTCGGGTATCGGGATCCTCACAGCATCCGGCCCGAGGATTTTGCCAACCGCGAAGACGAGGGCGTGTTGCTGGTGCCGAAAGCGGGGGAGATGTTGTTTCAGTTGGAGAACCCGCCGCCCTGGGCCGGGGGCAATTGAGGGTGCAACCCGGACAGTTTTGACGAAGCGGCCGCCGCATGGAACGGGTTAATTCATCGCGCACATGAATTGGTTGCAGCAGATGCACTCTGCCCAGCCGGTGGCCTGGGCGGTGCTCGTATTGATGCTGGTCGCGGTCGGCGGCCTGGCCCTTGCCAGCATCCGGATCAAGGGCGTCGGCATCGGTATCGCCGGCGTCCTGTTCGCCGGCATTCTCGCCGGCCACTTCGGAATGCGGATCGAGGAAGAGATCCTGGAGTTCGTCCGCGAGTTCGGCCTCATCCTGTTCGTCTTCACCATCGGGCTGCAACTCGGTCCCGGTTTCTTCGCGTCGTTCCGCCAGCAGGGTTTGAAACTGAACCTCATGGCCGCGTCGATTGTGGTCATGGGCGCCTGCATCGCCGTGGCGGTGTCGTTCCTTGCCCGTGTCGATTTCGCCGCCGCGCTGGGCCTGTTTTCCGGGGCGACCACAAACACGCCCTCACTGGGCGCGAGCCAGCAGATGCTCAGGGCGTTACCAACGGAATGGGCGTCCCAGGCCGCCATGCCGGCGCTCGCGTATGCCGTCGCTTACCCGGGCGGTGTGTTCGGCATCATCGGCGTGCTGCTTCTCCTGCGCGGCGTGTTCCGGATCAACCCGGAACAGGAGGCCGAGCAGTTTCGCGCCGAACAACGCAAGAATGTAGCGCCGCTCGAGCGCATGAACCTCGTCGTGGAAAACGCGAACCTCGAAGGTCTCCCGTTGAGCGAGGTGCCCGGGCGCGACGCGGGCGTGGTCGTGTCGCGCATCCGCCGCGCCGGAGCGACGGAAGTGGAAACCGCGACCGAACAGACGCGATTGCACCGGGGCGACATACTGCTCGCGGTGGGAACGCGCAGGGCGCTCGAGCGGTTTCGCGTGGTGATCGGCCGCGAGACCGATGTGAACCTGGTGAAAGCGCCCGGGCGCGTGGTGTCCCGGAAGTTTGTCGTCACGCACAAGGAAGTGCTGGGCAAGACGATCGACGAACTGGATCTGGACGATCTGTATGGCGTGACGGTGACGCGCGTGACGCGTGCGGATATCGAGATGACGGCGGGCCCGGCGTTGCGGTTGCAGTTCGGCGACATGCTCCAGGTGGTGGGAGACGAGAAGGCGATGCCCAAGGTGGCGAGGGTTCTCGGCGACTGCGTGCAGGCGTTGAACGAGACGAATTTCATACCGATTTTCATTGGTATCGCGCTTGGGGTGCTGGTGGGCACGCTGCCCTTTACGATTCCGAACATGCCGGTGCCGGTGCGATTGGGCATTGCCGGCGGCCCGTTGATTCTGGCGATCATTCTGAGCCGGATCGGCCGCATCGGTCCGCTGCTCTGGTACATGCCGGTGAACGCGAACCTGGCCTTCCGCGAACTGGGCATCGTTCTGTTCCTCGCGTGCGTGGGATTGCGTGCCGGGGAAAAGTTCTTCTCAACCGTGCTGACCAACGAGGGTCTCTACTGGCTGCTCGGCGGCCTGGCGATCACCGTGATCCCGATTCTGATCGTGGGCCTGCTGGCGCGGGTGGTGTTCAGGATGAACTTCACCGTGATCGCCGGATTGCTGTCAGGCAGCATGACGGATCCGCCGGCGTTGGCCTTCGCCAACGCGATCACCCGGTCCGATCTGCCGTCGGTCGCCTACGCCACGGTTTATCCGCTGACGATGCTGCTCCGCATCGTGGCGGTGCAGGTGCTGGTCCTGGTCTTCTGCAGATAAGGGCAGGCTTCGCGCGGGCGATGCAACGCCGCTGGTGACGGCTTCAAGCGCGGTCAGGCGGTCATTTCGCTGGGAACCGCGTTGCCGGGGAGCTCGTTGAAAAGCACCCAGTACATGCCCAGGTGCCCAATGGCTTCGGCGAACTTGTCGAAATCCACCGGCTTGTGGATGTAGCTGTTGGCCCCCAGGTCGTAAACCTCGGCCAGATCCCTCTCCTGTTTCGAACTCGTGAGCACGACCACCGGCAGCCGGCGCGTCCGCGGGTGCGCCCGGATCTGGCGCAGAACTTCGGTCCCCGGCACCCTGGGCAATTTGAGATCCAGCAGCACCACGGCCGGCAGAGTGTCGTGTTCGGACATGCTGAAGCGGCTCGTGCCGAACAGATATTCCAGAGCCTCCTCGCCGTCGCGTGCCACGACGACTTCGTTCATGATATTGCTCCGCCGCAACGCGCGCAGCGTCAGTTCTTCATCGTCGCGGTTGTCCTCGACGAGCAGGATCTTCTTCCGCGTCAATGTCTGGTCGTCGATCGGCACGTTGATCTTCGCGGTCATAAACACTGGTTTTGTCGAACGAATCTAAAACCGCCGCGCGAGCCCGTTCAACCCGGCGTTCACCCCATGCCGCCCGGGGGATTTACCATTTGCGATGACGATTGACGCGGGTGTTGCGCGAGAGCCTGGGCCTTCTTGCAGCGCACGAGGTCAGGAGTGCCATCTCCCCTACGAAAACATCCAACATCGAAATTCGGCCGGGGGAGGGCCTTGATCTGTTGAGGTGTGATTTTTCTTTGAAATCCGGCGAATTCCCGGCCACCATGCGCGCTCGTTTGTGACGGCGCGCGAGCCGCCGACGCGGGCCGCGGTCGTCCAGGAGACATGAAACGCACGCACCATTGCAACGAATTGCGCCCGGCACATATCGGGCAGGTCGTCACCCTCGCAGGCTGGGTTCATTCCCGCCGCGACCTGGGCGGGTTGATTTTCATCGATGTTCGCGACCGGGAAGGGCGCACCCAGACCGTGTTCGATCCGTCCTGCGTTCCGGCGGACGTGTTCGAGCGCGCAGGCGCGCTGCGCAGCGAATGCGTCGTCAGCATCACGGGCAAGGTCCGCCGCCGCCCCGAGGGAACGGACAATCCGAAGATTGCCACCGGGGAAGTCGAGGTCCTGGCGCAATCGCTCGATGTGCTGAACGTCGCGGACGTGCTGCCGTTCCCGGTGGACGACCCGGAGATCGCAAGCAAGGTGAACGAGGAGCTGCGTCTCAAGTACCGTTACCTGGATCTGCGGCGGCCCGAGATGTCGCGCAATCTGCGCTTGCGCAGCCGCGTCGCCACCGCCATCCGCGTGTTCATGGAGGAGCAGGGGTTTCTCGAGGTGGAAACGCCGGTGCTCTTCAAGTCCACGCCCGAGGGCGCGCGCGAGTTCCTGGTGCCGAATCGCCGCGAGCCCGGAACATTCTATGCCCTGCCGCAGTCGCCCCAGCAGTTCAAGCAGATGCTCATGGTGGCCGGCGTGGAACGGTATTACCAGCTCGCCCGGTGTTTCCGCGATGAAGACCAGCGCGCGGATCGGCAGCTCGAGTTCACCCAGCTCGATCTCGAAATGAGTTTCGTCGAGCGCGAGGACATTTATCGCCTCGTGGAAGGGGTGTTGCAACGGGTCTGGAAGGTGGCGCTGGACGCGGACATTGCGACGCCGTTCAAGCGGATCAGCTTCGAGGAAGCAATGAACCGTTACGGCATCGACAAGCCGGACACGCGCTTCGAGATGGAGTTGGCCGATTTCACGGAGGACTTTCGCGCCAGCGGTTTCAAGGTGTTCAAAGAAGCGGTTGCCAACGGCGGGGTGGTGAAGGCGCTGAACGCGAAAGGCATGGCAAGCGCCACCCAGGGGCAGATCGAGACCATGACCGAATACGCGAAGAGCTTCGGCGCCAGGGGTCTCGCCTACATCAAAGTCGAAGGCGGCGAGTGGAAATCGCCGATCGTGAAGTTTTTCAGCGACGCAGAAAAGTCGGCGCTGGCGACGCGGTTGAAGATCGAGGAAGGGGACCTGATCCTGTTTGCCGCGGATCAGTGGCTGACTGCGTGCGAGATCCTTGGGAAGATCCGGCTGTATTGCGCCGATATTCTGAAGGCGGCGGGGAAACTGGTGATCCCGCAGGACCGGTTCGATTTTCTCTGGGTGGTGGATTTTCCGCTGTTGAGCTTCGACAAGGAGCAGAACCGGTGGTACTCGAGTCATCATCCCTTTACCGCGCCGGTGCCGGAGGACATCCCGCTGCTCCGGACCGATCCGAAGAAGGTGCGCGGACAGCATTACGACATCGTGGTGAATGGTGTGGAACTGGGCGGCGGCTCGATTCGAATTCACCAGCCGGACGTGCAGAAGCTGGTGTTTGAGGAGGTGCTGCGGCTGCCGCCCGAGACGGTGCAGGCGCGGTTCGGCTACATGCTGGAGGCGTTCCGGTACGGGGCGCCGCCGCACGGCGGCATCGCGCTCGGCTTCGACCGGCTGCTGGCCATTCTGTGCGGAACGCCGAGCATCCGCGACGTGATTGCGTTTCCCAAGACGGCGAAAGGCACGGACCTGATGACGGACGCGCCCAGCAGCGTGGATCCAAAGCAACTGCGGGAGTTGTACATCGAGCTGAAAGTGCCGCGAAAGGACAAGGATTCCTGAGCGCGGCCAGGTTTCGTCCGGGCCGGCACGGGATGACATGCGACCGCTCTGCTACCAGGTGAACGCGTTCACACGCGATCCCTTCCCGGGAATTCCCGCCGGGGGTTGCCCACTCGAAAGCGGCTTCCGATTCCCTGATGCACGGGTGAGGATCGCCGGGCACGCGGTGATCTACAACAGCGGCCGACTGGACATCCCCGGCTGATTCAGGATTCTCCTACCCGATGTCCTGGTGGTAGCTCTGCAGGGAACGGACAGCGGCGCGGCCGGCGCGGTATTCGGCGATGCCCAGCACCGATGCGCGCGCGGCAGCCAGCGTCGTCAGGTAGGGGACCTTGTACTTCACCGCCGCCTTGCGGATGTAGCCGTCGTCCCACTGACTTTTTCGCCCGATCGGCGTGTTGATGATCAGGGAGATTTCCCCGCTCTTGATTTCGTCCGCGATGTTCGGCCGCTGATGCTCGTGGATCTTGTAACTCAATTCGCTTCGGACGCCGTGCTCGCGAAGGAACCGATGGGTGCCGTTCGTGGCTTTGATCCGGAAACCCAGTTCCTGGAATTTGCGCGCCACCTCGACAGCAGCGGGCTTGCCCGGATCGGGCACGGACAGGAACACCGTGCCGTTGAGCGGGAGCGGGCCGAGGGCAGCTTCCTGCGCCTTGAAATACGCCAGGCCGAACGTGGGCGCCATGCCCAGCACTTCACCGGTGGAACGCATCTCCGGTCCCAGCACCGGATCCACCTCGGGAAACATGTTGAACGGGAGCACGACCTCCTTGACGCCAACGTGCGGGATGCGTCTGCGCCGGAGATTGAGGTCCTTGAGTTTGGCCCCGAGCATCAACTGCGTTGCGATGCGCGCCATGGGAACATTGCAGACTTTGGACACCAACGGCACGGTGCGCGACGCACGAGGATTGGCCTCAAGCACGTACACGGTGTCGTTGTAAATCGCGTACTGAATGTTCATCACCCCGCAGACCTTCAATTCGCGGCTGATGCGCAGCGTGTAATCCTCGATTGCATCGACGTGTTTCTTCGACAGGGTCACCGGCGGAATCACGCAGGCGGAGTCGCCGGAATGAATTCCCGCCAGCTCGATGTGTTCCATCACCGCCGGAACGAAAGCGTCGGTGCCGTCCGCCAGCGCGTCCGCCTCCGCCTCAATCGCGTTGTCGAGAAAGCGGTCGATCAGGATCGGACGCTCGGGCGTGAGATCGACTGCCGCGTTGACGTACTGCCGAAGCATCTCTTCGTCATGCACGATTTCCATGCCGCGTCCGCCGAGGACGAATGAAGGGCGGACCATGACGGGATAGCCGATGCGCTGTGCGATGACGCGCGCTTCTTCAAAGCTGCCGGCCATGCCCGCTTCCGGCATGGGGATGCCCATCTGTTCCATCATCTTGCGAAAACGATCGCGGTCCTCAGCCAGGTCGATCGTATCCGGCGTGGTGCCGATGATGCGAACGCCGGCGGCCGCCAGTTCGTTGGCGATGTTCAGCGGCGTCTGGCCGCCGAACTGCACCACCACGCCTTCGGGCTTTTCCTTTTCGTAAATGGACAGAACGTCCTCGACGGTCAGGGGCTCGAAGTAGAGTTTGTCCGACGTATCGTAATCGGTGGAGACGGTCTCCGGATTGCAATTGACCATGATGGTTTCATAGCCGGCCTCGCGAAGGGCGAACGCGGCATGAACGCAGCAGTAGTCGAACTCGATGCCCTGGCCGATACGATTGGGCCCGCCGCCCAGCACCATGATTTTCCTCCGTGAACTCGACGACACCCGGTCGGGCTGGTGGTACGTCGAATAGTAGTAGGCGGCGTCATTGACGCCGCTCACGCGCACCGCATCCCATCCCTGGACAACGCCGAGAGGCGTGCGCTGATCGCGAATGGCGGTTTCGCTGACACCAAGCAGACCCGCCAGATACTTGTCCGCAAACCCGTCTTTCTTGGCCTGAACAAGCAAGTCGTCGGGCAGCGCGCAGCCCTTGAACTGGAGAAGGCGTTCTTCCAGCTCGACGAGTTCTTTCATCTGTTGGATGAACCAGGGCTTGATATGCGTGCGGGCGTACAGCTCCTCGACGGTGGCGCCTTTGCGGAGCGCTTCGTACATGATCCACTGCCGCTCGCTGCTCGGCTGAACGAGCAATTGCATCAGATCCGCCAATGACCGTTCGTGGTAATCTTTCGCGAACCCGAGCCCGTAGCGGCCGTTTTCGAGCGACCGGATCGCTTTCTGAACGGCTTCCTTGTACGTCTTGCCGATGCTCATGACCTCGCCTACGGCCCGCATTTGCGTGCCCAGGCGGTCCAGGGCACCCGGGAACTTCTCGAACGCCCAGCGTGCAAACTTCACAACCACGTAATCGCCGGAGGGCGTGTATTTTTCGAGCGTGCCCTCGCGCCAATAGGGGATTTCGTCCAGCGTCATTCCGGCGGCGAGCATGGCCGACACGAGGGCGATCGGGAAACCGGTCGCCTTGGACGCCAGGGCCGAGGAGCGCGAGGTGCGCGGGTTGATCTCAATCACCACCACGCGCCCGGTTTTCGGATCATGGGCGAACTGAATGTTCGTCCCGCCGATCACACCGATCGCTTCGACGATGCGATAGGCGTAGTCCTGGAGCTTTGCCTGCAGCGCGGGAGAGATGGTCAGCATCGGCGCCACACAGAACGAATCGCCGGTATGCACGCCCATCGGGTCCACGTTTTCGATGAAACAGACGGTGATGATCTGGTTCCGTGCGTCGCGAACGACTTCCAGTTCGAGTTCCTCCCAGCCGAGAACGGATTCCTCGATCAACACCTGGTTCACCATGCTTGCGGCCAGGCCGCGCGCGGTGACCACGCGCAGTTCCTCGATGTTGTAAACCAATCCGCCGCCGGTCCCGCCGAGCGTGTAGGCGGGGCGGATGACTACGGGATAACCGAGTTCGGCGGCGACCTTCTCGGCTTCTTCGACCGAGAACGCAGGCGCGCTGCGGGGCATCTCGATCCCGAGGCGCTTCATCGTTTCCTTGAACACGATTCGGTCTTCACCCTTCTGAATGGCGTCGGCTTCGACGCCGATGATGCGGACGCCGTGCCTGGCGAGGACGCCGCTCTTGGCGAGTTGGGAGGACAGGTTCAAACCGGTCTGGCCGCCGAGATTCGGGAGGAGAGCGTCGGGGCGTTCCTTTTCGATGATTTCGGTGAGCGACTCGACGGTGAGCGGTTCGATGTAGGTGGCGTCGGCCATGCCGGGATCGGTCATGATCGTGGCCGGGTTGGAGTTTACCAGGACGATCTTGTAGCCGAGACGGCGCAGGGCTTTGCAGGCCTGGGTGCCGGAATAATCGAATTCGCAGGCCTGGCCGATCACGATCGGGCCGGAGCCGATGATCAGGACTTTCTGAATGTCATTGCGTCGAGGCATAGGAACAAGGGAACGATTCGGCTTGAGATGCTGCATGCCGGCATAGCGGTATTGAACGGCTGCGAGGCCGGACAAAGGCGGGTTGCAGGCATGGGTTGATGCGGGTGCCGGACATGTTCAATCCAGTCGTCGAGTACAGAACTTTTCCCGCAAAATGCTGCCCGCGAATTGTCACGTCCTGAACATTCCTTGTCGTCGGCAGGAATCAACCGGGAGGAAAACGTCCAACATCCAACGCCCGGGTCGAGTGACACGGCTCTCCTGCGGAGCTCTGCCGCACAAGCGCACCGTTGCCGCAACCCACCTCAAGACCACACACCGCGGGACAATTCCGCGCGCATATGCGACAGGAATTGTCCTGCCGGAATTGCCAAGCACCTTGCCGGCGGGCGTTTGCGCAATTCTGCCTTCGCGATCGCGGGACAATTCTGCGCGCATATGCGTGCAGAATTGTCCAGGCGGTTCAGACGGCAGCTTTCATTTTCACCGTGGCACGACAGCTCCAGCCTCCGCCAGGCCTTTGGCGTGGCAAGCTGCTCGCCCCACCGGAACAGAAGAGCGAGGTGTTCGCCCCGTCAAAAGACTATTGCAGTCGAGTGCGGGCGCGGAAGTGGAGGAGGCCGTTTGTGGACGGTGCCTGCCATTGGATCGTTTGCCCATTTCCGAGGATGTCCAGGAAACCGGGTATGGGCGCCCACGATCCGGATGCGAGGTTCGGTTTTGTTTTCAGTGTTTACCATCGCGTGAGACCCTCATAGCCCGCACCGGACGCCCCGGGAAGTCTGCGGGTCGGGAGTATCCCGGATGTCCGGGTTTTTCTCCGCGATTTGGGTCGGCTTTGCGGACTGCTTCTTTGAACGGAACTCGATCAGGACTGTGCGGGCGGATGGCCCATGCAATGCACCTCGCCGCCCCGTATCGCTTCCGCGCTCCTTGCTCAGGCATCCAGCCGGCCGTACTTCCGTATCTCCGGCCAGATGAGTGCCACGGCGATGACGACCAGAATCGTTCCGATGCCGCCGGTCACAACGGCGAGAACGGCGCCTGTTGCAATCGTGTTGCCCATCGCGGGTCCCAGCAAATGCGCCACCAGGCCGGATTCGAATCCGCCCAGCTCGTTGGACGTCCCGATGAACAGGCTGTTCACGGCGGACACGCGTCCGCGTTTCTCGTCGGGGGTGAGCAATTGAACGAGCGTCTGGCGGACGATCACGCTGACGTTGTCCGCGACGCCGCACAGGAAGAGCATCACGAATGACAGCCAGAACCACTGCGACAGGCCGAATACGATGGTTCCGGCGCCGAACGCCGCGACGGCCCAGAGCATGGACGCACCCGCCTTTTGCAGGGTGCCGCGGTGCGCCAGCACGAGGGCGCAGATGACGGCGCCAATCGGCATGGCTGCGCGGAGAAATCCCAGGCCTTCGGCGCCGCGGCCGAGGACGTCCTTGGCGAAGATCGGCAGCAACGCCGTCGCGCCGCCGAGCAGCACGGCGAACATGTCGAGCGTGATCGTGCCGAGGATGATTCGGTTCTGGAAGACGAAGCGGAAGCCCGCCGCGAGATTGCCGAACGACAGGGGTTCCGGCTTTCCGTGATGCTCGCGACGAATCAGCAGCATGAGGCTGAAGCAGACCAGAGACGCCACGGCGTCGAACGCGTACACCAGCGCCGCCGGGGAGGACATGTGCTTTGCCGCGAGATAGATGACGAGTCCGCTCAAGGCCGGTCCGGCGACGGAGGAGATCTGGAAGGTGGCGCTGTTGAACGCAACGGCGCGCGCGAACAAGTGCCGCGGGACCAGGTGGGGCAGGAACGACGCGCTCGCCGGCCACAGGAACGTGCGGGCGATGCCGATCAGCACAAGGAAAAAGTAAATCCAGCCCACGGGTCCATGCAGGATGGAGACGAGCGTCAATCCCACGCTCGCCAGCGTCAGCAGCAGCGTCGTGGCAAGAATGATGCGCTTGCGATTGAAGCTGTCCGCCATGTGGCCGGCCGGCAGGGTGCACAACACCATCGGAACCATCTGCGACAGACCCACAAACCCAAGGGCCAGCGGCGAACCGGTGCGCTCATACAGCTCCCAATCCACCGCGACGATCAGCATCTGCTGCCCGAGCGCGGCAACAAACCGTCCGATCAGGTAATAGCGAAAGTCCCGCAGCCGCAGCACGTCATAGGAACTGCCGCTGCTCGAATCCTTTGCCACTGCCGATTCTGCGGATAACTCGGGATCGTCGCTCATCCGGGAGGCGGAACTTTAGCGAATCCTTCCCACACGTCGAGTTCGGCTTCATTCGTTCAATACAAGATCCGGATCGAACCGCTTGTGCGGCCGGCGGCCGTTGGTCACCGTGATGCGGTCCTTCCCGCTTTGCTTGCTGCGAAACAATCCGCGGTCCGCCTCGGCCAGCAGTTCTCTCTTGTTCGCGGCGTCGTGCGGGTACGTGGCGAGCCCGAACGAGGCCGTCACGTGCACGTTCAATCCTTCCTTCTGAAGGAAGGGCGTCTCCCTCACGGCGCGCTTCATGCGTTGCGCCTTGGCCAGGGCTTCCTCTTTGTCCTGCCGCGGAAGCACGACCACAAACTCATCGCCGCCGTAGCGCACGAGACGGTCGTCCTCACTCAATTGCTGGTGCACCGCCTGGGCGATCTCTCTGAGCACCCTGGCTCCGAGGAGATGCCCATGCGCGTCCACGACGCGCTTGAAATTGTCCAGATCGAAGAACACCAGCGAGAGCGGTTCCGTTCGGGCGGAGGGCGATCCGAGCGCGCGGTCAAGGTATCGATGCAGATAGCGTGTGTTGTTGAAACCGGACACGTCGTCCGTGACCGACAGTTTCAGCACGCGGTCGTGTTCCTTCTTCAGTTCGACCGAGAGCCGGCGCATGCGCAGCAGATTGGCGACGCGCGAGCACAGCTCGCTCTCGTCCAGCGGGCGGACGATGAGGTCGTCCACGAGCTTTCCCAGGTGGCGCGTCGGATGCCCGCCCGCCCGGCGGAAGGTCAGAAGGAGGAACGGGAGCAGCACCGGCTCGGCCGCTTTGCGGCGCGTGTGGATTGCCTTTGAAAGCCGCCTGAGAGACGGCCCGTCCACGATCCCCAGGTCAAACCGTTCCTCGAGAAGTCCCTCGGACTCTGAGGAGAGGACCTCATAACGGGTGCGGAGCCAGTCTTCGAGCCGTCGCCGGTCCCCCTTGTTCTTCACGTGGATCAGAATGCGCTGGGAATTCATGGAGGAATCTAGCTCAATTCCGGCGCTCACCAACTGTTCCTGTGCCCGTTCTGCGGGACAATTCCGCGCGCATATGCGACAGGAATTGTCCCGGAGCGGTGTCGAGGGTTTCCCCCCAGTTGCTCCGGAGCGGAAGGCGCGGCTTGTTTGGACAAACAATCACGCGATGAATCTGCCGCCAATCCATCCAGCGTTGGTGCACCTGCCTGTTGCGTTCGTTGTTTTCTCGTTCGTGGCGGATCTCCTGGCGCGTCTCGTCAAGGCGGAACCGCGACGGGCGACGCTGCGCACACTGGGGTTTTGGAGCCTTGTGGCAGGGCTCGCCGGCGGTGTGTTGACCATCGGCGCCGGATACCTGGACCTTCGCCGCGCCAATCTGAGCCCGACCGTGGAACAGTTCGTGGCGCTTCACATCCGCATTGGATGGATCCTGGCGATCTGCCTCGCGGTTCTCACCGCCTGGCGCTGGTTGATCTGGCATCGTGGACAGATGACCATCAACACGGCCTATCTGGTCGCGGGCTTTCTGGTGCTGTCGTTGACCGCGTTCCAGGCATGGTATGGCGGCGAGATGGTGTATTCGTATGGTGCCGGGGTCGCCGCGACCGGCCAGGGGACGGAGACGGTGGATGCCGCGCAGAGCCGGCTGCTTGCCGTGCACGATCTGCTTCAACCCGGCTCGGCCATGGGCGGCGCGGATTCACCCGGCGGCACGAACGCTTCCGGAGCAGCGAGCGAGTGAATGGCGCGCTCACGGTATGCGCTCGAAGGTGCACGGGACGAGCTCCCCGCTCCGTGGAAACGCGCGTTGTCTGCGGCGACCAGAGGGGCGCGCGCTATAGCAGCAGGAATACCGCGGCCATAATGGCCGTGGGGATGGCCGCTCCCAGGAAGAGCTTCAGGGGCGAAACACCGCCCGGGAAGAATTTGGACAGGATCGATTGCCCGGCGGGGTTGGGCGCGTTGGCGATGACGGTGAGCCCACCGCCGACCACGGCGCCGGCGACGACGGCGTATTGCATCGCGGTGCTGAAGCTGGGAACCAGGGATGCCAGGTAGGTGATGGCGGCGTTGTCATTGAACGCCGTCAGCGCCATGGCCCCGAAATAGAGGGGCGTCTCTCCGAGTTCCGTGAGTACCGGTTCGATCCACCATGCCTGCAACCCGCCGTGAACGACGAGTCCGGCGAGGAAGAATCCGACCAACAGCGCCGGCCGGAGCTTCACCTCGTCCTGCTCGTGCTCGGTCGCCAGCACAAACGCCAGGTAGAACAGGAATCCGCCAATGAAGAGCACGGGATAATGGTTGTTCACGACTGTCCACGCCAGGAACAGAATGTGCATGACTGTGATCCAGACGGGCACGCGCCTGCGGTCGGGCGGTGCCGAGGCGCCCGATTGACCTGACGCCATGGCGCGGAATTCACGACGAAAGCACAGGAAGTAAACGATGTTCGCAAGGGCGACCCCTATAGCCGCTTTCCATCCGAAGGTGGTCAGCATGTGGCTCAAGTCCCAACCCCATTTCGACGCGATCATCAGCACCGGGGGCGCGGCAAAGTGAGTGAGTGTGCCGCCGACGGAGACGTTGACGAACAGCACGCCGAGCGTTGCGTAGGCGAAGGTGGGGCTGGGCCGGAGCGAATAGAACTTTTCCGCGAGCAAAAGGGCGCAGATGGTCATGGCGGCCGGTTCGGTGATGAACGATCCGAGCAGCGGGCCGAGGGTGAGGATGGAGAGCCACCAGGCGGCGGGAGTGCCGCGCCCGATGCCGGCCGCAACGGACAGCGCCTGTTCCGACAATCGCAGGATGGGCCGGCTGGCCGCCATGGTCATGATCACGACCACGAACATGGGTTCGGTGAAGTTCAGCCCGTGGCTCAGGTAGTCGCGCGCGGCGGGCCAGCCTTTGTAGAAGGTGATGGCCACCAGCAGCGGAACGACCCAGATGCCGAAGATCGCTTCGATCTCGCCGAAAAAGTGAAAGACCTCCGCCCAGAAAGAGACCTCGTCCCTCTTTCCTGACTGGCGCATTCTGGCGGCATGGCGTTCTGCGATGCGATGCGAGAAGCGCAGGAACACCGGGGCGAGGAAGGTGTGCGTGATGGCGGCGAAGAAGATCAGGGTGGCCACCACATTGAAGGGTTCGCTTTGCGCCCGGGACCGAAGCACGTCCAGGAGCGAGGCGTCCTCGGGCAACGCTTCGTAACTGGCAAGGTCGCGAGGGAATCCGAACTCGGGCGTCGCCGCAGCCGTGGCGGCGAGCAACGTTGCCGGAAGCATCAGCGCGCCGATGAGAATCGACGCTAACAGGTACACGCGCGACCGTCTGGAACCGATGAGCATGGGCCGATATTGCACGATTGCGCGCCGACTGGCCAGTTCAACGCGCGTCGAGCTTCAATAATTGCTTTGCAATTGGACGGGCGCCGGGCAACTTGGGTGCATGATTCCGGACGAAGAAGCCAGCACCGCTTCTGAACAACCTGCGGCAGGGCCGCCGCGCAGCCACCGGCGTTCGCGCCGTGGAGGGCGCCGGCGTTCGCGTGGACGGCGCGGGAACGGCTCCGGCGCGCCCACGGGCGAGGGGACTCCCGAGGGTTCAGGCCCGGCAGCCGGATCATCGGCCGCCGAAGCGGAATCGCGGGAAGTACGAGAGGCCGGCACGCCGCGTCCCGGGGCTCAACCGGCGCAATCCGGCGTTCGCGCCGTCACCCGCGCCATCGAGCAGGTCACGGAAGTCATCGAAGAGTTGAAACACGCTTTGCAGGACCTTGAGGAAGTCCTTGAAACGCTCGAAATGGCGGAGCGGCAGAAGATCGACGACGAGCGGGAGATCGAATCCCTGGAACGGGCGCTCCGGCAGTTGCATGCGCCCCGGGGAGGACAGCATCGGCATTGAAGGCTATTCGCGTGAGAGAGCGTTCGGGCCTGGCGCGGCCCGCTGCCCGAACCAGGCGGGGTCCAGGCGTGAAGGCGCCTTCTGCGAGGCATCTGCAGTGGGCAAATGCGGTTGAACGGCTGCTTCAGTCGGCGGCGCGCCTGCGGGATGAGGTGCGCCGGCTTCGCTTTGGACCTCCCGTTTCATTTGTTTACAATCCGCTCGAGTACGCCTGGGAACCCAATGCGCTTTACTGGACCCGCTACGGCGCCGGTCCGAAGCGCGTACTGTTGCTGGGCATGAATCCCGGGCCGTTCGGGATGGTGCAGACCGGCGTGCCCTTCGGCGAAGTGGCCGCTGTGCGCGACTGGCTCCGCATCGAGGCGCCTGTGGGACAACCGGAACGCATGCACCCGCGACGGCTTGTTCTGGGGTTCCACTGCCACCGGTCCGAAGTCAGCGGGCATCGATTGTGGGGCCTTTTCGCCGCGAGGTTCGGTTCGCCGGAACGATTCTTCGAGGAGCACCTGGTGGTGAACTACTGTCCCCTGGCATTCCTCGAGGAAAGCGGACGCAACCGAACTCCGGACAAGCTCCCGGCCGCGGAGCGCATTCCGCTGTTCCGCGCCTGCGACCGGCACCTGCGGGCGGTGGCGGAGATTCTGAAACCCGAGTGGGTGATTGGCATTGGCGACTTCGCCGCGCAGCGCGCCCGGGAAGTGTTTTCAAATGCACCGGTGAAGCTGGGACAGATCCTGCATCCGAGCCCCGCGTGTCCTGCCGCCAATCGCGATTGGGCGGGGCAGGTGACGGCGCAGCTCAAGGCGTTGGGCGTCTGGCGATGACGACCTCTATTTCGGCTTCGGCTCCTGAAGCACGGCGCCGCTTTCGCTGAGCAACAGCCTGGATCGAGGATCGCGGCCCTTGAACGTCACTTCATAATAGGTTGACTCCCCGGACGTGATCCTGTTGACCACATCGATTTCCGCCGTCGGCGCCTCGCGCTGGATCGCCTTGAGAACATTGACGGGCAGGTCGCCGATGGGAATGCCCCGCGCGGCGCCGCCGGTCATGACGCCGAAGTCATCTTCACCCGCGCCGACGGCGACGCTGAAATCGGGATACAGCACACTGCCGTCCGGCGCGACATAGAGCGGCGGGAAACGCAGTTCGTCGTCGTACATGACGCGGTAAGCGGTCCGGCCGGTGTGCTCGAGCTTGTCGATGTCGCGGATCTGGGCGGAACCCGTTTGAGCGCGAATGGTCTGTTGAACGGCAGGAGGCAGGCCGCCGAGCTTTGCGCCGGGAGAGGACAAGGGGCGCTTGTAGGAGTAGAGCGCGCTCTCCGGGACGGTGCGAGCGCATCCGAAGGCCGCGATAGCCAGTGCAACAGCGAGGACGGGTGACGCTCTCATCGGCTCATCATAAAAATGCGGACGCCGGCCCAGGAGATGACCGGCGTCGCAGTTTGGCGTGGCAGAAATGCAGTCTTACAGTTGCGGCGTGTTTATTGGTTCCATTTCGGTGTTGTCGGCCTGCTCCTCCACTTCAGTCGAGCTTTCGTTCAGGAGCCGCCCGGATTCGTCGATGCGCACATCGGGGTGGCGGTCCGAATCGATGAAACTGACTTTGTAAACGGACTGGCCATTCCGCGTGATGCGGTCGATATCGGTGATCTCGGCATCGGGCATCTGGTCCATGAGGGTTTGCCGGACTGCCTGGGGCAGGTCGACGATTTTGGTGCCGCTCACGGGGCCGCCGGTCAGCACGTTGTTGTCGTCCTGGTTGGCTGTTCCCATGAACTGGCGGGTTTGCGCGCAGCCGGCGAGCAGCGCGGCTGCGGCCATGAGGGTGAGCACTCGTATTGTCATAGGTTCCGTGCGGTTACAGATCCACACTACGGTGGCCCCGGCAGAATGCCATGGGGTGACCTGCTGCCATTGCTGCAGGAGAACCCTACCGTGAAGCGGCCGGGTCCGAAACGGTCCCGCCGAGGGCGTTGGACCCGGGGAACGAATGCAGGTTTGACTCGCCAAGCCGGCGGCAGGAGAGGCATTCTTCAACCGTGCCACAAGCCGGATTTATGATTCGTTTCGTTAGGCGAAAAGAAAGGAAAGCCATGAAAATGTGGAAAGAGGTGTGTCTGGCATTCAATGCCGCAATTGTTCTTGTCCTTCTGGCAGCCGGTTGTTCAACCGTGCCGGTTACCGGCCGCACTCAGTTCAACATCGTGTCCGCAGACCAGGAAATGGAACTCGGGCTGGCGAGTTTCGATCAGTTGAAGAAGGAACTGCCGATCAGCCGTGATCCCGCGATCAACGACCTGGTTCAAACCGTGGGCAAACGGATTGCCGCCGTGGCGCAGAAGGACATGCCGGAGGCGCAATGGGAGTTTGTGGTGTTCGAGAGCGAGGAAGCCAACGCCTTCTGCCTGCCGGGCGGGAAAGTGGGGATCTACACCGGCATTCTGAAGATCACGCGCGACGAGGCCGGACTGGCGACGGTGATCGGGCATGAGGTGGCCCATGCCACGGCGCGGCACGGGGCGGAACGCATGAGCGAGGCGCTGGTGAAGCAGACGGGCGGACAATTGCTCGGCGTGGCGGTATCGGGCGCGGATCCGCGGTGGCAGCAGACGGCGCTGCTGGCGTATGGCGTGGGTACAACGGTGGTGCGCGAGCTGCCCCACAGCCGGCGGCAGGAGTTGGAGGCCGATCGGATCGGGCTGATGTATATGGCGAGAGCGGGTTACGATCCCCGCGCGGCGCTGGATTTCTGGACGCGCTTTTCCGATTACATGGCCGAGATGGGAGCGGGCGGTTCAGGCTGGTTGCAGCGGTTTCTGTCCACGCATCCGGTGGATGAGGTTCGGATCAAAGAGTTGAAGCGTCACCTGCCCGAGGCCGAGGCCGAGTTTTCGCGCAGCCCGATCCGGTAACGCAGTATAGCGGTTGCGATACTCCGCTCTTGCGACGCCGGGGATAGTTGATTAGGTTGCGCGGCGCTTCGATTCCACCGGGATCCGGGAGGGATTCAGGGCATCCGAAGGTGTTGAAGGAGCGTCTGGTGCGGGTTGGTAGCTCAGTCGGTAGAGCAGCGGCCTTTTAAGCCGTTGGTCCCGGGTTCGAGTCCCGGCCAACCCACCACTTCCTCACTCACAACGGCTCATCGAGTTCTGCGACGCGGACGCGTTTGCGGTCGCGGCAGTCTTCGACGTGCTTCCGCAGTTCCTCGCGGATGGCGGGCGCTGATTTGACAGCTTCGATCGTCAGGCCGGGCGTGGAGACGTCGATGGTGGTGATGACGATGTTGCCGGCGCCGGCGAGGCGATACAGGAAAGGTTCGACGAGCGTGGTGTCCTTCGCGCGATACAGCTCCAGTTCGTCGGTGCGTTTGTTGAACACGCCGCGAGTGATACGGATCCGTTCGGTGGTGATTTCGTAGATGCGGCAGCGATTCTCGATCCAGCGCCAGATGGCGACGAACAGGGGAACGATCAGCCAGATCAGAAGGAAGCAGACGACGTAGGTTCCCAGGTTGATAACCTGCGAAGAGTTGCCCTTCCAGATGACTTTTTCTTCCATGGTCGCCTCAAGACGATGCTGTCGGCTGCGGGAATCTCTCATACCCGGCTGCGAAAGGTCAAGGAGAGGAACTGCGCCTGCCAACATCGGGATATTCTCGTGCCTCGTCTTTGTCGGCAACTTTGTCGCAAGCTTCGTCAGCCGTTCCGTTGCGGCATTCAAGGCCGACAAAGTTTTCGACGAAGTTTCTGACAAAATCTTTACAGGGTTTTGCTGTCGTGACTCTTTGAGAATGTCCTCTTTCTGACTCGATGAAAATGTCCCCTTTGGGAGGCAGTTGCGGTAGCAACTGCCTCTGAATGGAGACGTTATTGATGAGTCAGAAGGAACGGAGTC
>Ga0116168_1000838_pt1 | contig 27327 bp, 23 predicted proteins | sample AD_UKC129_MetaG_FD_89795 | JGI IMG/M metagenome (GOLD analysis project Ga0116168, IMG submission 89795) | Active sludge microbial communities of municipal wastewater-treating anaerobic digesters from Canada - AD_UKC129_MetaG | ecosystem: Engineered > Bioreactor > Anaerobic > Digestate | place...
AATATCGACATTATTTTTTCCGTTGCCTCAGCATTTATTAAATCATATCCAAAATCAAAATACAACTTATCGCCAGTACTTGATTTTAATACAATATAAAATTTATACGCATTTTTGTCTTCATGAACGGCTTCTAATGTAACTGTCAATCTGTCTCCTTGCTTAATAACTTGGCAAACTAAAGTTTTAAGCTGATCAAGTATTATTTGCTTATTATTCTTAAACAACAAAATATCCGGCATAAAAATAACTGTATTATGAGAAATTTTCTCAACTATAACTCCATTATCTATATCCTCAATAAATGCATCCCTAAGTTTTAAAGGAAGCATAAATATTATCTCACTTAGTACTTCGCTCGGTTTTTTAACTTTCGAGGTTTGTAAATTTTTAGTATACGATTTAAATACTTTAAATTTGTTTCTAAAACCATAGTATTTAAATCTATTAAAACTATCTTTCCATGCGTGTTCGCTAGAGAATACTACACTGTTCATTGTTAATGCTACTGTGGATATTGAGTCTAAATACAATATATCGTGTAAAATGCTAAACTCGTTACTATCAATCTCCGACAGTCCAGCCCAAGGTTTATAAGCTTCGCTCTTTTTGCAGTGCTTAGTTAGTCCAGCCCAAGGTTTATAAGCTTCGCTCTTTTTGCAGTGCTTAGTTAGTCCAACAAGTTTATTAAATATCAATTGCTTTAAGTTCCTATTTAAAATAATTACACCTTGTAACTTTTGAACATCAAGTAATTCTCTAACATAAGTTTCAAACGTCTGTTGAATAATTACTTGATTTATACCTCGTTCTAGTGCTTCGAATTCATTAGTAACTGTTGTTCCTTGTCTAACATTAAACCCATTAAGTAATTTATCATTAGTAATGAAATTAGACTCAGTAAAAAACTTAACCAAATTATTAGTTATTAAGTGTATTACGCTTGAAGTGTTTGCCTCGCTAAGTATCTGCATTACATTAAACTTTAGCTCTTTTTTATATTTGGGCGAAGACATTATCTGTCTATTTAATATAGCTAATACAGGTTCGCAGTAAGATTGAAATTGTATTAGTCGATTTTTAAAATCGGTAATTAATTCTAACCTATTCAAGTTAATAGATGTTTTATCAAGTTGTGTATTCTTTAGTTTGTGTTGGTCAACTAAGCTATTCATGTAGTTGGCAATTTTTAACTCTTGTAGTTTGTGTTGGTCAACTAAGCTATTCATGTAGTTGGCAATTTTTAACTCTTGTGTACTGTCATCGAGCGTATACTGTAAACTTGTCAACTTGTTTTTTGATCCAGCAAACTGCTTAGTTATATTAAAATTCTTAGTTTTTGTCAACTCGATAAACGAGTTTATCACATCATTAATTGATCGATATTTAGTTAAAAAAGCTAAATATTGTTTATTTTGTATACAAGCCCTTTCAATCCAGTCCCTAAAAATTAAAATTAATGAAGTGTACTTATTAAAAACCTTATTATGAATACTCTCTAATACAACAGTATTCAAAACACTGCATTTTTTAGGGTCAAAGAATAAAATTACCTCATCAAATCTTGCAAGAGATTGTGTATTAGCCTGTAAAGCCTGATCAAGCAACTTATTTAATTCTTTGCTAACTCTTTCAAAACACACTAAATCTCCTTTTACAATTGCGTTCCTTTGTTCGTAACCATAATAACATAATCTAGCTATTAACTGATCCTGATGAGAAAGAATACAAGTAATAGGAAAAGAGTATAAGTCTGAAATCCTATACTCCACTGGAAATATGAACAAATTGCCTGTATGAGGTTGTGTATAGAAACTTACTAACTCTTTTCCCATTTATACATTCATTCCTTTAGGCTTCATATTTTAATATAGCTATAGCATACAGCGAGTTACTTGCATTATTGAAGATTGAATAGGGTGCATTTACTAAGAAGGATTTATATACTTTCTCTGTTGGAAGATCCTTGTCAACTATCATATCATCTAAATGCACAATTGAGCTTCGATCAGTAACTGCAACTCCATCAAGTTCTCCTCTATAGCTGTCGTATCCATGAAATACGTATATAGGAGACATATGATATTTCTTTGTGTAAGCCGACGGTCCTTCTAAAGCTTTATCTACAAACTCGTCGGGAGTTGTAAACGAAGGATAGTGGGCTTGAAACGGAAAGCCGGAAGCTGTTTTTAACATTGTAATATCAACTACCCCAGTTCCTGTCTTATCACTGTATTTATGAATTAAAGGCTCATTAATCACTGATTCTGAAATTTTGTGATCGTATACTAAATTCTTAGTAAGCGTAACAGAAGTTCCTGAAATTGAATCAACTGTTACAATTTCTCTAGTAGCACTTTCGTCAGCAATAATTAAATTTTGCCCAACGTACATATTAGTTGTATCAGAAACTTTTATAGTGTTAGTTCCAGCGGAAGCTGGGCTACTTAAAATAGCACTAACAGGGTTTCTTTCTAAATAAACAAATGGAGACTCGTCGCTTGAAACAACCATAGCTAAGTTTCCTTGACTATCTGGTAAGGCTCCTTCAAAAGACTTTATTTCCCCGAAGTAAGCCCAGCTTATAAGCCTATCATCAAAGCTTGCTGATGGGTCTCCCGATAATACTGTCGACACTCTCTTAGGAGTAATTGATATCCAATACTGAACTGGAAGCCATTCCTTAACATTAGACCGAGTGTCGGACATAAACCATGAATACCTAGCTGGAATCGAATCACTATCTGTCGCCCACTTATTAGTAAGTGGGTCGTAATTAGTACCCATTTTACAAGTAATAGAGAAATAGTTATCCTTTGTAATTTCAGTATTAGTGTACCTACTCATTACTTGCACAACTGGCTCCCTTTTAAATTCAAAGTAGCCTGTTGGTCCATTAATAACCTGATGTTTAATAACGGCATGATCTCTAATAGCTCCTATTGATTGTGGATACGCTAGTTCCCAAAAAGTATCTACTACCCTGGCTCCAACATTGTGATTGTTAGTAAACGTCGTTCCGTCCTTTAGAGTAATTATGTTATTTACAGTGTCAACTTCTTTTACTTCAATAAGCTCTGAGATAGCAGTTCCAGGATCAATTTCAAGAATACATCCTGGAGCAATACTTGTTACATCATTCACCTCAAACGAAACGGCGCCTGCTAAAACCTCAGACGTTATTTTAGTATCAACTATTTTAGTTGTAACAATACTCGATACCAAGTCTTTTACTAAATTTGTCACGGTTGTGTAACTTCCTTCGATAAATTTCACTTTTACTGACGACATTATTTAACCCCCTCCATTAATTTCTTTTTGCGATGTTAGATCAAAATCTACCCATATAACTTTCGATGTTCCAGTAGTATTATGATATATAAATGTTAAAGTGTCTTGACTTGAGTCTATCTTTCTTACTGGCTGAATTTGTTTAGCTTGTCCAAGTTCTTTAGTATATATTTTATTAAGTATTACCTTGTCGTTCAATCTTAAACTAAAACTATCACCGTCTTTATATCCTGTACTGGCAAATGCAATACTAAGAAGTTCGTATTTATTGTTAGCCGGCAAGCTGATTGTAAATTCAAAGTCTTGTATTAAAGCTGGAATATCAAATCGTTCTCCTTGGTGATAAATATATTTGTACTTTGGAAATAGAGGCCAAGGAAATTTTAGAATGTCAGCTATAACTCCTACATTAAACCCCATTTAGCTCACCTCCTAACTAAGGGCATATAAACTTATATTGTACAAAGGCGTACGGCGGAGATTGAGTTCCTAATTCCGGCGTATAAATGCGTATATCAAAGTTATTACTATCTCCCTCAACAGCACTAGTTATTCTGTCTCTCTTAAATATAAACACTGTTCCAGTAATTGGCCCAGAGTCGGTGTTTTTAGCTTCAAATCTTATTATATTCGATCCAGACTGTAAAGTTACATCCTTCCACTTGCCCTCAGTAGTGAATACAAAATCCTGAAATATTAGTGTATCGTTAATATATATATCAACCGTATCGTTATCAAAGATTGATCTATCTCTCATAAACCAAGATACTTCCACAGTGTTTAATTCAAATACATCTTCAATATTTACCTCTTCAGCTAATAAGTCTGCACTTGCTATTTCATTATTGTAGACGACAGTTACGGTAGATGTTCCTGATCTTGTTATTGTAGCCATTCCATTTTCTATTGTGGACGGCGATGTAATTGACCACTCAGCTTGATTAGTTACATCAACTTTGGTACCGTCACTGTACACTGCATAAGCTGTAAACTGAACTTTAGAACCAAGCTCAACTTTTCTAAACAACGGCTCTATAACTAATTCGAATCTATTATCAACTTTGTCTAAAATAACCACTTCAATAAGTTTACCTTTATCATCAACGTATTCATTGTCTACACGCATATCGTAATTTTCAAATATTAAACCAATAGTAAAGTTTATAAAAGTACTTTGAACACTTACACTGATCAAGTCTCCGTATATGTCTTTGTTTAAAGTATAAATAACCTTTCCATTGTGCGATGTAAACCCAATTAAATCATCGTCCTCGTTGTATAAAAGTTGATAATCGTATCCGTCTAATAAATTATCTTCACTGTCGTTAACTGCAGACGGTTCTTTTGGAGTGTATGGGTTACTAATATCTGATTCAGTTCCTCCAGTAAACATACCAACTTCTTGAGAAGGTACGTATCTTTTTAAGTTCCTATTTATCATTGCTAATATTTCATCATGCAACGGATTAAACATAGCCACAACTCCTAACAAAGACTACTAGTATATATACATACTAATTTCAGATTTATACAATATGTTTATTAAAACAAAAGCGGTAACATTGTTACCGCCTAATAGATTAATACTTCATAATCAAGTTCTAGTATAACTGGGGAATTAGTTATTTGAGCCCAATTAAGTGAAAGTACATTATTTGAACCTCCATCTGATTCTACTAGTACATTATACAGTACACAGTTATTATAGTAGAATAATACATTTCCGTTTAAAGAATTTGCTAATGTTTGTGCCTCGGCAGGGGCATTATTTGGATTGTAATTAGTTCCTACTTCGTATTCAATCGGCACTCTGTTTACTCCAAGAGAAGACGACGGAATATCAAACGAAATATAATCTCCTTCACTTAAAGCTTTTAACCTGCCAAACAAATTAAATCGAGGTTCCAAACTTTCTCTAACTACTCCATAATTCTTACCCTTAGCATGTACGACCTCACCATTTCCAATGTAAATGCCTACATGATTAATATGCCCATTATTTTGTACAAATACTAAATCTCCGGGTCGCAATTCAGCTTTATCAACTGGGTAACATAATGTTTGGTATATCCCAGATGCAGTATAATCCGCAGTTTTTGAAATTATATTCATATATCTTAAAGCCCATACAACTAATCCGCTGCAATCAAAACTTTGTTGTCCTAATTTACTTTGATAATTTGAATAGTGTTCGTAACCAAAACTTGATATTAAACTATTCACTAGATCATTAGTTAATATTTCTCCCTGTGTTCCCCAAACATAAGGACAGCCTACCTTACTTGTTACTAAATGTACAAATGTTGCCGCACTGCCTGTTGTTGTAACAGAGCTAGACGGGCCGCCCGTCTCAGTTGTTGTTGTGCAATACTCCTTCCATATATAAATTGTCGAATTATCTGTGTCTTTGCACTCATAAAAACTTCCTACTGTGCCAAGGTATTTTGCCTTAAATCCGGAGTTCTCAGTCCTTTTTATATTGCTTTTGCTTAATTCCGGACTAGTTCGTATTGCTGTATTCTCCTTTAACAAGTAGACAAATTGATTTGTAGCAATAGACTGTGAAGTTGAGCGTCCGTATTCCTTGTCTTTTATGTCTATCTGTGCTAATACTTTTCCGTCAGTTGGGTTTTTTATTCGTATAGTAGCTTTATATATAACGTCCGAAAGTTTTATTTTTATGGGGCGAGGTTGATCTTTTAACGGCAAAGAATATCTAAATTTTTTATTATATATAGGAATATCATCTGCTATCATTGTGACAGATGTTTCTAAAACTTTCGTTATATGCTCAAGTTCTAAAGTAGTAATGAATCCTTCAGAAGTATAACTGTGTTTCCAACTCCTAACCTGATAATAAGCTGTAGCTGTAGATACTAAATCTGAAAGTTTTACTACCTGTCCTAACTCAATTAAAGGATTTCCTTTTATAGCTATAGTTACTTTTCTAAAAGCATCAAGCATTTGATTAAAAAATGCACAAGCCGCGGCGTGTTTTTGTTCCGGAGTTTCTGCCCATGGAACTTCTATTGAAAATATCCTGCTAACTCCCTTCATGTAATTTCTTGTAATAGCTTTATGCTCAAACAATGCTGATCCGTTCTTTGAAATTATTAAAACTTTGTTTCTTAAGTCTGTAATATCTAAGTTGTATTGTAAACTAGTTAAATCAATGTAGTCAGTAACAACCCAGTCCGGAAAGTCTGTTAACGAGGGGCGGGGATTTTTATAAAGCATAATATCCCCATACCTGTTGCATCTAAAACATACATTTCCTAATTGGTTTACAATTTGCATAGCTGCCTCAAAATATGAAAGCGAGATTGGAAACTTAATACTTTTTATAGTATAGTTTTGAATTTCTGGATCACTTAATGCACTTTTGTCTGTTATAACATTACACACAGACCTATTAAGTAACGGATTTTCTCCATCTAAATCAATAGTAGTAGCTATTACAGCAAGATCCTGAACAATAGCACTAGCTAGCCATTGCTCTTTGTCTGTGTCGATTTGTTCAGAAGCGTCTACTATTGCTAAACCATCTCGTAATTTACAGTAAGTTCCGTGAACATATGCATTCTTACCATTAAATAAGATATTATGCCACTCCCCATGAGTTCCTAAATACGTAAATGTTTCTCCACTAGTCGCTCTACCTATAACTTCATAATTTGTTCCAGGTCCACTCCTTACATTTAAATAGCTAGTTACTCCAACTATTTCTACAATACTTGTAGCTGGACTAATTTTTACGTTTTTATCCTCCCTCGGATAAACTAATTCTTTGCCGAACTTAATTGGGTCAATATTTTGATCTACCAAAAACCTCATATTGTCTCTTACTTCTATTGAAATAGAAAGTGCGTTAGAATCAACCTCAAACGAATCTATGCACCCTGTTAAGACTGGAACAACTAAATCTCCATATCCTAAACATATTTGAATTTTATTTTCTGGCCAAAGTAGTTTTTCAAACCCGCTCCTAGTTATTCCTTCTGTAAACTCGTCCGATATTTTATTAGTGTCAAACTCTGGAGTTCTAAGACCGTACGTATCTTCAAAGGTAACTGTAGCAGTAGCACAGCCAGTTTCTTCAGATCCAGTAATTTCAATAGCACTTACTCCACCTTCTTGTCCAGTAAAAACATACGGCCGAGAAATTGGATCACCTACTCTCCAAATACGCACAATGTAACTAGGAGAGCTATCGTCGACTTGTAACTGCTCCATTAAATTTCTTAACATAACTTTGTTAATTTCTTTAATCATATCCAACCAACTCCTAGTTTATTAGGTGCATAAAATTTTATTTCCTGCTCATAAAGATTTTCGCCAACACGTCTACATCTACCCAGTTCTAGTACCCCTCTATAAGGAATACCTTTATCATCGAATATAACGTGTATTTTCTCAGCGTTACTAATAAAGTCTGTATGAGCCTCAGCACTAAGAAATCTAAGTTTAGTTTCAATTACTGTAGCTATAGCTGTAGTAGTTTGATAAGCTCCATACCCACGTAGTACCTCAACCTTTTTTGGAGTTGTGGCGGCGGTGGGGGGATTGTATTCAAAGAAATCGCAGTGTATCTGTTTAAAATTATAAATTCTAAAGTTATCAAACTCGCACCTAGGAGGTGGATCTGACTGACCCAAATTATGGTACTCTAATTCAACAACTTCGTTAGGCATTACTCTGTGAGGAAAGCATGCCCTCCAAGGATACGGACCGTATATTTCTTCGACCAAACGATTTCCAACTCGTATCCATGTAGTTCCCGGACCGTACATTGCTAAATTTACTTGTAATTCAAACATTCCGTTTTCAATAACTTCATTATCACTATAATTTCCAAAGTCGTTTATCTTTATTCTAACCATTCCATTACCATCGCTACGTAAACTCTTGTAATGCTCGACCTCGTTAGGAGTATTGCCTGTATAAACAGTTCCATCGGACTTGTTACATACCTTAAAATGAAAATCTCCTGGCCCGTATCTAACTAAATAATCCTGATCCCTAAAGCTCACTACGGAGATATCAAACTCCCATGAAAGCACTGTATGAGATCTAATCACTGCTAAGTCGCTCGAAGCTCCTTCAAATTCGTTTTCAGTCCTTATATACAATTCATCTCTTCTATGAATAGTGAAGGGGTTTAGTCCCCTCCACTCTATAGCCTTCGACATAATAAACCCCCCTCCACTATATCCCTGTAATTTTGGGATTTTTAATTCCAGCATTTTGTATACGCTTTATATTTTTTCCGTATTTTTTCTGAAAAGTATCTGAAACTGCTTCTAAAGTCTGTTCCACTTCTTCTGGAGTAAGAGGACCCTCTACTGTTATTGAAATATCAGCATTTCCAATCTCAAGCCCTTTAACAGGCTGACCTTCTGTTTTATAGTCGTACCAAGTTATAGCTTTAACTGACTGAGGACGATTAAACTCTCCTAGATTACTAGTATTTTCTTTTATTGCCAATAGGAGTTCGTTGGCCTCCTTTTGTAACGTTAATAACTGTAATTGAGCTTTATGTTTGTCTTCTCCCTCAAGGGAAGGGATTAAATCTCTAAGCTCGTCCATTTGAGCAAATATAAGATCTCTAATACGTAGTGTCATTTCTTTAAAATGTCTATCGTATATCGAAGATCCCTTTTCTCTTCCAGCAAGCTCGTCCTGTGTTAAAACTATATCCCTTTCAGTTTCTAACATTCGTTTCTGTATTTCCCACTTACTGTTAAATTCATTTAGTTTATTCTTTTTCGAATCTTTGCCTATCTTAACACTATTTACTAAAGCATCTGTTAATTCTTTTAATATCTCATCTTCAATTGCTTTAAACTTATCTAATATACTCATTTTAGTAGCATAAGTTTCAAAGTCCGCAGTGTAAACCTCTAGGTCTGAAATATCTGAATCAGCAATCTTCTGTAAGTCTTCAGCATATTTCTTCATTTCCTCGTCTAGAGCAGACACTCCAAATTCTCTAATGGTCTCAACTGCGTCAATCATTTGATCTATACTTATTCCATCTATAAGCATTTGCCGTAATTCTTCTGGGACTTGCTCAAGAAATTTGTCTACACTGTCATCAAACTGTGTTTTTAATACGTTTAAGTCTTCGTGTTTTTCCTCCCAGTATTTAGCAATTTCTTTATACATATCTTGTTCAACTTGTATATATTCAGCAGAATCCTTTTCAAATCCATCAAGTATAAGCTGATTAAGCTTTACTTGATACTTGTTTCTAATCTTATCAATATCCGATTTCGCAGTCTGTAACTTCTCCTCTAAATCACTAGCATCGATATCTCCAGTACGCAAGTCTCCAACTCTTTCGGCCTCTTGTCTAGCCTGATCTTTTTCCCACCTAGATACATCAAAAATATAATCCCCTTCTTCATCTAAAATGGCATTTCCTTCCTCGTCTTTTAAATAGTAACCCTTTTTTATCATTTCTTCGGGTTCTTTTAAAAGCTGTTGTAATTCATCAATTTTCTTTCGTAGTTCGTTTTGCTTGCGAAGTAATTCACCGATTGCTAGATCTCTTCCTTCGTCATCGTATTTTAATATTTTAAGAGCCTCTTCCATCTGTTTTTGAAGGTCATCTTGAACAAAAAATCCCCTGACTTTAGAAACTATACCAACCACTGTTCGAAAAAATGGATTCCCAGTTAATTCATCATCCCTGTTTCCTTGAACTATAGAGATTATGTTTTGAATATTTTCGATTTCTTTTTGAGCCCGTTTTATCTCTGTCTGAGCTACATTCATTTGTTCTTTAAATGTCTCGCTTAATTGTCGTTTTCTAGCGTCTATATTAGCCTGAATGGCCTGTGTATTACGTTCAAATGCGGATGTATTAGCATCAATACGCCCATTTTCGTCAATCAATTTCTGACTTAGCTCGGGAGCAATTTCTAATATCTGTTCGTGTCTTCGAGTTAATTCAGCGGTCGCGGCACTAAGAGCATTTCGAGACTTTCTAAGATTTTCTTCAGCTTGCTGTAATTGCTTTTTAGTTTGTATTACAGCTTCTTCAGTAGATTTTCCTTGTTTGTATTCCTGATTTTGAGTTTCTAACTCTTTAGTTAATTTATCGACTTGCTCAGCATGACGATTAACTAAATCACTATGATATTTAACTTGATCGCTATTGTACTGCCTTTGGCTGTTTAATGCTTCCAATGTTTTAATTTCCTCCGCCTCAGCTCCTATAATTCTCTCGTAGTCCTGAGTAGTTCTTTTTAAATCATATTCATCAGGAGTTAATATAGCTATTACTCCTTTTATTGCGGCGCCAAGAGCTACGATAATTCCAACCGCCCCTAATATTAGTGGAAGGGCGGCAGATAATGACGCCAAAAATCCTCCTCCAGTGACAGCAGTTTCGGCGGCAGCAGCTCCAGCGGCGGCAGTTCCAGCGGCGGCGGCAGTTCCAGCGGCGGCAGTTCCAGCGGCGGCAGTTCCAGCGGCGGCAGCTCCTCCAGCTCCCGCAAAAATATTAGCTATTTGTCCACTTTTTTTACGAAATACTCCAGCCTGTATCATTGCAGTAGCGGAAGCCTCAGCCGCAACTTGTTCAGTAGCGTATTTATTGCCTAAAGCCCTCATTGCGTTTATTTTAGCTAGTAATGTTAACTGCGTACTTAAATGAGCATTTTGTTCAGCTAAAAGATTATTTTGCATGATAGTAGATTTAGACACTAACGCCCAATTATGCGTCATATTTATAATAAACTCAACTGTTTTCTGAAGTAAGCTTACAATAGTGTTAACAAACTGATAATGAAAATATGTTTTTATCAGAGTTCCAATTAAAGGTAGATTTTTTAGTATAAAACTAAAAAGTGCCTTAAGTGTAGCTATCCACGGCTGTAATCCATCGATAATCTCATCCTTTAAATAGTTAAATCCTATAATAATCTCTTTAAAAGTTTCGCTGTCTCTAAATTCTTGTAGTTGAGCCTTAAAACTAGTTAAAAAATCCTTTAACTCGTCAAAGGATTCTTGTCCCATTTCAATACCAAACTGTAAGATATAATCTTTTATAGTTGAAATGAGCCCTTCCATAGTTCGCCCTAAAGCAAGTGTAAGACCTCCGTAACGCTCTTCAATTATATCCTCAAGAGCTCCTAACATGTCATCTGGAGTTCCTAAGAATGTATTACTTTTAGTAAACTCCAATCCTTTTGCCTTTAAATCATGTAGGGATATCCCCATTTGTCTCAAACGAATCATTGCCTTACCAAAGTCTCCGGAATTTATACGAGTAAGAACACGTACAACATCCAGTAATTGTACGCCGGCCGATCTTTTTGCAGAAGCTAAATCTCCAGCTACACGAATCCAACGATCAACTTCCATTCTATTAGAAGCAAGCATCTCTCCTGCTTGATATACTTCAAGTTCCTCATAGGGAGTTAAAGCCGCATAACTTCTTAACCTACGAATTGTTTCCTCAGCTCGAGCACCGCTTTGTAACGTAACTTCCATAGACCGCTGTAAGGTTTCAATTCGCTGATTAGTTCCAATTAAAAAGTCCCAAAGCTGTCTACCCCCTAACGCTAATAACAGTCCTTGCAATCCAAACCTGACATTATTAATCCAGCTATGCAATTTCTGAAAGACTCCAATAGTTGCAGTTCCCTGCCTATTAAAATTAAGCATGTTATTCTGTAGCTGTCTAGACTGCTCACTTAATTGTCGCATCGAACCTGCTGTATCTTTAGAGGTTTTTCTCAAGTTTTCTATCGTGCTTGCACTCTTTTTTGTATTCTCTCTAAATCTTTCCTGCCCCACTGCAGTATTATTTACAACATTCTGAAAAATCCTTAACGTATCCGTCAAAGACCTTAACTGATTCGAAAATTCAGTTAACTGAGGAAGTGTTTGTTCAAAATTCAGTTGTGGGTTATTACTATCTGCCATTTTAACCCCTCCCTGCTTACTTACTTATTATGAGCTGATCGGAAGGCTTTTAATTTTGCAATTGCTTCTCTATCAGGTAATTCATTATCGTCTTCATTGCGATCTGTTACTAAATTAACTTTAAATCCTTGGAGCCTTTCTATTTCACGAATAAATCTCTTTTGTAAATCGTTTGCGTCTCCATGTTGAATATATAGATCGTTTAAACAAGACTGCATATACTCAATTCTTTTATTAAGTTCCTTGTATCTAGCTTCAAGTATATTAAATTTCAAATATATCGGAGCTTCCTCTGGATATATTTCATCAATTTGAGACTTTGAAAGTCCATATTCTTTCATAAAAGTATGAATCATATATTGTAGCCAATACTCCTCCCTAAGTTTATCTAGTTCAGTCTTCTCAACTTCATCGACTTCTATAACTTCTCCGTCTTCATTTATTGATCTCCGATGAGAAGACTGATGAACTTTTTTGCGTCACTCAAAGCTTTATTGAGGCCATTAACTTCAATAATAGCTTCAATTAATCGAAGAGTATCGTCAATTCCAACATTATTTTCAATATACTGTCTGTCTAATTCTGGAATTGCTATAGTTAAAAAAGTAATTATTTGTTCGACATTGTCAGATACAATATCACAAATTATTTGTGATTGCCGGGCGGCTTTTTCTTGAGAAGTTAATTCTTTTTCTTCAATAACCTCAGCTTCCTGTAACTCTAAATCAATACGTAACAATCTAATAACTGAACTTATTAGAGTATTTAGCTCTTTTACAATTTGGGCGTATTTAATCAACCCCATTTTTTTAACAGTGACATTAATGTCGTTTATCCTAACATGTTTTTCATAAGGAAAACTAATACTTTCGTTATGCATAATTACACAATCTCCTTTCTAAATCTTTTTGTCTTACATTTAAAATGAAGGGCTATACTTGCGTGTATAGCCCTTTGATGTTACTTTAAGCTGGACGATACACTACTGTAACTGGAATTACATGAGTCTTTCCAGCCCATGAGATCTGTATTGCGTCTGTTATCGCGGATCCGTTCACTATTGGAGTATCTCCTGGTCCAAAAGTTCCACCTTCAATAGCTGTTGAAGATACCGCAGTAACCAGACCTGTACGGCTTATAGTTACTAAATCAACTGAATTGCCCCACTGATTTTTTAAGTTCGAATTTCCTATTAAAGTATAGGCTACTTCGCTAGTAATATCATAAGTGATATAATTAAAGTAGCAACTAACATAAAATTGAACTGTATGATTAGCTCCTTCAGTAGTAACTAAGTTACTGATCGTTTTTGGAGACACATCAAAATCTCCATTCTGTGCCTGGACTTGAGCTTCTAAATCAGATGGAAGAGTTATTTCTACTTCTGTTGTTGAATCTCCAATCTCAAACAAAAATTTTCCGGGTCCATTTGATCTCTTGATCATACCAAAGAATTCTGTTTCATATATCCTTTCTCCGTCAATCTTATAGTTAAGAACTAACGGCGCCCTATTAACAGCTTTGTAAATCGTAACGTCCTCACTGCGATCCATTCCGTTAGCTATTGGGTGTAGTCTAAGTTTCCCTGCAACTGTTTCTAAACGCATTCCAGGAAATCTACCAAACGTAAGCTTCTCTGTCTCCTCGTCCCAAGTACCTGTATGACAAAACATTTTTAATTTGTTCATATCCGTTTCAGCTAATGGAATTTTAACTGAAATCGTTTCTCCTACGAGAGCGGCGTCTGTTAGTGTGTTTCCAAACTGATCAACTGTTATTTCATACCATTCTGGAGTATAATTAAGTTCTACCCCACCTTTTGTAAGCCCTAAAAATACCTCAGTGTTTGATCCAGGCGGAACCCAATAACAATCACATACTCCTAGTTTTATACTTTGAAACTCATTATACGCTCCTGGCATTTTTTACCCCTCCTTTTCAAGTTTTTCCATAATTCTTTTACGTTTTTTGGCAGCCTTCTCAACTAATGTCTTAGTTTTAGCTTCAAGTTCTGCTTCATAAGGAACTCCAAATTTTAGGTTAAAAATTAGTTCAGCTTCAGTTATGTCAGTTTCTAATACATCCCCATCTTTACAAATCTTTCCACTAAAAGAATGATATACTCTGTGCGGCCCTAACGCATTAAAAAGAACTTTCATTATATTTCCTCCTTTACGATTTTACTATACTTTGAACTTCTCCACCTTACGTTTCGCTTAGAAGGTGGAGATTCTCGCTTCATAGACCTCGTAACCTACTATCTCCACGAGCCTCACATCGGGTCGTTCCTACCCTAGTTTATGTCAGCCCCAATTCATCTCCCACCTAAAGAGGTGGGAGTATTCTTGGTGATACTATAAAATGTAAGCTGATACTGTATTTCTACAACTACTGCTGGAACATAAAGACGCTTAAAAATTTCTGTATCAATTGTGTTAAATTCCATATTTAACACATCAGTTTGTATAATAAAGCCTAACGGCTTATTATTCTTATCAAATACTGTAAATCTATAATTGTATGGATCCTCGACCCTACTAGGATGATCCATCATGTCTTCGTCATTCATTAGTATATTTGCAAGAATGTCCGCTTCTTTTATAGCCTCAGCTTGCACATTTATATAATCTGAGGTATTGTAGTATTTAATATATCTTATTACAAAACTATATTCTCCAGTAGCAAACTTTTTATTTGCCGGGCGGCTGAGAGATACAGTTTCTGGGCAGACTAAAACTGCTGGCGTCCAGCTTTCTAATTTCTGGGGCGGCGGCAATACACTTAAATCTCCAATACCAACAGTTTTAACAAACGGTATTTCATTTGAAGTATCTATAAACGACCTTACTTTTTCAGTTAAAGGATAAGTTGAAATTACTTTTCTCATTACCTATCTCCCTTCTAACACTTTTCTTATATCTTTTTCAATACGTCCTTTATACTTGTTATAAGCTTCCTGGAAAAAATCATCGCCCTTTATTCCTAAATACATACCTGTAAACTCTTTTCCCTGCCTAGCACCCGAAGCCCAAACCCATTTTCCATCCTTATAAACTACTAATCGATGTCTTTGAGCCCAACCTAAAATTCCAGTATATTTTCCTCCACGTGTCTTTACTGGCACAAAATGGCGTCTAGTACCTTTTAATATAAATCTTAAATATTTTAGTACCGGCGATTTTGGATCGAGGATTCCAACTAAAAGCCTTATAGTCTCGCCGGGCTTAACTTTACCTATTGGCAACACTTGATATCCTATTGAGTTTTTCAGTCTACCTCGATCTTCTGGAGATGCACGTTTTAAGGCTCTAACTAAGTTATTCCCCCATTGTCTATAGACTGCTTTTATTGCATCTGCCTTTTGTTGAAGCAAATTATTTATAGCAAGCTTAAAATTAATTTCCTGATTCATCTAAATTCCTCCAGTATTAACTCTATATGATGATACGCTCCTCCAGCCCATTGAGGTTCCTTTTTTACACTAAATTCTACATTGTCCGCAATAATTTTGTAGCCTTTATGTATCCCTCCAGGAATACGGTCGTAGTATTTTTTAAGAATAAACAATCTTTGATCATCTGTATGTGTTCCAGTAATTCTGCAGGGCACATTTTCAGCAATAGTCTGGAATCCACTAACAGGATTTCTTGTACCAGGTATTTTTTGCAAATCATTTGCCTGTATAGTAACTAGTTGCTTTGTAAATATGCCCATTTAAATCACCTCAAAACCAATACGATCTATTTTATATTTATCAAGTAGCTGATCGACTTTAAAGTCGCCTGTAGTAGACATTTCTTCTCCAGTTACTTTATTTAATCTATCTCTAAGCTGATAAGAATAGTTTCCTATTTTTTCAGCACTGAAAGGTCCAGATATTTTTTGGAGAATGTCCTCATCGCGAATTGTAAAGTAATAGCTATTGCATAATAACACTAAACTAATTATAACATCCTGTGGAACTAATTCCCATCCAAAATCTCCAAAAACTTTAATATTTTGATCGCCTGCAGGGAAGTCATATGTTCTACTAAGTATTGAATTATTGTTATCGCATATAACTAAATCTTTTAAGCTATACTCTATAGTGTTGTCAAATGTAGAAACTGATTTTATATTAAAAATCCTATTTGGCAAAAATAATTTATTTGATCCATTTCCATCTACATAAATAGTTTTATCAGATTCATTTTTAAAAGCAGTTCCAGTATAACTATCTATTATAAAAGAACAAAATTCAAGTAAAAATTCCAGATTAGAGATATCTTCCGAATCTCTAATCTCTGGAAGTAGTCCTGGGCTAGATTTTAATTCTTCTATAGTTAAATATGCCATTTAGAGTTCTCCTCCCTTATATAGTACTAACTAGTCTAATAGCAAGAGTTTGTTTAGTTCCGGACGAATCAAGCCCCTTTGCCTCGCACATTTCACGAAGCGTGTTCAAATCCTGTTTCATTAGCTTCTTAACCTTATCCGGGTCTGCCTCAATACATTCTTCAACATCCTTTTCTTTTTTTGTGTCTTTATCTATTTCAGCATCCTTGTCTTCTTTCTTGTCTTTAATGATATCAGACTTCTGCACATCAACAATGTCAAATTTATCACTCATTGTTTTAAACTTCTCCGCAAGTTCATCTGAAACACTTGCCGTCCTAGCAATGTTTGTAAATTTAATGCCAAATACTGTGTAACTAGCACAATTACCTTTATAAACAATTAATTTCATTTACTGGTTCCTCCTTTATTTAAAATAAGGGTATCTACTCAATGTCAGATACCCTTTATTTTGAAGTGTACTTAAATTACTTAGAAGTTAAACCCTCTAAAAGTACAAGAGCGTCAGGATTCTCAACCTGAGTATCAACTCTTAGTGTCATTACAAATGAAGTTGAACGTCTTCTAGCATGCCTTTCAGTCTCCCATTTAATGTCCCTTTGAATACCAAAAATTAAGTTTCTGTAATCAGTTAACAGCAAATCCGAACCATTTGGAGTGATCTGTTTTACAGTGTCTCCATTTTTATGAGGATAATAAAGACCGTTTTGCAAAGTAATTGTATTTCCATTAACACTAGCTACAGTTACTACCTCCTCGTAACCAGTTCCCAAACCCAATGCTAAAGTCTGTCCTTCTTCGATACCGGAAGTATCAGCTACTTGAATTGTGTCTGAGCTAGCTGATGGAGCATTAGTAAGTTTAGTATCTACACCGCCTACAACTACTACAGGTCTATCTACTGGAAGTAACGATACTGCAGATATTGGAATGTTGGAATACGTAAGTCTTCCTACTCCAAGCAAGTATGGGTCAGCTGTGCTTACTGCTCTAGCTCCCAAGTAATCGTTATAATCCTGATAAATATCGTCTGCGACAAGAATCCTTAAATTACCTTTGTTGCCGCGATATTTATTTGGCAATGTTTTTACTACTTTTGAAAGTTTTGGTGGATCAATATAACCCTTATTGTCTCCAAAAAGTCCAATATCTCTTGCATTAAGAACATGACCATGTTCTCTAGCTATTGTAAACCATCCATTTACCAACTGCATAATATCAGTTGCCTCATTGGGCTGTGGTATCCTATTTCCATACATACACATAAGGTCCAATTCATTAGCCGCCTGACTAGCAATCATTCTCATTAAATGATCTACAAAAGCATCGCCCTCAATATTGTCCTCTAAAGAATCGTCGGAAATTTCAGCTATAGCTATAATTTCCTTAGTCTCTAAAGTTAAATGATCGGAAACAATACTTACTGTGTTGCCCGGGTCGATTGCGGACTTAGCTGGCTTTAAGATCTTCTGACCAATACCTACTTTAGCAATTGTCTTAGTTGGAGCATTCATTCGCTCAATACGAGCATTATTTTTCAAAAAAGACTGATCTACTACATAGTCTATAAAACGATCTGCTTCCTCCCTACTAAGAGCGGCAGATTGTGTAAATGAAGATTGTGTAAATGAAGATGATGTAATAACGCTTGATTTATTTACAAACTGTTTTGTAAATGACATAATAATACCTCCTTATTTTTATTAATCATTAATAGTTTCATTTTCTAGCAAAGTAAAGAATGATTTCCAAAACGGAACACTTTTTGTCTCTTCAGACTTGTTTACTTCATCTTTTAGTTGATTAGATCCTAAATCTTGTGACTCAATTGTTTCAAGTCTTTTCTTTAAATCGGATATAGTGTCATTCAAATTCATTTCAGACAGTTTATCAACTGATTCCTTTACTTTGTCGATTTTTGACAGCGACTGAGTTATTTTTTCAAGCGAATCTGAAAGTTTACTAACTCTTTCTTCGATTTCGGTTAACTTGTCTGTTTCCTTATCTTTTGCGTCTTTTAATACTTCATTATCGTTAACCTCTTTTTCTGCTTTTTCAGTCTCTGAAACTTTTTTTATCTCAGCTATTTCTTCATAGACTGTCTTAAAGTTTTTATTAACTGTTTCCATGAAGTCCTCAAATAGTTTTTTAATTTCCTCGTTCATGTCTATGCCTCCTTTATTTACTTCATTATTATTAATTTCATTGTATCTTTCAATCATTTGGTTCATTACTTCAACAAATTCTTGATTACTTAATTCATTTATAAATTGAACTACTAAATCACTGTTTTTAAAATTCTCTGCTTTTATAATAGTGAATGTTTCTCCAATTGCTCCCCTATCCACTAAGGATACTTCATCAATTTCTAATTCAGATAAAATATTTCGTTCATCTACTTTTTTACTCATTAATAATCACCTCCTTAACTGGAGTTCTTTTTCCTCTGCCTCCTACGGAATACCCAGTAATTATTCCATCCTTAATCATTTGCCAAACTTTATCGTCAGTTATTTTAGTTGCTAGAACCCATGAACCATCCTGATCGATATAGCTTTCGACAATATATCCAAAACCTCCCACGCCCTTAAATACTTTATGCATAAATCCGATTTGAGAAGCTTTAGTTGTGTTATTAGATCCTGTATGAAGCAACTCAATATATGCCTTTTGAAGATTAATGAGAAAGTTATGTGCCGCTTTCTCTATATCTTCTTTTGAAATTATATCTCCCTGGCTATCAAATTTGTCTGGTACTAAAACCTTACCGTAAACAATACGTTTTTCCTCACTTATTTTTGATATATTTACAGTTTGATTAAAATTAGACACTCATATCACTCCAATACCAAACAGTTCTTTTCATTGTATAAGTGTACTAAAATTAACTACAAACAATAAGTCTATAACAAAATTTAAGAATTTTTAGTTGTTTCGTACAAATACAACATGTACTGCTCCTTAAATTTAGTAAAGTAGCTCTTTTTGTCTTTGGCAATTCCAGTATTTATAGCAATGTTATAATTGGGAAAAACAAATTTCCCGTTATCGACAGTATATAGCTTTTGAATGTCTGGGTTCTTTTTAAAATAATCTAAATAGGATTGTTTTAAATCATTGATCCTATGGTTTGCATCTAACGTAGAAGATGTTTCTCTAACAGTCGAGTTTCCAGTTCCTTGACGAAGATATCTCCAACCTCTTGAAGTAAATAAAACATTTCCACTGTTCCTTCCTGGATTTTTAACATCCACTAACATTTCTGTGGATGTTAATTTTTGTATATCTAGATAATTGGCTAAACTAAATAGCTCTTTGTTAGCTTCCATTATTTGATGGTATGCTTTTTTAGTTGGACCGAACAGCTCCTTAGTTAAAACGTTATCTAAATCCACCCATTCTAAGTTATCAAATTCTCCAGACTGAGGGACTAGTTCTGTTGTATTTGTGTACGCCACAAATACAAAACTAGTCCAAATACCTTTGTTACTTTCGTCAAACGAAATTCCTACAAATATAGGATCTATATCTGATATACCTGTTTTTTCTTTCACTTCTCTGTATAAAGCTTCTATTGGAGTCTCATTATCATCTACTTTTCCTCCGGGAGTGGCCCATAATTTGTTATCACTTCGTATACCCATAACTGTTTGATTATTTTTATTCATTATAAATACCCCAACTCCCCAAAGAGAATTTTGAGGTTTAATTTGATAAATTAAATCAATTCCAGAAACTTTTCGAACAGTTCTCTTTTCATGACAACTCCAGCAAAGTGTTTGTAAATTACTAGGTTTGTTGTTCTTACGGTTTCCATCTTTATGATGAACCATAAGATTTTTAGTGCTTCCGCACCTTTCACATTTAGATTTTTTATATTTAGGATACATACTTATCCCGTTCTTATAATTATTGTTATTTTCGCCGGCCTGATTGTAGTTTCCTTTACGTTTCTTTTCAAACAAATCTACGTCCCTTAAAACAAAATCAACTAAACTCATACATTTGTCAATGTCAAAAATCATAGCTTATCACGCTCCATTAACTCATTAACTTGATCTTTTAGATCAGATATTTCTTGTTTAATCTGATCAATTTCATCTGATATAACTGGGAATCTTTTCATCATTAAATTATTAATTTGTTTATCCTCTAATGTTCTTCCAGTTTCTTCCTTACTTTTATCATCAAAGTCGTTAGAAACCTCTGTCAAACCCTGTCCTCCAACAATGGAATTTATGCCTTGAGAAGTCATATTCGCCTGCCTTAATAAATAAACAGGCTTTGGAGTACTTGCCCATTCTTTAACATCGTCTTCTTCATCCATATACTTAAACTTTTCAAGTCTTAAATCCGAACGTATTTCATCAGGAGTCATTGCACCCATATTATAGTATTTCTCATGAGCCGAGGCTATTATTTTCTTAATCTCAGCTTCATTTAACTCTTCTCCTATATCTAAAGGTTTAAACCGCAACTGCTTATCCTTAATTTTAAAATCCAGCCTAATTACTCGATTGAACATGCTTGCAATAGTTTCTTGTAATGGAGTAATTACAGAATATTTATAATTTTTGTCTATATTAAATAAAGACCCAGGAGATATTGTTCCACTATCTCCAGTATCATATACTTGTATTCTATGTGGAGGAACCCTGTGTGCCGCAATAACTTCATCCCTATTATCTTTTCTATAATTCTGAAAACTTGAATCTTTCATCTCTCCAGCCAATGGAACTAACTTAATATCAGTTCCCTTTGAAGACGTTAGTATTAACGTCTTATGAGCATTTTGAATACCCTTTAATTTTTTATTAAAATGACTCCTTATAGTTTCCTTAGTCTGGTCATCTAGTTTCCCTCCTTGAACTATAACTGCAAATCTTGGAACTGCTTCGTTTTCAAAAAAGTTAATATTATATTGGGCAACTTTATCATTACCTATCATTGCTTTGAGGGCAGGCACCCATTTAGGAATACCGTATTTTCCTCCATCTACATGGTAACTTCTTATTAATAAAACTTCAGTCATTAACTTATTACTATTTGGATCCTTTATCTTTGAAGGAACTCCATCGTATATCTTAAATATACGTTCATGTCTATTAACAACCTGAACAATATATTTTTGATCAGTGTCGCCAGGAATGTTAGGTAGGTTTCTAGCAATTCTACAAGTTTCTGGAGCCATATGATAAAACTTAGAAGGCTTTCCAGATCTATTTCTAGTCATTTCAACTAAAGCAAAACCAAATGTTTCAAAATCCGTTGCAATTTGCCTACACAGAAATTTAAAGTCGTCAAACTGTGTACAATTTTCAAAGAAATCATAAAGCATTTTTTCATGGTAACCTAAGTTCTTTTGATCTTCTTTTAAAATTGGAACGCCTTTTCTATCAACAGAGACAATATCCCAGTCCCTACAGCAATCCACAGCTTTTTGATCAATACAAGTGAAATGAAATGTGTTCTCTAAACTAAACATTTTTAAATTTTTTAAATTTAATGTGGGTCGGTACACTCTGCCAGAGGAGTACATTTCTCCCCAGTCATCTTCGTCAGTATCTATGACATTAGAATAAGTTTCTTTAGTACGTCTATATTTTTTAATATCAACTAAACTTCCGTCGGATAGTAAAACTGCAGAAACTTGTTCATTTTCTTCAAGCTTAATGTTATCTATTTCATCAGTTAGACAGGTATCTTTCTCTAGTTCTTGAGACACTATACCTCACTCCTTTACTCAAAAAAAATGCTTTATATGTAGGGTACACTTTCTCTTTTTTTACAATAGATTTACAAAAAAAAAGAAAGCGTATGTACGCTTATAATATATCCGCAGTAACAGTTCCGTCTTTATTTTCACCATTTTGATCTACTGTATAAAGGACATATCTCAATGCGTCCATTAAATGATTATCTCTATCAATTGGCCTATCTCCTCCCTTTTCGGAATACTTATAAGATTTAAATTCCTTAATTGTGTTAATACAATTGGATGTGACATACAATCGTACATAATTATCAGCAGTTTTAAGCCAACTTCGTACTTTTGCAATACCCATTACTATATCTTTATCTGCCGGTTCAACTGGAATGCCTATACTTTCCATTTGAGAAATAGCATCAGCATTTTCTGTATCTGCAAACCAACTAATACATTGATAACGATCTTGTTTTGGTTTCCAGTAGTACTTTGCTAATACAGGAGTTTGTTTCCTTCTTTCGTATATCTCATCAAATATAACAGCATCTCCATTAGGCAAAAACTGTAAAAATATTGTCGAAGCTGGATCCTCGTATCCAAAGTCCTGCCCAGCATAACAAGGATAGTCTGGATTAAATTTAAAACTTTCCTCGGGAATAACATGAATTGTTTCATCAAATTCCCTATAAACAAGTCCAGACGTACCAGGTTTTTTACACTCCCACTGAGCATCCCACACTTCCCGATCCATTCCAGTAAACTTATCAATAGTATCAAGGATTGAATAGTATCCGTCAGAACGTTTAGCCTTAGCTAAACATACTTCAACTAATGGACAAGATAAACATCCAGAATATTTTTCCCTATTACTTTGTAATACATCTATTGGAAATTCTTTATTAAAATCTTCTTTGTTATCTGAAAAGACTTTATATTTCTGGATATTATCTTTATCGTCTGAAACTAACACATAACAAGGCACTGTTCCACTTCTAGTGTCCGGGCATTTTTCGATAGTCTCCCAAATACACCATATATACAGCTTAAAGCCACGTTTATCTTTTTCGTCAATGAGCCTCTGCATTGGTCCATGCGAAAATTTTCTAGTAGATGTTATTCTTACACAGGATGGAACATCTTTTGTGGATTTAGCCATAGACATAAATTCCATTAAGATTTTCCATTGTGTAAGTTCCACTTCGTCAAAGTTAGTTCTTTGTGGATGAGGTCCATTAACTCCAGACATTGTACCTGGTAGTATACTAATTTCGCTACCGTTATCCAATTTAGTTAAACTAATCATTGGCTCTTTTGACAATAATTTTGCAAAATATGGTTTCCTAATTATGTCAACTGTATATTTATAACATTTTCTAGCTTGGTCTTCTATAGCTCCAACAGAAGCTATTTCGCATCCTTTTTTACAGATCGCATCTAGAGCATTAAGTATTCCAAAATTTTGAGTTTTACCCCCATTTCTATTAGCGACAACTAATAATTTGGAAACTCTGTCAAAAAACGAGTCTGCAATAAAATCCATAGGAGCACAATGATGCTCGCACACTTTATTTCTTGGAATACTAAATCCTAAAATTGTTTTTATAAATCTATATAAAAGTTCGTCGTCTTTACTTTTATATAGATTTTCTAAATTCCAATCAACGTACTCCTGTATTTTTTGATAAAAAAGCATTGGGTCTATTTGCATTTTATTACACCACCATCTCGTCTTTAACGATATTATTATAACTAAACGTTTGTATTGGAAATTCTGTTTTAATAAACAAACAATTATTTTGAATGTCAATATTACAATTAACAATATTTTCTATATCTACAAACTTATCTTCTCGTATAAATTTTAAAGATGTTTTCTGCCCATAAACCGGGTGCACATAAGTTTTAAGCTCAAACAATTCTGGGTGTATTTGACATAAAAACTTACAAATCTTTAAAACGTAATCAATTTCTGATTTTCTTTTGTCCGGCATAATTATTCCTCCTATTCGTTAAATCTTAATTCTAAATATTTTTGAAGCAACCAATAATTTGATTTATTAATACCAAATCCTCCAGCTCCTTTATGACCTCCTCCACTCCCATTTACACCAGCCATTTTCCTGGCAAAAAAGCCAGCATGTACATCTTTATCGCGAGTTCGTATACTAACAGCATCCTGAAAGAAAAATAATATTGTATCAATTTCATCTTCATATAATACTTCTGCTAGATCTGATACTGGCTCAGTTACTTGCACACATTTCACTTTTCTAATAACAGGAGAATCAACTCCTGCATCTAAAACCATTATTCTAGCAGATTCCATAATCTTTGGCTCGATTAAACATAAATATTTTCTTTCAAATGCGGCTAACAAGCTTCTATCAACATCATTAATTATTTCAAAGCTGTTACGGAACTTTTGAATAAAATATTCAATTCCAGTCTTGTTAAATAAATCGGATAATGCTTTTGCTTCAAGATTGTTAGTCTTAAACCATTTCCAAGTATCCCAATCATTTATAGTTTCTACAACCTGTGTTAAGTCTGTTAAAGCGAAACAATCTAAGTCCATTACATCTACAATATATTGGAAAAAAAGTTTAGTTCCACAAATAAACTCTCCATTCTCATCTTTTACAGTAACATTTGCCCATGAGTACTTATTCAAGTAACATGCAGATTCATGATGATCAAATAAAAATATCTTTCTTGTTGACTCAGCATTTTCTTTATCAATAATTTTTGCAACCTCTTCGCTTACACTACAATCTGTAATGAAAATATAATCATAATCTTTATACGTGTCTGAGTATAATACGTATTTTACAGTACTGTCAACTGCTCGATTTCCAACAGTATGATACCTGTAGTTTTTAAAAAACTGATCTGCTACAATAATGGGCCCTGCTCCGTCTAGATCGTTATGAGAAACAAATACTATTTTATCCTCCTTAGCGAATTCAAATTTTTTGAAATATTCTTTAGTTAACATTTCACAAACTCCTTTCACAACTACATGAAAAATTATAACGAGGTTGGTTATATAGTTTAATTTGCTATTTATTAGATTTAACAAGAACTCTCTAAAAATATTTGGATGATTGATAATGATCCATTCAGGTCCAAAATATTAGTTTATTCTTCGTTAGCAAACGGAAGATCAATTAATTCTGGTTTATGACAGTGAGTCCAAATAGCTCCAAGCATATTCCACACAAATGCACGATCATGTGGTTCATCTGTATCTCCTCTAAGATATTTTAAATAGTGACGAACTCCACTATCAATATAACAATGCACTGGAATACCTTTTTCCCAATTTCTTTCCCCGTACTTTTGACACCCATCTTCGTATTGTTTTGAAACCTCTAGGATACCAGTAAAAATGTCTTTCCATTCTGTATGATCTGTAATAAACATTTTTATAGCAGTTATTAAATCTTGAATTTTTCCATTTCGTACATAATCGTTTATCAGTTGTAGTACAGAACTATCCAGTATACTACTAACAACGTCTAAAGGTAACAAATCACATCTCCCTTTACCCTCTGCTACATCACGTACTGCACCTGTTCCAAAATCTCTTCTTGCTCCACTATCTTTTAAATTCGCCATTCTAAATTCTCCTTTGCTTAATTATTTCTATCCAATTATCCGTATGTATATATACAATATTTACAAAAGATATGTATACAAAAAACTATTAAAAATAATAAAATTTAAATTGCTAAATCGCTGTATTTTCAAGCAAAACTCTTGTATAATTAAAATGTGCATAATGCATATACAATTGTATTTTAAAATATTTTAAGGGGGCTAATTATGTCAGTTAAGATCAAACGCAACAAGACATTTTACGTACTAAACGATGGGACAGTATCTACTCACTACAGCTTTCAAATTACTAATGAAGGGATGGAGGTTATAGTATACGACAGAAACAGCCCAACAGGATTAAGTAAATTAGATTTATCAAAAGTTATAGATATTATTTCAGAAGAAACTAAAGACTACGATGAACGTCTAAAACAATTTATCGGATTCCTTCATAACGTAAGTAAAGATAACGATACTTTATATAAATTTATGTTTCATGTATGGAATGAGGATAAAAATGCTATAACCGAAATGCTGGATGAAGATGTTTGCTTATCAGATGATCTTCGAATACACATTGACAATTTAAAATCCTATGACGGAGTGGACTTACCTGCCTTGTTATATTTCGAAGAAAAATTTATTAACCAAGAGTTTATATGGTGGAAGTACTCTCAGGAATGGCTAGACTCGCTATCAACTGACTTCGAAATGTAGTTTCATTAAGTTAATTTAAGTGAAAACTATATTATGTGCCGAACTTTTTAAATTCCACAATATGCTGGGCCGATGTTATTTTTAACATCGGCCCTATAGGGGAAATTTTTTTTAGATACTAACTACGATACTATATGTAGTATCTCTAAAAATTTGTTGGTACTAAGTTCGATACAACGTATTGTGCCGAAATTTTAAAACTTAAAGAATTCCACAATATGCTGGGCCGGTGTTATTTTTAACGTCGGCCCAACTCGGTAATATATTTTTATTATTTCCTATTTCCTATTTCCTGTTTCCCTTAGTTATATTATTAATATACACTATATTATTATTATTACGATGTTATTTTTAACATCGGCCCAGTATGTTGTGGAATTTTACAAACTAAAAAGGTATGTATACAACATATAGTACCGCGATTTATAGCGTCCTATCAATACAGCGACACTATATTGTGTGTAACATAAATTGCATCCGTTATTAATATTGTTTTTTGACAAAATCATAGTATATATGTATATACACTATAGTTGTTAAAATTAACGGGTGATTCGACTAATTTGGGTTCATTTGTAAAATAAAACCAATTTCATAAGGAGGATGGAAACTTCTAAAAAGAAAGGATGGTATACTATGAAAGTATATGAAAAATTAGCCATGTGTGCAGACGCACTAAGGTATAGTCTAAAAACGAACAATCAGGAGTGGGCTGATAAACACGAAAAAGATATGGCAAAATA
>Ga0116168_1000839_pt1 | contig 27304 bp, 20 predicted proteins | sample AD_UKC129_MetaG_FD_89795 | JGI IMG/M metagenome (GOLD analysis project Ga0116168, IMG submission 89795) | Active sludge microbial communities of municipal wastewater-treating anaerobic digesters from Canada - AD_UKC129_MetaG | ecosystem: Engineered > Bioreactor > Anaerobic > Digestate | place...
CTGGCGTTGAGATTGATGACGGTCAGAAAGTCCGGCTGAGCTTGAGGTTTTCCGCGCATGCTTTTCAGACCCCACTCAATTCGATCTGTTCAAACCCGCGCTGAGTTTTTCAACAACCCGCTAGACGAGCTGCGAATGAATTTGCGGGAGAGCCTGGATTTTCAGGCGAACGAAGTGTCTTCTTTGTTCCCTTTTCGCGTGGTTAGTGTATTTCGTGATTTCAGGACAACCGCATTATGAAGAAATACAGATTCTGCGGCGCGATTCTCGCCATATTCGTTTCATTCAGTTCGTCCGCGCAGACAGGGGACCGCGTGGAACTCGGCAGTCTCGCCTCTGGCGCCACGGTCTCCTTCGTCCGCGATGCGGGAGGCAAGTGGGGCGTTGAGATTAACGGCGGGAAGGACCCGCGGATCCTCCAACCCAAACCAGCGCAAGTGGAAGTCTTTCGGACCGAGGAGGACATCCGCACGCTCGCAACCGGTTACGACGTCGTCGAAAAGTCGGGTGCGGTTGTGGAGGCGCGAGCGGAGGTGTCCGCGGGAGACAGCGTCGTGTTTCGGGTGAAGGATCGCTGGAGCCTGAGCGGCGCGGTGCTTTCTGTAGCTCGCACAGTGGATGTGACCGGGAACGCGTCCGGCGGCTTTAACTCGTCCGTGGTGCTCACACTCGATCGTTCTATCAACTGGACTGACGTCAACTGCTTCGCGCCCGGCGCGTTGTATGGGGACCCGACATTCAATGGCGACCGCTCCCCGGGCGGCACAGCGAATTACGCGGCCCGGCATTTTCTGATGCGGGAAGATATCCTGTCGGCGCCCTTGTTCGCGCTGTCCTTCAGCAACGGCGCTTCCGTATCGATGTTGAATCCATCGCCGCGCGGCGATTCAACGGTTGCCGAAACCCGGCTCGTGAGTCCCGTCATGGTCGATGCCCGTTTTCAGTTTGGCGCGCTGGGCGCGTGGCAAACAGACGACCGTCCGATTGAACTGGGTTTCTATTGGCCTGGTCCGATGAGGAGCACGGGAGGCGGCCCGCGTGGTGGCGCCGCGGGAACGCGCTGGATGCGACGCTACCACCCGATCACGCAGGGCGTAACCCACAGTTACGAGGTGAGATTTCGTTTCGGACAGAACGAGTCGTTTCGCGATCTGATTCGAAACTCATGGCGCTGGGCATGGAACACGTTGAATCCCGCGGTCACGTACGTGGACGTCGAACAAGTGCGGCGCACTTTAATCGATCAACTCGCGTCCGTCGTTCTCACCACAAACGGCCGCACGGCAATGCCGTTCGTCATCGCCACGTTTCCCACAAACGCCGTTCAGTGGAACTACACGATGACGGCGATGGGGTTCGTCGGAAAAAGTATCGAAAGCGCGGACCAGTTGTTGCGTGAAGCGGATCGTGATCCGACCGAGCGCGGCCGGATGATGCGCGAGAAAGGACTGGCAATCATTTCTTCGTTGATCAAGGCGCTCTCCACGGTCCCGCTTCAAGGCACCGGCTACGACGTCGCCACGGGAGAACGATGGACCGGCGATCATCCGGAGTGGGTCGCCCCCTGGTTGCGGAACGCCACCGAAGATATGCGCGTGCTGATGCGCGCCTACCGCCGCGAGAAAGCGCTTGGCCGCGAGCACCCCGAATGGCTCAACTGGGTCAAGTCCTTCGTCGACTGGCTCGTGTTGCAGCAGCGGCCGGACGGATCGTTTCCGCGGTGCTGGGAGCCCGGCAGCAGTGAAGTCGCCGACGCTTCAGGCACCAGCAGTTACAATCCGGTTCCGCTGCTTGTCCTCATGAGCGAGATAACGGGCTCTCCCGGATATCGGGAATCCGCCGAACGCGCCGCTGAGTATGTGTGGTCGAATTGGGGAAGCCGTGGGTTGTACGTCGGTGGAACGATCGATAACCCGAACATCACCGATAAGGAAGCCGGCATGTTGAGCCTGGAAGCCTTCCTGAGCCTCTACGAATCGACAAAGGAATCGAAATGGCTCGAACGAGCCAGAGCCGCGGCGGACTTCACGGAAACATGGATTTGGATCTGGAACGTGCCGATGCCGCTGGATGCAGACGACGCTCAACTGCACTGGAAGAAAGGGGTGCCGACCGTCGGAGTCCAGGGCATCTCCGCCCGCGGCCCTGGCGGAGTGGATCAGTATCTGGCGTGGTCGGTTTCCTCTTACGCGAAGCTGTCCAACTACAGCCGGGACGAGCACTACCTCGATGTCGCGCGCATTCTTCTGCACAACACCAAGGCGATGCTTGCGCTTCCAGGCCGGTTGTACGACCTGAAAGGCGCCGGTTGGCAGCAGGAACATTGGCGACTGGGACCGGGAGGCGGTGGACGCGGCGTGGGAGGACACCGATTCTGGTTGCCCTGGGTCACGGTAAATCACCTTTACGGAATCACGGGTCTCGAGGAATATGACCCGGCCTTGTTCAAGACACTCAGCAGCCGGCCCGGATCTTCGGCGGGGTCCACTCCCGTTCCTCCGCCGAATGGATCGATGTGACAAACGTCACATCGCCCTGCGGCGTCTGTTACGGGAGAATCGAGGTCAGCCGGGACAGAATGCCGGTCAACATAAAGGGCCCGGGCCAGCGGGAAGTCCACAGGGCTCCCATGAACGCAAACCGAAGATCTGAAGCAGAAGCCGCTCACTCGTCATCAAAACCCCACGGAAAATGAAAACCAAACTCCTGTTCCTGAGCCTTGTCGCAGTGCCTGTGGTGGCGCTTGCAGCCGACATCACCGGTACCTGGAAATCCGAATTTGATTCCCAGATCGGCAGGCAGAAATACACGTTTACCTTCCAGCAGGATGGCACGAAGCTGACGGGCAAGGCCAATTCGGAAATCGAAGGCCAGCAACGCGAAGCCGAACTGAGGGAAGGGAAGGTGGAGGGCGACGCGGTGTCGTTCGTCGAGATGCTGAACTTCATGGACAATGAAATCCGCATCACCTACACCGGCAAGCTTTCAGCAGACGGCAAGGAGATCAAATTCCGGCGCGAGGTGGGCGAGTTTGCTACCGAGGACATCGTTGCCACCCGTGAACAGGCTGCAGCGGCCGCCAAAGTGACCCGCATCAATGCCGGCGCTTACGAATCAGTAAAAGATGCCGAGGGCAACGAGTGGCTTGCCGACCAGGGATTCCAGGGCGGCGACACCATTGAGCGTCCCGACCTTCCTATTTCGAACACCAAGACTCCGGAAATCTACCGCTCGGAACACTACAGCATGGACTCGTTCTCGTGGCCGCTGCCCAACGGGAACTACCTGGTGAAGCTCCACTTTGCCGAGACCTACGAAGGCATCGGCGGGCCGGGGGATCGCGTGTTTTCGTTCAATGTCCAGGGCAAGGAGTTCAAGGACTTCGACGTCTGGATCAAGGCGGGCGGATTTGCGAAAGCGTACGTAGAGACGGTCCCCGTCGAAATTACAGACGGCAAGCTCACGATCACCTTCACTCCCAATGTCGAGAACCCGCAAATCTGCGCGATCGAGATCATCCCGCAATCCGGAGCCGCAGCCGGCACAGCCGGTGTGACGGGCACCTGGAGAGCCGATTTCGACACGCAGCGCGGGTTGCAACAATACACCTTCTCGCTTCAGCAGAATGGCGCGGACGTCACTGGAAAGGCGAGCGTCACCGTCAACGGCGAGAAGCGCGAAGTCGAGTTGAAAGAAGGCAAGGTAAGCGGAGACACCGTGACGTTCGTCGAATTGTTGAGTTTTCAGGACAACGAAATCCGAATCACCTTCGCCGGGAAGATCGCGGCGGACGAAATCAAGTTCACCCGGCAGGTTGGAGATTTTGGTTCATCTGAGGCCACGGCAAAGCGCGTGGCTGCGGCTGAACCCACGCCGCAAGCAGCGCAGAACAGCACGCCCCCCGCTCAACCGGCGAATGCCGGAGCGCGCGGAAGCCGAGGTGGTCGCGGCGGATTCGGCGGCCCGGTGACACTTTCGCCGGAAGACAACAAGCCCGCATTCCCCAATCCGCCGGACGGATTTGATCGGCGGCGCAGTGGCGTTGCCCAGGGCAAGCTGGAACGCGTCTATTACCATTCCAGCACCATTGGTGCACAACGCTGGATGCAGGTTTACACTCCTCCCGGTTATTCTCCGGACAAGAAGTATCCCGTGTTGTATCTGCTGCACGGAATCGGTGGAAATGAGAACGAAGAGTGGACCCGGAACGGCGCCACGGCCGTTCTCGACAATCTCCATGCCGACGGAAAAGTCGAGCCGATGATTGTCGTATTCCCGAATGGCAATGCGTCCACCAATACCGCGGGCGGCGGCCCGCGCGGCGGACGCGGCGGCTTTGGAGGAGGCGGCGATCCCGCCGAAATCAGCGGCCCCGGCTGGGGACGAGACTTCGAATCGGATCTGCTCAAGGACATCATCCCGTACATCGAGTCGCATTATTCCGTTTATGCCGATCGGGAACATCGCGCGATCGCCGGGTTGTCCATGGGCGGCGGACAGGCGCTGAACTATGGACTGGCTCATCTCGAAACGTTTGCGTGGGTCGCCGGTTTTTCTTCGGCACCGAACACACGCGCTCCGGAACAACTGGTGCCCAATCCCGATCAGGCGAAACAGCAACTCAAGCTTCTCTACATTTCGTGCGGCAACCGCGACGGCCTGATAGGCAACAGCCTCCGCGTCCACCATTACTTGAAGGAGAAGGACGTTCCTCACGTGTGGCACGTGGACGATCACGGTCACGACTTCCAGCACTGGAGAAAAGGCCTCTACAACTTCGCGCAATTGATCTTCAAACCGAAGGCGATGTGAGAGTCGTTGCCGGGGCTTTTGCGAGATTGAAGACCAGAAGCAGCAAACCGGAAAGCGAGTTGCCTCACTCTCGAACAGTGAAACGCGTGGCTCTCGAAGTGCGTCTGAAACCATGATCCCATAACTGAAATCACCCATGAAAAAACAAACACTTCTCACATCCCTGACATCCGCGATCTTGAGCATGGCCACCGTCGGCGGGATCCACGCCCAGGATGCGCCGGCGACAGTCATCGGCCTCAAGGACGCCTTCGCGGGCAGTTTCCTGATTGGCACGGCGGGGGATCTTCGCGGCTATTCACGGGCCGAGCTGGAGAACATCAGGACGCATTACAACGTCATCACGCCCGAGAACTGCATGAAACCGCAGCCGACGCATCCTTCCGAGGATACGTACAACTTCGAGACTCCGGATGCACTGGTGAAATAGGCCCAGGAGAACAACATCAAAGTCTGGGGGCACACGCTCGTCTGGCACGCGCAGACCGGCCGCTGGTTCTTCGAGCCCGGGCCAAACGGCGAACCCGTGACACGGGAACTCGCCCTGGAGCGCTTGAAGAAACACATCATGACCGTCGTCGGCCGCTACAAGGGCAAGGTGATCGGCTGGGATGTCGTCAACGAGGCAATCGCAGACCGAGGGACCGGTCAGACAGAGAATCTGCGCAATTTCAGCTGGTACACAACCGTCGGTCCGGACGTCCTCACCCTGGCGTTCAAATGGGCGCACGAAGCCGATCCCGACGCTCAGTTGTACTACAACGACTACAATATCGAGCAGGGCGCCGTCGCGAATCGCGGCAAGCATGCAAGCTCCATGCTCCTTCTCAAGCGGCTTATTGCCGAAGGCGCACCGATCCATGGCGTCGGCATCCAGGGGCATTGGCACCTGGACACCAACCTTGCCGACGTCGAGAAAGCAATTGAGAATTACGCGTCACTGGGCCTCCGGGTTGCCATCACGGAACTGGATATCACCGCCTTTGGCGAAAACAGCGGTGCGTTCCCGACCGGGGCCGAGGCCGCCACGATGACGGCGGACGCTTTCCAGAAGCAGGCCGAGAAATACGCGGCACTGTTCAAGATCCTCAAGAAGCATGAGAAGTCGATCGATCGAGTGACGTTCTGGGGGTTGAGCGATCGCCGATCCTGGCGCAGCCGTCAACGGCCGCTGCTGTTCGGTGCGGAACTGAAACCCAAGCCGGCGCTTCAGGCCATCCTCGACGTGGCGAAGGGCTCGCAGCCATAGTCTTGACAGACAATGAAACAGCCGTTGCCTTGCGGGCAACGGCTGTTTTTTTGCAGAAGCTTTCGATCTGATCAGCTCATCCGGCGGCGGATCCGGAAGATCGCCGCAAGCGCTCCCATGCCAAGCAGGGCGGCCGAGGACGGCTCCGGCACGACCTGCAAAGGCGTGTAGGCGGCCAAAGCCGAAATGAGAGCCTGCTGCCCCGCCAATGTATCCGGCAAAACGGCAACAGCCGGAGGATTGGGGTTTGAATCCGGAAGGTTGAACAGCAACCGGTTCGCTGTAAACGTGACGCCACCAGCGGACATATCGCCCGCCCTCCAGCCGGCGACAAGGATGTTGCCACCGATCGTGGCCAGAATCTCGCCGGTTCCAACGGTCCCCGTGCCCGCGGCGTTGAAGCCCGTTCCACTCGTGGCTGTCGTCCACCAGTCGGCTGCACCCTCGGATCCGAAGATACTGGCGCCCGCGGCGGTAATGATGACTTCGTCTCCATCGACGCTCGCACCCGCCGTGGGGCCGGATTCCCACGACCATCGATTGCCAGCGGTGCGCGTCACAAAGCTCGTGAAGGCAACAATCGGAATGTCGAGACTGTTGAATGTCGCCGAGTTCTCCGCGTTGTCGTATGCACCGCTTGTGAGAATGCGTCCGACGATAAAGACATCCGTCCCGGCCGGAATGGTCGCGGGATCACTGTAGTCGCCGAAGGTCAAATTGATATCCGCGAAGTTCGCCTGGAGGAAATCGAGAATCGGCTGATTCCCCGCCAGGTCGGTGCCCGACACAACAACGTTCGCGCCATGACTGGAAGAGGCGAGTCCAACGGTCAAAATGGCCAGGAGCCCCGTTCTGCGAAACAGTGATCTGGCTTGATGAAGAGTTTTCATGGTTGTTTGATTTTGCTTCTGGATTCTGTAACCGATCAACCGCCCAATGTTTACCTCTGATTGCCACCGCTCATTCGTCGCGAGGCATTTGGTTTCGCGGCGGATCCTATCGGTTCCGGGCTCGCCTGTCGATAAGTAGAATTACCGAGTTCGGCCGCGGCGTCGGTCCGATACCCGACCACCCGCGGATGGAGCTTCTCCAGCCAGGGTCTCGCTGCCACACCATCCGCTATTGGTACCGTGAAGTGCCGCAACGCGCGGTGAGATCGCCCGCGCTGCAATCAGTTCGCCGCGAAGCTCTTACGAGGCCCGAGATCGGCCTGCCCTCACCCGGACGCTGCCCTCGGCCGTCAAAGTTGTTGGGCCTACGGAATCACCTCGACGCCGCAGTCGAGCATTTCGCTGCCGAAATACGGATTCCGGAGCGGACCTTCGAGCTGCATCCACAAGCCCGGCTTCGGCGCCATCGGACAGCGATACAGTTTCACCCGGGCCGAGGCAGTGTCCTGCCGGCGCACGATCGTGACGAGTTCCACGAAGGCGGTGCTGAACGGGAGAAACTGCTCGCGCGCCTCCACGAGATCTCCTACGACATTCAGCGGGTGCTCGGCTGTTCGAAGCAGGAGCGGCGACCACGGATGATCCGCGGGGAAGGTATCCACGGCGCTGTTGAGTGCCCTGGTCAGAACCGGCGCCGCCTGGTTGAATTGTTCCAGGTTGTCCGAAGCGAGCGCGGCGCTGACGGCGTCCGCGGCTTTGAGCAGTTCGTCAAGGGTCCGGCGCTCGTCCGCGGTGAGTTCAACGGGAGGCAGCGCGGCCGGCGCTGTCGCATTGGTGATGACGTTTGAAATCGGTTCGGGAACAGGTCTCGCGCCGCCGCTGGAGCGCCTGTTCCAGAGAACCATTCCGATCGCGGCCGCCAGCAGGACGGCGATGCCCAGCCAGAGAACCCATTTCGTGCCGTTCGCTCTTTCAGGAGCCGGTGACTCCGGCGCAGGGGTCGGCGATGGCACTGCTCCGTGCTCGCGCCGTTCCAATTCCGTGAAGAGACGGCTGAGCTCTTCCCAGCTTTTCTTTGGCGGGCGCGGTCCTTTGACCCATTCCACCTGCCGTCCGCGCCAGATCGAGTAAATGGCGGGAACGATTTCCAGCGTGAGAACGGTGGAGGTGATCAATCCGCCGATCATGGGCGCGGCAATGCGTGAAATGGCTTCAGCACCCGCGCCGGTAGCCCACAACGCCGGGAACAGGCCGAGGATGGTGGTGGCCACAGTCATGAGTTTCGGGCGGACGCGCTGGACCGCACCATAGGTGATGGCTTCAAACAGGTCATGCTGCGTCTTCATGCGCCCGGCGCGCTGGTAGGCATGGAACGCTTCGTCGAGGTAAATGATCATGACCGTGCCCGTCTGAGCGGCAAGGCCGGCGAGCGCGATGATTCCCACCCAGACGGCGATGCTCAGGTTGTAATCCATCAGCCAGAGCAGCCAGATGCTGCCGGTGATGGCAAAGGGGATGGAAAGCAGAATGATCAGCGTCGCGCCGATACTCTTGAAGTTCATGTAAAGCAGCACGAAGATCAGCGCCAGCGTCAGGGGCACGATCACCTGCAAACGCTCCCGCACCCGCAGCATGTATTCGTATTGCCCGGTCCACTCGAGGCGATACCCGCGCGGCAGAAGTCCCGCGTCGATGATCTTCTCGTCAATCGCCCGCTTCGCGTCGCGCACGTAACCGCCAATGTCCCGGCCAGCGACGTCCACGTACACCCAGCCCGTCAAGGCTCCGTCCTCGTTCTTGATCAGAGGCGGACCGGTCGTCGTGTAAATATCGACCAGTTGGCCAAGCGGGATCTGCGCGATGTTTGCTCCTGAACCTGCGCTGCGCGCACCGGCGGACGAGCCCATGCTTCCCTCGCTTCCCGCAGCGCCCATCGCCAAAGACACCGGCACCAGGACGCGCTTGAGATCGTCGATGCTGTCGCGCAGTTCGCGGCTGTAACGGACGTTGATCGAATACCGTTCGCGACCTTCGACGGTGGGATCGACGGACATTCCGCCAATCGCCGTTTCCACGACCATGAGCACGTCCTCGACATTCAGGCCGTAGCGCGCGATCTCGGCGCGTTTGGGAACGATGTCGATGTACAGTCCGCCGATGGTGCGTTCGGAGTAGGCGCTGCGCGTGCCGGGCACGGTCTGGAGAACGCTCTCGATGTGTTCGCCCAGCCTGCTGATCGTGGCGAGGTCGGTGCCGAAAATCTTGATCCCCACCGGGGTGCGGATGCCCGTGGTCAGCATGTCCGTGCGGGCCTTGATCGGCATGGTCCAGGCGTTGACCTGGCCGGGAATCGTCATCGCAGCGTCCATTTCTGCGATGAGTTCGTCCCAGGTGATCGGGCGGACGTCCGGCCAGATGCGGCGCAGCCCGGACTGCAGCCATTCCGGCGCCCAGTCGGAGTACCAGCGCTTCTGCGGCACCCTGCGCCATTCCTTCTGCGGCTTGAGTTGCACGACGGTTTCGAACATCTCCATCGGCGCCGGGTCGGTTGCGGTTTCGGCTCGACCCGCCTTGCCGTGGACCGTGGCCACTTCCGGAAAGGACTTGAGGATCCGATCCTGAATCTGCATCAGCCGTGTTGCTTCGGCGATCGACACCGTAGGCAACGTCGTCGGCATGAAGAGAATGGTTCCCTCGTTCAATGGCGGCATGAACTCCGAGCCCAGCCGTTTGTAAACCGGCACGCAGGAAACGACGGCAATCACGGCGATGACGATGGAGAGAAAGCGGCGGCGCATGAGCGCGCTGACCCACGGGTAGTAGAGACGGTGGAGCACGCGGCTGATCGGATGCCGATGCTCCGGAACGACTTTTGCGCCGGTCATGAGCGCGATCAGAGCAGGGCCGAGCGTGATGGAAAGAAGGGCCGCGCCGGCCATGGTGAACGTCTTGGTATAGGCCAGCGGCTTGAACATGCGCCCTTCCTGCGCCTCCAGAGTGAACACCGGCAGGAAGCTGACGGTGATCACGAGGAGAGCGAAGAACAGCGGTTTGCCAAGCTGTTTGCAGGCCGCAATGATGATTTCCTGCCGCTGGCGCCGCGTCAGTCCGGGTGGGGCGTGTTCGAGCCGCTTGTGCACGTTCTCCACCATGGCCACGGCCTCGTCGGTAAGAACGCCGATCGAGATCGCAATCCCCGCCAGGGACATGATGTTGGCGGTGACTCCCATGAAATACATGGGGATGAACGCCAGCGCGACCGCGATGGGCAGCGTGACGATCGCCCGCACCGCGCCGCCGAAATCGAGCAAAAACATCACGATCACGATCGCCACGATGATCGATTCTTCGACAATCGTGCGCGTCAGGGTCTGAATGGATCGCTGGATCAGGTCCGAGCGGTCATACGTCGTGACGATCTCCACGCCCTCGGGGAGCGACGGCTGGATCTCTTCGAGCCGCTGTTTAATCCGGTTGATGACCTGAAGCACGTTCTGGCCGTGGCGGACGACGACGATGCCGCCGACCGTTTCGCCTTCGCCGTCGAGGTCGCCGGCGCCGCGCCGCATTTCCGGTCCCAGCGCGATGTTTCTCGCGACGTCGCGAAGCAGGATGGGCGTGCCGCGCGCGTCGGCTCCAACAACGACGAGGCGGAGATCTTCGAGCGAGTGGATGTAGCCGCGTCCGCGCACGAGGTAGGTGGTGCCGAAGCGTTCGAGCTCGCGGCCGCCCACGTCGTTGTTGGCGGCGCGGATGGCGGAGACGATGGCGGTGATCGGGACGTTGTAGGCCGCGAGTTTGTCGGGATCCAGTTCCACCTGGTATTGCTTTTCAAACCCCCCGAACGTGGCGACCTCGGCCACGCCTTCGATGCTTTGCAGCCAGTAACGCAGGTGCCAGTCCTGGAACGCGCGCAACTGGGCGAGGTCGTTCTTTCCGCTCCGGTCCACGAGAGCGTACTGGAATCCCCATCCGACGCCCGTGGCGTCCGGTCCGAGCGTGGGAGTCACGCCGGGCGGAAGGCTGCCCGTCAAACCCTGGATGTATTCGAGCACGCGCGAGCGCGCCCAATAGATGTCGGTGCCATCCTCGAAAATGACGTAAACAAAGGAATACCCGAAGAACGAGTAACCGCGGACGACGCGAACGCCGGGCGCGCTGACGAGCTTGGTGACGATCGGGTAGGTCACCTGGTCCTCCACGAGGTTCGGGCTGCGGCCTTCCCACTCGGTGAACACAATCACCTGGACATCCGACAGGTCCGGGATGGCGTCCAGGGGCGTGTTGCGCATGCTGTGGATCCCGCCGGCGAACAACGCGCCCACCAGCATGAAGACCATGAACTTGTTGCGCGCACTCCACTCGATGATGCGCTCAATCAGGCTGTCCTTGTGCTCGGGAGGCATGGAGGCGTTCGGATCAATGCTGGTGTTCGGATGCTCCGCCCATGCCGGTGACCACCGACTTGAGCTGGCTTTCGGAGTCGATGAGGAACAGCGCCCGTGTGACGACCCGTTCGCCTTCCTTCAGACCGCCCGTGACTTCCCAATACTCCTCTCCCCGGGCGCCGATCGTCACTTCGCGCGGCTCGAGGTGATCTTTCTCTCCGTCCACGAAGGCAATGAAGCGTGTTCCGGTGTCGATCACTGCACTGGCCGGGACCGACAGCACTTCGCCGATGGACACTTCGAGTTCCACGTTGGCCCACATCTCGGGCCGCAGCACATGTTCGGGATTGTCCAGCTCCAGGCGGACCTCGGCGCGGCGGGTCTGCGGGTTGATGTGCGGGTAGATGAAGGTGACGGAGCTTTCGAACTGTTTGCCTCCGAGATTTGGAAACAGCACCCGCCCTTTCTGACCGATCCGGACGCGCGGCAGGTCGGACTCGTGCACCGCCGCGCGGACCCAAAGCCGGCTCAGGTCTGCAATCTCATAAAGAACGTCGCCGGGCTGGAACGCCTGGCCTTCCACAACGTTCTTCGCGATCACGTGACCCGACAGTGGCGAGCGCATCTGGATTTCGTCCGTGGGTTTGCCGCCCTCTTCCAAACGACGCAATTCGTCATCGCCGACCTCGAGCAGTTCGAGCCTGCGTCGGGCGGCCTCGGCGAGGGTCGATGGATCCGGCAGTCCGGCCGCGGCGTTTGAAGCGATTCGCCGGCTCTGCAGGGCAAGGGCATAATCGTTTTCGGCGGTGAACAGGTCCGGGCTGTAAACGGTGAACAAGGGATCGCCCTGTTTCACCGGCTGGCCCGTGTAGTTCACCTGCACCTTGCGAACCCACCCGCCGAATCGCGGCGCGATTCTCGCAAAGCGCGTTTCATCGTGCTCCACGACGCCGACGGCGCGGACGGTGTCTGACAGCGCACGCCGTTCGACAGGCGAGAGGGTGAGGCCGATTGTCTGCCGTTTCTCGGGCGACACGACAACGGACACCCGTCCGGCAATGGAGGGGGCCGAATGATCGCCGCCGCCGATCGGCACGAGGCTCATGTTGCAGATCGGACAATCCCCGGGCCGATCGCTCGTGTAGGTGGGATGCATCGGGCAGTGATATTTCGGTGCACCCTGAGCGGCGGTGTCCGTTGCGGCCGATTCTGCTTTCCGGCAGCTCACGGTTCCGAGCATCAGCGCGACGAGGAGAACGGGAAGGACCCTGGCCAGTTTCATAAGTTCACTCCGGAACACTCCTGTGCGGTGCTTCGGAAGGCGCCACGGTATATCCCTCGACAGGCGGATGTCCCGCAGGCAACTGCCTGGAGCCGGTAGGACTGGAGCAACAACTGTGCGATTGAGTTCCACAGCTGCTTTCAGAGCCATTGTCTGCCCCACAAGCATGGCTGCCGGCGCGCGCCGGCTGGTGCATCGGACAGGTTGCTTCGTACGCCGCATCGGCACTTTCCGACGCGGCTTTCACACGGGAGGGAATGTCGAAGTAGAGCGCCCCCGCCGCGAGGGCGAACCCGGACAGGAGCGTGAGGCCGATGAGATTCAGATGTTTGGCGATGAGTTTCATACGCTGGTTGAGTGTTGGTTGCGAAAAGTCAGTGGCCGGAGTCTGGAGAGGGCTCTGATTCCGGCTGGGCATTGATCATTTCAAGCGCGCCGAGGTCTCCGAGGCCGCAGCACAGCACCAGCTCGGACATGGCCTGGTATTGTTCTGAAATCGACCGGGCCAGTCCGAGTTGCGCCTCGAGCACCATCCGCCGCGCATCCAGCAGGTCGCGCACAGTGTTGCGGCCGGCTTCCCAGCCCGCCCGCACGCTTTCAAGAGCCGACTCGGTGCGCGGAAGGATCTCATCGCGATACAGCAACGCGTTTCGCCGGCCGGCATCGATGCGAACGACCAGCAGGTGGACTTCCTCGCGCAACGCCGCGCGATAATCGTCCAGCTCGTGCCGGACCGCTTCGAGGCGCGCTTCCTCGCGGCGGAGTTCGTTCCGGTACTTGCGGGCGTTGCCCCAGGGCAGGTTCATGCTGAGCGTCAACATGCCCTGGCGAAAGCTCGCATCGGACGAATAGGAGCGGCCTTCGAGGCCGATGCTGACATCGGGCAGACGCTGTCGCCGGGCCACGTCCCGCGCGGCTTCGCTCTGCCGGATCTGGTGCTCCAGCACGGTGAGTCTCGGCTCAAACCTGAGTGCGAGCTGGAGCAACCGCTCGTTGTAGGCGACGGGATTCGCGAGCGGCGGCAACTCGAGCCGCGGCCACGGGCTGAGCGGCTCCCGGTTCAGCAGGCGGTTCAGTGCCACGTGCTCGTGCTCGAGTTCATCGCGGCTCGTCTGCAGCTCCGTCGCCCGTTTCGAGCGTTCGTTCATAATCTGGACGAGCTCCGGCAGCGTCGCCGTGCCCGCCCGGTACTTGGCTTCCGCGGTTTGGGCCATGACGTCGAGCCATGCGAGGTCCTGTTCTCCAATCGCCACCACGCGGTCGGCGAAAGCCGCCCGGAACAACGCCTTCGCCAGCTCCGCGCGAAGCAGTTGAAACTGGTATTCCGCGTTGGCCACCTCGATGTCGTATTCGGCCTCGGCCGCGCGGCGCGCCAGACGCGGTTTGCCGAACAACGGCAGCTTCTGCTCCACCCCGTAGATCACGTCGCCGTCCTCGGCGCGCATTTCCCGTTCGGCTGCCATCCCGCCGATCATCGCTGTCGGATCCTCCCACGTGCGCACGGTGCCGATACTGGCCTGGGCTGCCGCGGCGCGGGCATTGGCCGCCCGCAGCGCCGGGTGATTGGTTCGCATCTGTCCCGACAGGGCGGAGATGTATTCCGCCGTGACCTGGACGCGGTTCGTTATGCCGGCGTCCGCTGCGAGCGTGGCGACGGTGCCGGACAGGGCAAACAGCATTGAAATGAGAGTTCTCTTCATACCGATCTGAAAAGTTGGGCGCAGACCTGCGCGAAGCATCCGCAGAGTGCCTGCGCGGTACACACTGCGGGCGTTCAGACGGAATGGGTCAGATCAGAAGGGCGCAATGGCGCGCGTAGAGAGGAGCAACCGCGCCGGTGAGAAGGCCGGGTGCCCCGGCAAGGACCATCGATTCGGGAGTCGAGGGCAGAGTCCATAGCAACTGCGCCGGGGCGGAAGCGGCCAGTTGTTGGAGGGAAAGGACCGGAGCCGCCGAAACGGGCGACGGCTCCGGCAAGGGATCGGAGGCGCAGCAACTCGCCTGGCTGCAGTCACAGCCGCAGCAGGCGGGCACCGCACGCACTTCGCTGGCGCCCGGGGCTTGCCGAGGGACCGAAGTCCACGCAAGCAACAGGCTGCAAACAACAGCCAGCGCCGTTTTCATGGACGGAATATGCATGCGATGCGAACGAGTGGCTAAACCGGAGTTGTCATCTCTTTGGCAGGAATTGTCACACGAGCCGTCTGCCAGTTACTTCTTCGCGGCTTCCTCTTTCTTCTTCTCCGCCTCCTGCATCTTCTTGATGTATTTGGCGGGATTCTTGTCGAAATCCTTCTTGCAGCTCTTGCAGCACAGCTTGATTTCCTGTCCCTCGTATTCGAACACGAACGGCTTGCCCATTTCCCCGAGCTTTTCGTCAGTAACGGCGCAGGTGTCGAGCTTGTAGGGTTTCACCGGCTTTTTCTCGGCGGCCGACAGGCTCAACGGGGCTGCCAGGAACGAGGTTATCAGGGCCAGAACACCAATGGTCTTCATCATTTTCATAGGCACTTGCTTAAGTGACACACATTATACGCACCGATTCGGAAATTCCCTCAAGAATTTTGGCGCTGTCCATCGCGGCACACCTGCCTGACCCGTGCCGGGACAATTCCGCGCGCATATGCGACAAAGATTGTCCCGCTGAAATTGGCAAGTGTCTTGACGCCTGATGTTTGCACAAATCGGCCTTTTTGAACGCAGGACAATTCTGCGCGCATATGCGACAGGAATTGTCCCGTTCAGAGGCGGGTTGCGCCGCGGAAGTCAGGGGCAGATCAGGGCCAGTTCGGTCTTTGTCAGCCATCCCTTCGCCCGGCCGGTTTCCACAAAAAGGTAATCGCCCTTTGTCCGAACCACGCGAACGGGATCGCCTGCTCCAAGCTGCGTGACGGCCTCGCCTTCAGTCGTCGGCGTCAGCCGCAGCAATGTGTCGCGTTCGAGAACGAATCCAATGCGCGCGCGGGTGTAAGTGCCGATTTGGGCGGGAATGGTGAGAAGGAAAATGCCCAGGGCGACGGCGGCACCGGCATGGTGCCATCCGGCGCGGCGCCAGCGCAGTACCACGGGCAGAATCGTCAGGCCGCCCGTGAGCCACAGGCTGGCTGTGGTGATCCAGGCCCACCAGACGTGCGGCAGCCAGGTCGATGCGATCTCGTGCCATCTCAGTTCGGGCGCCTCGAGTTGTGCCTGTTCGCGGACAAAGCGCAGGTTGTTGCGCGAGCGGGCATCCCTCGGATCGATCCACAGCGCGCGTTCCCAGGCGACGATGGCCGGTCCCAGGCGGCCGCGGCGCCATTCGGCATTGCCGAGGTTCTGCCACGCTCCGGCTGAGGGGTGTTCCAGCGCGCACCGGCCAAACGCCTCGGCGGCGGCGTCGAAATCACCTGCTCGATAAGCTTCCAGGCCCGCGGCAAATAGACTGTTCGGTGTCGTGCGACTTTGCCCGGCTGGGGACGCGGGAGAAGCGGTGGATTCCCGCGGAGCGGCAGCGGCGTGGGCGAGAAGGCCGAGCCACGTCCACAACAGCAGAATGACAAGGGGCTGAAGCTTCATAGCGCCTCGTCCAGTTTCGCGAGGATCCGATCCGTCTCGATCTTGAGATCGAGAATGCCTTCGGTCCGGACGCTTCCGTTCGAGAAGGCATCGGCGTCGGCAATGTCGAACAATCGGCGGACCGTTTCATGTCCGTTTTTCTCGCCTGCCACTCCGTTGAGACACCGCAGGACGTCGTTGCAGACCAGCGCGTCGGGAGCGGCGCCTTCCGCGGGTGCGCAGGCGATACGCATGGCTCGAACTGCATGTCTCGCGAACCGGGTCGCTTCTCCCGCGGCGTGGGCGCGCTCGGCGAGGCGCCGTTCGCGACGGAACAGGCGTCGGGCGCGCCGGCGCAGGCGGATTTCGGGATGCCGTTCGTGAAACCGGCGCCGCTGGTCCCACACCCAGAGCCCGATCAGGCAGAATAGCGGGGTGGCTTGCAGCGCAACGAACCACCTCCGTTGTTGCAACGGCCGGAGACTTGCGGCTTGTCGGCCCGGCGTGGCGGCGATGGCGCTCAATTGCAGGGGCTGGTTCACCTCCGCGGCAGCCGCCGTGTTCGCAGCGATGATCGGCCGGGCATCCGCCGCGTTGGAACCGGGCGTGACGCGGACGGGTATTGAAGGAATCGTGAGGTCCACATATTCCCCTTTGACAGGATCGAAGCCACTGAACGGGATGGGCGGCGTCGCCGACGCATCATCCGCGAGCGGCGTCATGTCGTAGACAAAGGTCACCCACGTTCCGGGGACCGGCATGGGGCCGCGAGGCGGTGTCATTGTCACCACGGCGGGTTGGACGCGCCACAGCGGATCCCGGGGAGGCGGAGGCGGAACGAGTCGGGTGACGTTGAACTCGCCGCGGACGGTGACGCTGAGCCGGAGGGTTTGGCCGACAGCCACTTCGCCGGCGGAGAGCAGGGGCGGGTCCGGCGCAAAGCGGCCCACGGCGCCGGTGAATCCGGGCAACACGCCTTCATCGGGAAGCGGGCGAACGGTGATCTGGATCGGATCCGAATCGAGCAGGACAAACTGGGACAGGCCGCCCGGTATGGTTGTCTGGCCTTGAAGCACGACGGTGCCTGCGAAGGAGGTGCCGCCGGTGAAACCCTGGGCCGAGAGGCTCAGGGTGCCGGCGGTGAGCGGCGTGACGGTTGCCTGGTAGATGAACGCCTGTCCTTCCTGCGGAAGAGCGGTGACCATCTGCCGGATAGTGCCCTGGTCCACCAGCAATCCCTCGCCATTGATCTTCGGCTGGTCCAGGCGCTGAATGACACTTGGGGCGATCATGGGAAGAATGATTTGCGCGATGGTGGCTTCGCCGACAAACAGGTTTGTGCGGCTGAGCTGGAACCGGAGCTGCCGCGGCGGCGGCGGAACCGATGTTCCCGGCGGGACGACCTCAAGGCGCGCTTCGGGAACCCTGACCCGTTGCGTATAGACCTGAACTTCAAACGCCGGCATGACGAAGGAACCGGTCGTGCGCGTGCGGGCGTGATAATTGATTCCTGTGCGCGGCAGGAGTTTGCCGGGAATCGAGATCAGTGTCATGCCGCGAGCGCTTTGCCGCAGTTCGAGGCCCTCGGGCGGCGTGAGCTCGGTCGGCCATACGATTGACTCATCGAGCGCGTTGAAGGTGACGCGGTAAATGGCCTTTTCCCCGGGGCGAACCGCGGGCGGATCGAACTCCGCTGTGACCTCGATGTTCGTTGCGATTTCAATCGAGGGCTGGTTCAGCATGAGCGTGAGCAACGGATCCGGCATCGTGGATGTCGGCTGGGCGAAAAGAACCGAAGGAAAGATCAACGCCACCAGCGCCAGCGCCGCCGCCCGAATGCGGGACGGCTGTTGGCGCGGGCGTTCGGCATCTTTCATTCCTGTTGTTCTCACCATTGCTGAGGGAGGTTCATCGGGACGGAAACGCGGGTGCGTTGAGCATCACCAGTTGCGCTGTGGATTGCGCTCGGCCGGGGTTGCCTCTCGGGATCCCATGGGCAACCGGCGGTTGTTGTCCAGTTGAAATGCGTCGAGCAGCCATCCTGCGAGTTCGGCGGAGACCCGGATTTCTTCCCCTTCGCGTCCCGGGCCTTCTTCTTTTCCTTCCGGCGGGATTTTCGGCTGCCCCTCTTCGTCCAGCTCGTCATCGCCGTCCGCGCCCGGCGGGAGCATGTCCTGCGGGATGCGTCCTCTGAGTTCTTTGAGCTGCTCGCCGAGTTCCCGTTCGCGCTGTCCCATCTCCTTCCGGCTCTGCTCCATTTCGCGGATGCTGTCCACGAGTCTTGCGATGGCGCGTTCGACGGTTTCCACGTTGTGTTGCGCGTTGGTGTCCGCGGGTCTCAACTCCAGCGCGCTCTTGAAATCTCCGAGTGAGCGTTGCCATTTCCTCAGGGCCGCGCCGTGGAGTTCCAGAGCTCTGCTGACGGCCTGGGTTGCATCGCGCAGTTCCCGGCGCGCCCCGCGGCCGTTCATGTAAGCCTGCACCATCTTCTTCAGGTCTTCACCGGCGAGGGCATCCGACGCGAGCGCGGAGGCGGTTTGCGCGCGTTCGGCTGCGGCGCGGCTGCGGCGCGTCAGCGGACCCGAAGCGAGGGATTTCTTCAGTTCCTCGGCGCCCTGGGAGAAGCGGACATGGCCGAGATTGTAGAGCGCGGGTGGACGGACTCTCTCGTCCTGGCGGGCCAGCGCGGTTTGCAGGTAGGCCTCGGCCTCGCGCCAGTTTCCCTCGGTCAGCCTGCGTGTGCCGGCGTTGAACAGTTCGCGCGTGGTGCGCGGGGGCGGTTCCTTGACCGAATTTGTCGTGGCGTTCGAAGTGGCTGCCGAGGTGGAGAAGTGGAATGACAACAGGCAGATCGCAATGAGTCGCATGAGGGTGGGGCGAGTGTCCCCGCGAGCCGCGCAAGTCGCAGGCGCTGTTGAGCGCTGTGCATAACGGCTACCAGCCGATGGCAAATGGCCAATGGCCGCCTGAAGGCGGGACTCCTTGCGGATGGTGAGGCAAGCGTCCTCGCGAGCCGTCGTGCGATTGCTGTCAGCCAAGGGTGCCGCCGTGCGCTGCGCGAAATAGCCAACAGCCGATGGCCAATTGCGAATTCTTTTTTGCATGGCGCTCATTGTCATTCCGTTTTCCATCGGCGCGTGCCGAGCAGGGATTCGGACACCAGCAACACTAGCACAACTGCCAGCGGAACATGGAACCGGTCGATCCCCAGTATTTGGGTCGGCACTCCCGCGGCATCGGCTATCCTGGTGTCCACCGCGAGGCGCACCCGGGCCAATCCCTCGCCCAGCGCGCCCAGAGGGTAATACCGTCCGCCGGTGGCCTCCGCGATCTTTTGCAGCGTGGCCTCATCCAGCCGGCTGCGCACGACCTGGCCATCCTCGTCGCGCACCAGCTCCCGTTGGCCGTGCTCATTGATCACCATGATTTCCGAACCGGACGTCGTTCCGACGCCGATGGTGAACACCACGACGTCCTTTTCAGCCAGAGATTCGGCCGTGCTGACGCCGGATTCGCGCAAGTCCTCGCCGTCGGTCAGCAGGATGATGAGCTTGCGCTGGTCCTCCTTCGACATCGCTTCAAACGCTTCCTCCAGGGCGCGGCCGATGTCGGTTCCGGGAACAGCGATGGTCTTGTCATCCAGGGCGCGCAAGGCGTCTTCGAAGGCGTCGTAGTCGAACGTCAGCGGGCACTGAAGGAAAGCCTGGCCTGCGAAGGCGACGAGGCCGACGCGGCCGCGGGCATGGTTGCGGACGAAATCGAGCACGGCCTGTTTGGCGCGGGTGAGGCGGTTTGGCGAAACGTCCGAGGCGAGCATGCTGCGCGAACAGTCGAGGGCGAAAACGAGGTCCTCGCCCAGTTCGCGGGTTTCCAGGTGCTGCACACCCCATTGGGGGCGGGCCATGGCGATGCCGATTCCCGCGACGGCGGCCAGGAGCATGGCGTTCTTGATGCCGCGTCGCAGCGGGCTGTGGGATCGCGTGAGTGTCTGGACGAAGCCCGGCGCGGCGATCTGTTTCAACTGGGCGCGCCGGCGGCGGGCGGCATACACCTGCAGCGCCGCCAGGGACACGGAGCCGAGCACGGCCAGCCACAGCCATTGCGGTTCGGCAAAATGAGGATGCGCGAAATCCATCAGGGGATCCTCCGGTATCGCGTGTTTGCCAGCGTGAGCTCGATCGCCAGCAGCGCGAAGGCCGTCAGCAACGGCCATTGAAACAGCGGCGTGTGCAGGGTGTAGCGGCGAAGATTGATTTCCGTCTTCTCGAGGCGGTCGATCTCGTCGTAGATGCTCTGGAGTTCGCTCCGGTTTTTCGCGCGGTAGGAGCGGGCGTTTGAAAGCTCGGACATCCGGTCCAGCAGGGAGTAGTTGGCGGGCTGGAGGAGAAGCCGCGGAATCACATTGCCGTTGGCATCCAGGCGCAAACGCCCGGTCGATGGCTCGAATTCGGGCAGGTAGCAGGGTTCTTCGACCCCAATGCCGATCGTGTACACTTTGGCGCCGAGCGCGGCGGCCAGTTGCGCGGCGGGCACCGGATCAATCTCGCCGTGATTGTTGTCGCCGTCGGTCAGCAGGATGATGATGCGGCTCTTGCTGTCCGGCGACGATTTCAATCGGCGGGCGGCGCTCGCGGTGGCGTCGCCGATGGCGGTGCCCAGTTCGCGAATCATGCCGACGTGCAGGCGTTTCAGATTCGCGATCAGCCAGTCGTGGTTCAGCGTCAGCGGGCTCGCCAGGTAAGGAACCCGGGAGAACACGATCAGCCCGATGCGATCGTTCGGGCGTTTGCGGATGAAATCCTCGATCACTTCGGCGGCGATGTCGAAACGGGTGATGCGCTCGTCCGGCGGGCTCATGTCGAGCGCCATCATCGACCACGAGAGATCCAGAGCGAGCATGATGTCGATGCCGCGGGTCTGGGCTTCGGTGCGGTCGCTGGCGAAGCGGGGTCCGGCGAGGGCGATGATGCAGAGGGCGGCGGTCATGAGGCGCAGGAACAACAGGAGGCGTCCGGGCGCCGCCCGCACCATGGTGCCCGCGGCCCGCGCGATCTCGGCGCTGGAGAAGTGAATGGCGGAATGCTTTCCGGCCCGGCCGCAAAGGAATGCATAGACCGGCAGCAGCGCGAGCAGCGCCAGTACCCACGGATACTGGAATTCCAGTTCGCTGTTCATTCCTGTATGGGCGTCGGCGGATTCTCGGCCGCCTGGCGGAGTTGCCGGCGGCGAGCCTCGCCAAGTTCAACGAGTTCCAGCGCGCGGTCAACGGCGCCGAAACCGGCCGGTTCACCCGGGCCGAATTTCCGTTCGTCGCACGTCTGGAGGAACTCCGCCGCTTTCTGCGCCAGCTCGGTTCCCGGTTCCTCGCTCGTGTTCAAGGCGGCGATGAATTCGGTGGTGGTGAGTTCTTCCGCCGGGAGATGAAACGCGGTCTGGAGGTAGAGGCGGACGCAGCGGGAAGCTTCGCTCAGGGTGTTGCCGTCTTCGGGGCGCGAGCGCAACGCCGCCAGGCGCGCACGGACCTGGACCTCGATGGGAGGAGCGGGCGGCGGCTTTGGCCGCAGCAGGCTCCAGGCGATGAGCGCCAGAACGAGGGCGGCGACGAGACCCAGCACGATCCACGTGCCGTACTGTTCCCAGAAGGAGGGCGGCATCTCCGGCAGCGGCGGCGACAGGGTGAATGCGTATTCCTGTGAGGCATTCGTCGCACCGTACGTCCGGCCTGCAAAGAATAGCATCAGGAGGAGAGGAGGATTGGAAAAGGCCCCCCTCTCCCCGGCCCTCTCCCCGCTCGGGCGGAGAGAGGGAGTTGAATGCAAAGTGGGCGTCAGGAGGCATCCGCTGCCGCCGGGCTCCGCCGCCGTTCCCTGGGCGTTGAATGTTGAACGTTGAACGTTGAATGGTCGCTTTCCGCCTGCTGCCGTTCCCTGGGCGTTGGACGCTGGATGTTGGATGTTGGATGTTCGATCCTCCCCGGTCATCCCCGCCTCCTCCCTCGGCGCAGCTCGAAAAAGCGCTGGAGCGTCTGCGCAAACGGTTCGGCTGTGCTGAGCCGCAGGGTATCGACGCCGGCGTGCCGCAGCGCGCTGTCGAGCTGAGTGAGCCGCAGGTTGTTCGCCTGCTCGAACGCCCGCCGCACCGCGCTCCGATGCGAGTCCACTTCCAGCATCTCGCCGGTTTCGGCGTCCTCGATATTCACCAGGCCCGCCGCGGGCAATGCGCTTTCGCGCGGGTCATGCAGATGCACGCAGACCAGGTCGTGCCGCGCGTTGGTCAGGCCGATGTCCTGGATGACGTCGCGGCCGCGCCTGTCCCCTGCGTCGGAGACGGGGCGGAACGTGTGCAGAAAGTCGGTGAGCAGGAAGATAATGGATCGGCGATGGAGCACGTGGTTCAGGAACGTCAGCGCCGCGGCGATACTGGTGCCGCGATGCGCCGGCTGGAACGAGAGCATCTCGCGGATCACGCGCAGGAGGTGGCGCCGTCCTTTCCTTGGCGGAACGAACAGCTCCACCTGGTCGGTGAAGAGCAGCAACGCGACCTTGTCGCTGTTGCGGGCGGCGGAGAACGCGAGCGTGGCCGCCACTTCCGTCGCAAACTCTCGCTTGCTGCGCTGAATCGAACCGAAGGCCGATGACCCCGAAAAGTCCACGGCGAGCACCATGGCCAGCTCGCGTTCTTCGCGAAACCGCTTCACGAACGGGCGCCCCATCCGGTTGCTCACGTTCCAGTCGATGTCCCGAACGTCGTCGCCGGGCATGTATTCGCGCAGTTCCTCGAAGTCCATGCCGCGCCCGCGGAAATGGCTGAGATACGCCCCCACCATCGTGTCGTTCACCAGCCGGTTGGTGCGGACTTCGATACGGCGAACGGACTCGAGCAGTTCAGCAAGGGTCATGCGGGAGGGAGGCGGTGGAGGGAACATTCAACGCTCAAGGAGTTGGTGGTGGGGCGAGCGTCTTGCCACGCCGAAGCACAGCGAAGGCGGGTCCTCGCGAGCCGTTGTGCCACAACCAACATCGGCAAAGACCAGCACAGCCTCCGTTCAAACGGGGATCGGTTGTTCGATCCATTCTGGCGCTCGTTCGCCGGCTCCCGCCTTCGCCGAGGCTGCGGCGGGCAAGCGCGGAGATGCTTGCCCCACCGGTATTCAGAAATCCCGTTCTCATGGCACAGGCACGGTGCTGAAAACCTTCCGGATGATGGCGTCGGTGGTGATGGCCTGGGCTTCGGCTTCATAGGACAGGATGATGCGATGGCGCAGGACGTCGGGGCCGATGCTCTTCACGTCTTCAGGGGTGACGTAGGTCCGGCCCTGCATGAGCGCCCACGCTCTTGCGGCAACAGTCAGGTAGATCGTCGCGCGCGGTGACGCGCCGAACTGAATGAAATGCTTCACGTCGAGCTTGTATTGCTCGGGTCGGCGCGTCGCGAACACCACGTGGACGATGTAGTCGCGCACCTTTTCGTCCACATGGATCTGGTCCACGAGCTTGCGTGTGCGGAAAATTTCGTCCAGGGCGATGACCGGTCTCACTTCCGTTTCGGGCGCGGTGAATGCCATCCGGTCGAGAATCTTCCGTTCTTCTTCGAACGTGGGGTAATCCAGCAGCACTTTGAACATGAACCGATCCACCTGCGCTTCGGGCAGCGGGTAGGTGCCTTCCTGGTCGATGGGATTCTCCGTCGCGAGCACGAGGAAGGGGGAGGGCAATCGCAGCGTTTCGCCACCAAGCGTGACCTGTCGTTCCTGCATGGCTTCGAGCAAGGCCGATTGCACCTTGGCCGGTGCGCGGTTGATTTCGTCGGCAAGCACGAAGTTGGCGAACACGGGGCCCTTGGTCGCGTGATACTTGCCGTCCTGCGGATTGTAGATCAGCGTGCCGACGATGTCGGCGGGGAGCAGGTCGGGAGTGAACTGGATGCGATGGAACGTGGCCTGGATGGCGGCGGCGAGGGTGCGGACGGAAAGGGTCTTCGCGAGGCCGGGGACGCCTTCGAGCAGAACATGTCCGTTGGCGAGCAGGCCCACGAGGAGACGTTCGATAAGGTGTTCCTGGCCGACAATGGTTTTGGCGATTTCGGATCGAAGCGTGGCGAGCCAGGTGGATGCAGCCTGGACCTGCTCATTCAGCGGTGTGCTCATGTGGGCAAGAATGTAGGTGGGGACGCACGCGGACTCAAGATCGGCGAGCAACAGGAGGATTCGAACATGGCGTTACACGCACTCGAGCGCGGCGTTTACGCCGCTTGAGGGTACGCCTGCATGCCGGCGGCCGAACTGTAGTTTCACTATCCCTCGCCATCGTGCGCGAAGCGACCTGAAGGTCGCGCTCCCAATACAGGAGCCCCCCTTGCCACCGTTACAGTCCGCACGTTTGCACAACCCCCGCGTAAATCGTCATTCGTAAATCCCCGGGGGTTATGGGGCGATGACCGACCCTCAAGGTTCATTGCCCATTCCAGAAGGAGAGTTAGCTTGGAACAAAGAAAGATCGCACCAAGGAGTTTATGAAAACATTCCGAACCATCACAATAATGGCGCTACTGGCAGCCGCGCTTTCGGTGTCAGCAGCCGAACAATCCGCCGCGGAGCAGGGAGTTCAATTTCAAGGAAGGGTTTCGTCCTTCGACGAATCGGAAAGGACACTGCGGGTGGGAGACCAGACCTATCAACTTCTGCCGACCAGCCGTGTGACGCGGTCCGACAAGCCTGCCTCTGTCAGCTCGCTGGCCGAAGGTCAAACGGTCGAGGGGCGATACAAGATGTCGGCTGAAGGCAAGCGCGAGGTGCTGACGCTCGATATCACGCGCGACGCCGATCGCAGCGTGGCATCCGGACAGGATGGCGCGGGCCAGGGCGTGAAATTCCAGGGTCAGATCGGGAAGATCGATCGCGAGGCGAACACGGTGACGATTGACGGCACGACGTATCACGTCCTTCCGACGAGCCGGCTCACGGGCCGCGCGGGCAGAACCGCGCAGTTGTCCGACTTGAGCCGCAACCAGCAGGTGACAGGCACGTACAAGCAGTCGGCCGAAGGGCGGCGCGAAATTCTGACACTCGACGTTGGACGCGAACAGGGCAGGGCCGTGGGTGGCGGACAGGACCGCGCGGACGTCGAGTCGGGCGCGACGTTCCAGGGCCAGGTCGGGCGCATCAATCGCGAGAACAACACAGTAACGATTGGCGGCAACACGTATCACATCCTGCCGACGACACGCATTCTGAACCGCAACGGACGGCCGATCACGCTTTCGGATTTGAACCGTGAACAACGGGTCCATGGAACTTACAGGGAATCGGCCGAGGGCAGGCGTGAAGTGTTGACGCTCGAGGTTGGGCGTCCTGACAACGATCAACGCAACTGAGGAAGTTGTTTCAGCCCCAAAGCTGCCGGTCGAGCGAGCGATACTGAATCGCCTCGGAAACGTTGTCGGATGTGATGTTGTCGGAGCCGTCCAGGTCGGCGATGGTGCGGGCCACCTTGAGAATGCGGTCGTAGGCGCGCGCGCTGAAACGGAAGTCGGCCATGGCGAACTTCAACAGTTCGCGCGTGTGCTCGTCCAGCGCGCAGAACTCCCGGATTTCCTTCGGGCCCATCCGCGCGTTGCAGGTTACGCGCGGTTTCCCCGCGAAGCGCGTCTGCTGCCGGCGCCGCGCAGCCACGACGCGCTTGCGAATCTCCGCCGACGTCTCGCCCGTGCGCTCGGACGAGATTTCATGAAACTTCACCTGCGGCACTTCCACGTGCAGATCGATGCGGTCCAGCAACGGGCCGGAGATGCGCCCGAGATAATTCTGGATCTCTCGCGGTGAACAGCGCGATTCGCCCGGCATCTTGCCGTCCGGCGTCGGGTTCATCGCCGCCACCAGCATGAATTGCGCGGGAAACGTCATCGTGCCCGCCGCGCGCGAGATTGTGACGCGCCCTTCCTCGAGCGGCTGGCGCATGGTCTCCAGCACGCTGCGTTTGAACTCGGGAAGTTCGTCGAGGAACAACACGCCATGGTGCGCCAATGAAATCTCACCGGGCGTGGGATTGATGTTGCCGCCGAGGAGGCCGGCGTCGGACGCGGTGTGGTGCGGCGTGCGGAACGGGCGCGTAGTGATCAACGCCTGCCCGGGCGCGAGCAGGCCCACGATGCTATGGATCTTCGTCGTCTCCAGCGCTTCATCGAGAGTGAGCGGCGGAAGAATGGTGGCGAGCCGCTTTGCAAGCATCGACTTGCCCGTGCCGGGAGGCCCGATGAGCAGGACGTTATGACCGCCGGCTGCCGCGATTTCGAGCGCGCGTTTGACGCTTTCCTGGCCTTTGACCTCCGCGAAATCCATGTCCTGGTTCTGCCCGTCTTCGAAGATTTTCGCGACATCCACTCGCGTCGGAGCAATCCTGACTTCATTTTCCAGGAAACCGGCGGCTTCGCGCAGGTTCCGGACCGGGATCACTTCAAGACCGGAAACGACGGCCGCTTCGGCTGCGTTCTCAACTGGAACCAGCACGCCCACCTTGCCCTCGTCGCGCGCGCGAATAGCGATCGGCAGGACACCCTTGACCGGGCGAACGGCGCCGGTGAGCGCGAGTTCGCCGACGATGATGAAGTTTTCGAGCTGATCGGTTTCGATCTGTTCGTTGGCGGCGAGGATGCCGAGCGCGATAGGGAGATCGAAGCTGGGCCCTTCTTTCTTCACGTCGGCCGGCGCGAGATTGATGGTCGTGCGGCCCATGGGGAATTTGAAACCTGAATTGGTGAGCGCGGTGGCGACGCGATCACGGGACTCCTTGACGGCCGCATCGGGCAACCCAACCACCACGATGACCGTATCACCCCAGCCTGCATTGACCTCTACTTCGACCGGGTACGCCTCGATTCCATTTACCGCCGCCGAGCAGACCTTGGCCAACATGGGCGGGAGAATAGCAAGCTCTTTTGCTATGGCAAATGAAACCATGAAACTCCTCCTCCCCATGAACCTGCCCTCAGGTTGATGGGTTCAAAGCGCGAAATTCCATTTGGGAGAATTCTCCCCATGAACCTGCGCTCAATGAGCTTTGTTGGGAATGAGTTGGAAGCCTTGTTTTCTGGCTAGTTTGCGCAGTAGCCGTGTTTCGGTCTCCAGCACCTTGGCTTCATAGCTTTTGAGTCC
>Ga0116168_1000843_pt1 | contig 27256 bp, 28 predicted proteins | sample AD_UKC129_MetaG_FD_89795 | JGI IMG/M metagenome (GOLD analysis project Ga0116168, IMG submission 89795) | Active sludge microbial communities of municipal wastewater-treating anaerobic digesters from Canada - AD_UKC129_MetaG | ecosystem: Engineered > Bioreactor > Anaerobic > Digestate | place...
AGATAGTTCTTGCGACCGATCGCTACCGCGCGCAGCGCCCGCTCGGCGGCATTGTTGTGCGCCTCTATGCGCCCATCGCCCACGAAACGCGTGAGCGCGCGCCAGTTCGTCAGCGTGTAGCCATGGGCACACTGTGCCCCGATCCCTGCGGCATCACCAGAGGAGTTGCACTGTCAACGTGACAGCGCATTCTTGCAGTCGCAGTGCGCTCAGGGTCTTTACGCCGCCACGCTCGGCTGCCAAGTGGCTCGCACGCCGCGCCAGTCGATACCTTCGAGCAGCATCGACAGTTGGGCCATCGTCAGCAGCACCGCGCCGCTGTCGGCCTGGGGCCAGACGAAGCGGCCTCGCTCCAGGCGTTTGGCCAGCAGGCACAGGCCATCGCCGTCGCTCCACAGCAGTTTGACCAGATCGCCGCGGCGGCCGCGGAAGACGAAGACGTGGCCTTCGTAGGGGTTGTGCGCCAGGGCGGTCTGCACTTTGGCGGCCAGGGTGTCAAAGCCGCAGCGCATGTCGGTGACGCCAGCCACCAGCCACACGCGCACGCCCGCGCGCGGGCCGATCATGGGCGCTGGCGCAGTGCCCGCAGGACACTGCGCAGGTTGGCTTCGTTCACGTCGCCCTGCAGGCGCACCAGCGCGCCGGCAACTTCCAGCTCGATGCTGCCGGTCGATCTCGAAGATTGGTCCTCGGCCGGTGGGTGCGGGACCGCAGCGATGACCTGGCTGGACAGCAACTCGGGCTTGAGCTGAACGGGCAGCAGTACCGCCGGTTCGGAATTGACCTGCGCGCACAGTGCGTTGCGCCTCCACTTGAACAGCAGGTTAGCGTTGATGCCGTGCTCCAGCGCGATCGCCGCCACGGAGGCGCCAGGCTGCTGGCTCAGCTCCACCAGGTGCCGCTTGAATTGCCGATCGTGTTGCCGGCGAATGCTCCCGGCGATCTCGCCCGTCTGTCTCTCCATGGTGTGCACCATCTCCTGTTGCTGCACACCATCTCTTGGGCATGCACTTGTTCAGCAGGCATGCTGGCAACTACTCGAAGATCACGCAAGGATGGTGCTGAGCGGACTATTACACAAGGACTCCTATCATGACTCAACGTAGCCACTCCATCTCTTCCATGATTGCAGCCGTAGCCGCGGCTGCCGCCCTGGGGTTGCCGGGAATGGCCTCGGCTGAATACTTGCATCCGACTAGCGACGAAGTCGGCGTGGTCGTTCACGCGGATCACTTCAAGAGCGAGAAAACCCGTGCGCAGGTCCGAGCCGAGGCCGAGGCTGCGGTACAGCAGGGACTCCTCAACTTCGGCGAGGGCAGCTACCCGCCTCCGGTGCCCAGTGCCGGACCGGGCAAGACGCGCGAAGAAGTGGTTCGCGAGTTGCTGAGCGAGACGCCGGCGGAGCGGAACGCACGCATGCAACTCTACAGTGGGGGCTGATTGTCGGTTAGGGCGAACGGCGGGGAGCCGAAGAGCATCCAATCTCGTACAAGATGAAGCCGCCGCGCAGCGCCGCGGCGGCGGCGGCACTTTACGAGATGCTCGATGAGAAGCCCAGCGTCTGCTCCGCTTGGAGTGGGCCCTCGATGGGAGGCCAGAAACTGACACTTGACATTGCCACGATGGCAAGGTCTAGAGTCAGCAGCACCTAACCACTGACGGAGAGAACCAATGCTTGCATTCGAAGTGAACGATATGACCTGCGGCCATTGCGCCAGCACCATCACCAAGGCGGTCAAGACCATCGACCCAGGTGCAGATGTCCAGGTCGACCTGGGTCGCCATTTGGTGAGCGTGGCCACCGATGCGAACGCGAGCGTCGTACAGAAGGCGATTGCCGACGCTGGGTATTCGCCCGCTCAGGTGAACGCGCCGGCTGCTGCAGCGGCATCCGCTGTCAAGCGAGGGGGCTGCTGCGGCTCCTGCCACTGATTGCGGGGCAAGAGCCCGCACGCTCACGTGAGCCCGTCTGGGCGGACTACTATGGTCTGGCCGACCGTTCCTTCGGCGCAAGGCCCACCGTAGACCCGCGTGCCCCGTTTGAAAGAGCGCGGGTGGAGCTTGAACTGAAGGCCGTGGCAGTTCAGTCGATGTCGTCGATCAAGGTGGTGCAGCCGCGTGGATGTCTATGAGCGCTCGGGCGCGGAACAGCTCGGGCTGTACCTACTCCGGTTGACGGCACGCATGCAGAGCCCCGCCCGCGTGGCCGAAATCAGGTGCTTGATGTGCGAGTTGACCAGCGCTCGTGTGCCACCGTCGCCAGGCTTGCTCGGTGAACACGCCTTGGATGGGCCATTTATTGCGAGCGGGAAGTCCTATGACGAACCGGTGGTCCAAGGGCTTTCCGCGGGAGCATGCCGTTTCGGTGTGTTCGCTGCTGGCGGGTAGTCTCCAAGGGTCCCGGTGCCGGCCCCCGCCAATGACGCGCAGATCGACCGCCGTCTGCCGGCGCATCTGCCGCGCGACGTCCAGGAACACCTGCCCCAGCTCAGCAACAGCCATCACGACGGTACGGGCCAACCCTGCGGCTGCACGGCCTGCGGTGCCCGGTTGCGCAAGATCGGGCAAGACGTCTCCGAGCAGCTGGAGTACGTGCCGGCACACTTCAAGGTGATCCGGCATGTGCGGCCCAAGCTGGTTTGCGTGGGCTGCCAGACGATCTTCCAGGCCAGCGCACCGGGCCGCCCGATTGCGCGTGGTGTGGCCGGCGCCGGCCTGTTGGCCCATGTGCTGGTCTCCAAGTATTGCGACCACTTGCCCTTGTACCGCCAAAGCGGCATCTACGCCCGCAGCGGCGTTGAGCTGGACCGCTCCACGCTGGCCGGCTGGGTCGATCAGGCCGATCAGTTGCTGGACCCGCTGGTGGCGGCGCTGGGGCGCTACACCTTGGCGGCGGCCAAGATCCACGCCGACGACACCCCCGTCCCGGTGCTGCAGCCCGGGCGGGGCAAGACCAAGACCGGACGCTTGTGGGTGTACGTCAGAGACGACCGCCCGATCGGTTCCAGCGAGCCTCCTGCAGCCTGGTACCAGTACACGCCGGACCGCAAGGGTGAACACCCACAGCGGCACCTGCGGCAATACCGGGGCATCCTGCAGGCAGACGCCTATGGCGGCTGGGGCAAGCTCTACGGATCAGGCCAGATCACCGAGGCCGCTTGCTGGGCGCACGCGCGCCGACCTTGGTGGGATCTGTACCTCAGCAGCGGTCGTGACGGCACGTCCATTGCAGCGCAAGCGCTCGGACGCATCGCCGAGCTGTATGCGATCGAACGCGACATTCGGGGACAACCTCCCGATGTTCGGCAGGCCCAACGCCAGGCGCGGGCTGGCCCGCTGGCGCAGGAGATGCACGCCTGGCTGAGCCAACTGCTGGGGCGGGTGTCGGCCAAATCGGAATTGGCACAGGCCATCGGCTACAGCCTTGCGCGCTGGCAGGCCCTGACGCGCTATTGCGATGACGGCCGTATCGAGATGGACAACAACGCCGCCGAGCGGGCGCTGCGTGGGGTGGCCTTGGGGCGGGGCAACTACCTGTTCATGGGCTCGGACGCGGGCGGCGAGCGCGCGGCCGCAATCTACAGCCTGGTGCAGACCGCCAAGCTCAATGGGCTGGACCCCGAGGCCTACCTGCGTGAGGTGCTCGGCCGCATTGCCGAGCACCCCATCAACCGCATCGATGAGCTGTTGCCTTGGAACCTGATGCACACAGGGGTCAGCCCAACACAGCAGCGCCGGGCAGCATGAGTGCACCCGGCATCGACCCTCGGGTGCTGGACGCCCTGCAGAGCGCCAGCAGCCTGGAGCTGTTCCAGCTGAGCACGCTGATCGAGCGGCTGCTGGCCGATCCGCGGCGCATCATTGCCGTGCGCAAGAACATGCACCTGGGGCAGGCGGTGCGCTTTGTGGACTGGCGCGATGGCAGCCTGCGTGAAGGCAAGGTCGTGGCCATGCGCGAGGCACAGGTGACGTTGCAAGACGTGCGAGAGCGCAAGGAGTGGAAGCTGCCCTACGCCGCGATCGAACCGCCGCAGCCCGACCCTGCGGCACATGTTCAAGCGGTGGCGCCTGAACCGCCAGCTGCGCAGCGACCGACGCGCAACGACTTCCGATGTGGCGAGAAGGTGGCCTTCGAGGACAAGTACCTGCAGACCGTGGTGGGCACCATCGTTCGCATCAACAGCCGCACCGCCACCATCGACCCCGGCGACGGCACCCATTGGCGCGTCGGCTTCGCCCTGCTGCGCCACGTCCTGGACGTTTGACGGCCTCCCTCCTCGTCAAGAGGGTGTTGAGGCGACGCTTACCCTGCTTGCGCTGCCGAGCCTTCAGCAACCAGGTGCATCTGGCATTTGGGACAGCGCCCCGGTCGATCCTGCCGTATCTCTGGGTGCATAGGGCAGGTAAAGATCGATTCTCTAGTGGTGCTCACGCGTTATCTCCTGATCTGTCTGTATTCATGATACGAAGCTTCAAAGCTGACAAGAATGTAATGAGTGGGTCAGTAATTTGTCGGTATCCAAGGAGTAGATTCCACCCCGTGTTCAAAGCACTACCAGGGATGAAGTCCCTACTTTTCAGCTTACCGGAGTCGAATATGAAACTCAAATCCATTGCACTGTCTGCCATTGCCTCGGTTGTAATGGCCGCGCCGGCGCTTTCGCAGGCAGCCACTCCTGCACCTTTCGGCCACGATGATTCGAGCCAGGTCGGCTCAATCAAGCTGGCTCAACAATCCCAAAGGACAACGACTGGCAGCCAAATGCACAACAATATGCTCCATGGGGACGAGCAGAAAACGCAAGCTGAGCGCGGTGCGTCAGGCCCAACGCAAAACAGCCCACGGGCCCCAGCCGATCCCCAAGTTCACGACAAGATGCTTCACGGAGATGAGCAGCGTCCACGGTTAGCGCCGGCCGGAGAGCCGACTTATCATCAAAGCAAGACACGCCAACAAGTCATCAATGAGATGCTGAATCAAACACCTTACGAACGAGCGCGCATGAAGGAACTCTTCCGGAATTAAAATCAGGCGGATCAAAAATCCCGGAGGCATTCAACTCCGGGATTTTTTCAATGAATCTTTCGTGTTTGTCAAAATACCCGTTCAATAAAACGGCATGCGATTTTCATTTGATGATTCGAATCTATCAATTGTTTAAAAAAGACGGTCGACTGTCGTTCACATGCCAGACTTACGAGCTGCTTCGTTGATTTCATCGTGACGCGTTCTGACGTCTGGCGGCCACTGGGCCTTGATCCAAGAGAGCACCGCAACAATTTCGTGGTCACTAAGCACCCTGTCATAAATAGGCATCGCAGTCTTGTAGTCAGGCTGCTCGATGAGCTTGGCAAGGCCGAATTTGGTGATCGCAAACAACTGAGAATCCGGGTGATGCCACGTATGGCCGCTCGGATCGTGGGGAGGAGCTGGCAACAGGCCATCCGTACCCCGTTCACGCCAATCTGACTGCCCTTCGCCCCGCACCCCATGGCATGCCGCGCACTGCTGGGCGTAGATGCGTGCACCAAAGCTCACAACCTGCGGATCATCGGGACGCAATGTGTAGGGTTGCAGCTTGGCCGAGGGCCTGTTCACAAGCACCATGAATGTGCCTGCAGCCAGCAGTCCCGCGGACAACAGCACGCCTAAACCGACACCCAGCCTACTTGGTTTTACGGTTTCCTCTGGGCTGCCACTTCCGCTCACTGCTTGCAACAGCAACCACCGCCGCGCCCAGGCTCGAGCCGCGAGCTACCCGAGGACGTTCGAGTGGCAGGATAGCCAGCTTGGGCCAGGGTTTGGATCAGGTGATCGGCACTTGGCGCGCTTGTCTGCACGCGGGCAGTGCCGTCCTTCAGGCTCACTTCGACTGCGCTGACGCCAGCTACGCCATTCAGCGCTTCAGTGACATGTGCCACGCACATCGAACAAGTCATTCCGGAAACAGCTAAGTCAATCGTGGTCATCGTCTTCCTTCAATAGCATCGGTGGATTGAGAACCGGAAGCGCTGTGGCGCAGCCGGGGAACAAATCTAGGTACGCGGCGTGCATAGTCCTCCCACGCAAGCCCAAAGCGCGTAGCGCTCTCGCGCTCCTCTATCAGCGCCAGGCGCCCATACATCACGACCAGAATGGGGAACATCAGCAATGTAAGGAGAGTTGGGCGCGCTTTCCGCACCGGCATTCGCCGGTGATGCCGCAGTCCAGGCTGCCAAGGAGATGATTCCGTTGGCCGATGGAGGAACGCTCTACATCTTCAAAGACGGCCTCATGGCGCAGGAAGACCGTTTTGGCCGCGCGACATATCAGAAGATCGGTACGTCCGTGGTTGCGAAGGACGGCCGGAACATCGCCATCACCAGCAATGAAGTTGCACGCCTCTACTCTTTGCTTCGGAAGGGGCATCGCGGCTGACTCAGCGGCACTCGGCTGAGCTTGTGTCGCAGCCTTACAGGTCTACATATGGGCTGTGAGGCCACTGGCGTTGCACGCCGCGAGCATCCCGGCTGGTCACTGGGGCGAGAGGTCCGGTGGGGCCTGAAGACAAACACGTTTGTGGTGCCCGTACGAATGTTGCAGAGGGGGCAACAGAGGGCGCCGTCACAGACGCGCTGGACTCGTTTCTTGCTCATCGCCGCGTCAGGCGATCTCGCGTGACGGGCGCTTCGGGCGGGTGCGGTGGGGTCAGGAGCAGAGGTCTTGGTAGTCCCTATGTTGGCAGACCGGTGGCGCAACCTCGGCCTGCGTACGGAATGCAAACCTTCCCCATGCGCCGAACTTCGGCTTTTCCCCACCCGGACTATTTCTGTAGTCCGTAGTCAGGTACGGAATGGAAGTTTGACTTACATCAAAGGACTGGGGTGGATCTGGTTCTATTCTGAGACTCAAACTACGCTTGCCTTACATCAACCATGCTTCGCAACCGCCGCCAACTTCGCCGCTGGGCCATCCAGGTGCTCCTGGTGTGGTTGTTCGGCATCGTGACGGGGATCGCGCACGCATGCGCCGTACGGATCGTGGATGACCAGCGCGGAGCAACTGACCCCCATCACGAAGCGGCGGCTGTCGACCGCGCGTCACATTCGCATGCCCAAGCTTTTGTTTCTGACGCAGATACAGGTGAGCAAGCGAACTGCCTTGATTTCTGTGAGAAGGTCTCGTTGAGCGCCCAGCCGTTGAAGGGCAAGCTGGACCCGAATGCGGAGGCTCTCGAGACGGCCGTTTTCTTAAGCGCATCCCCCGATCTGGTTGACTGGCGCGCAGCCACATTTGTGCGGCTGGACGACGCGATTCACCAACACCGAGGACCCCCGCTGCGGATTGCACTCCAGCGGTTGGCTCTATAGCCACTCACATTTCTCTCGACGTCTGCGCCCCCGCTGCCAGGGATCGGGGCATCTGCCCCGGTGCTGAGCGCAACGCTGTTTACCTGTTGGCCTGGTCGCCGTACATCCCCCAGTCGAGCGCCCTGCCTCAAGACGGCAACCCCGTGCACGACCACGGGAGATTCCACGAACCATCAGATCCCATCCTCACCAAGGAGCACCGTCATGACCATGCCATACGACCCGAAGCAGAACGGTCGAAACAGCCCGAACTGGTCTCGCATCAACCAGTGGCTGCTGTGGCTCGGCCTCGCCGCCGCCGTCGCCTGGATGTTCTACCGCCACAACGCCCATCTTCTGCAACTGCTTCCCTTCCTCTTCATCCTCGCCTGTCCGTTGATGCACATCTTCGGCCATGGCAGTCACGGCGCACATGGCGGTCATGACCATCAAGATCAGCCGCCTCGGGGCGATGAAGAGGGTTCGCCTGCGCGCCAATCAGACGACCGGAGCCGCCCGAAATCCGTCGACCAGTCCGGGCACCACCACTGAAACCACCGGAGCATCATCATGGAAACCATCGAACTCAAGGTTGCCGGCATGACCTGCGCCTCCTGCGCGAACTCGGTCAGCAAGGCGCTCAAGCGCGTAGCTGGTGTGCAAGACGTGCATGTCGATCTCGCTCGCGGCGCAGCGAGTGTCACCGGCGACCAGACGGCCCAGAAGACGCCTGAGCTGATCGCGGCCTTAGCTGCCGCGGGCTACGAGGCATCCGCTGATTCCTCGCCGGGCATTGCGGCGGGTGCCGGTGCCTCCCATGCGCCGGCCGCTGCCCGTTCAAAGGGGCATGGCGGCTGCTGCTGCCGCTGATCGACGCCATGGACGCACGCACGAACTCCCAGGGTACGGAGATACGGCTTCCATGGCCTGTCCCACCAGGGTGTACTGGCAGCCGTCAGCACCGAGCTGAAACGGCCGCCGTCAGAACTTCGTATCGTGAGCTGCCACATTGGAAGCGGCGCCAGCGTCTGCGCGATCGATCGCGGAAGGTCGGTCGATACATCTATGGGAATGACCGCGCTTGAAGGTCTTGTGATGGGCACGCGCTGTGGAGACCTCGACCCTGGCGTACCCGGCTTCGTCGCACGCGCACTGGGTTTGACGTTGGCGCAGATCGAGGCGGCGCTTTACAGCGACAGTGGACTCAAAGGATTGTCGGGTGAGAGTTCGGACCTGCGGATTGTGGAGAAGCGCGCGGGAGAAGGAGTCGCAGCCGCCCAACTGGCAATGCAGGTTCACGCGTACCGCGTGCGCAAATACATCGGCGCCTACGCCGCCGCGATGGGCGGTTGCGATGCTGTGGCCTTCACTGGCGGAGCTGGAGAAAATTCGGCCGCGTTGCGTCGGCGCATCGTTGATGGCCTGGAGTTCATCGGCCTGGAACTAGACGAAGAGCGCAATCGCGCCTACTCGCCCAACACTGAAGTCGCCCAGTTGCAGTCATCCCGATCCGCCGTTGCCGTGCTGGTGGTTCAAGCACGCGAGCAGTTAGCGATCGCGCGTGAGACGTTCCGAGCGCTGAATGACCAGGCAAGTGGTTTGGTATAGGCAATGAACTGGGACAAGACCACGATAAGTCTTCCTCCGGGCCGGGAGCCACGCCCGTTGATGCTCGCGCCGATGATGGTCCAGTTGCCCATCCAACCGCACGTTGAAGGAAGAAACGGAGCGGTTCAGACACCGGGCCCTTGACCCATGTGCAGCACCTGGGTTCAAACTCGCTCGAAAGTGAAGGGATTCAAGACAACCTTGCTGGAGGATGGTGATGCAACTCATTGAATGCGCCAAGGCGGCAGGCGTCACACCGGACACGTTGCGTCACTACCTTCGGGTGGGGCTTGTGGTGCCCGATGGCCGGGGCACGAACGGCTACCGCGCATTCTCGGATCGAAGCGTCGCCCGGGTTCGTTTCATACGCAATGCATTGGCCCTCGGCTTCACGCTCAAGGACGCTGGAGAGTTTGTCGAGATGAGCCAGCGCGGTGCATCGCCTTGTCCGCGCGCGCGGGCGCTGCTGAGCGAACGGCTTGACGAGCAGGCCCGGCGGCTGAAGGAGGCGACAGATTTGCATCGCCGCATGCAGCAGGCAGAGCGCGACTGGAAGCGGCTGCCGGACGGCGTCCCGGATGGCCATTCCGTCTGCGGTTTGATCGAAGGAGCGGATGCGGACGTTCAGCGCAATTCGGTGCGCGCGAAGTCCCGTCGTGTACGCGCATGAATCGCTCTGATCATCGTCGACATTCCCCGGCATCACGACGCTCTACGTACATGCGGTGCAGCGGTTGTGGTCGTGCCGATCACGCCAGCGCCAAGTATGAGTCGTCTATCCACTTCGCAGCATCCGCTGCACACGAGCGAGCGAGGCGCCCCCAATGAGCCACCTCACGACACGGGATCGAACCGTATCGCCCGACGGATATGCCGCCGCGCTACGGATCTTGCGCCGGCTGCTGGCCGGCATCGAGCGCCCGCCGGCGTTGCGTCTGGGCGATATGCTCTTGCACGAGCTCGAATCGCACCCGGAATACACCCTGATCATCCGTGACCCGGGTCTGCTGCGTCGCTTGGTCCTGCGCCCGGATCCGCTGCTGCTGGCGGAAGCCTATTTCCGCGGCACCATCGACATTGAGGGAGACCTGTACACCGCGCTCGGGCTCAAGGCGCATTTCGAGAGGTTTTCGCTCTCTTGGCGCGACAAACTGGCCCTGTTGCGCGACGCACTGCTGCTGCGCGTGTCCGACCAGGACGGGTTGAAGCCCTCGCGGAGTCTGGCCTCGCGCGTCGCACGTCGCTTCTCCCATCGCCATTCGCGTCAAACCGATCAGGCCGCGATCTCCTTTCACTACGATGTGTCCAACGCGTTCTATGGACTCTGGCTCGATGCCGAGAGGGTCTACTCATGTGGCTATTTCAAGGCGACGGATGACACGCTGGACCAGGCTCAGCGCAACAAGCTGGAGCACATCTGCCGCAAGCTGCGCCTGCAGCGAGGCGAACGCCTGCTCGACATCGGCTGCGGCTGGGGCGCGCTCGTGTGCTGGGCGGCAAGAGAACATGGCGTCCGTGCGCACGGCATCACGCTCAGCCAACAGCAACTCGAATACGCGCGCGAGCGCATCCGCTCGGAGGGCCTGCAGGATCTCGTCACCGTTGAACTGCGCGACTACCGTGACCTCGAAGGCACGGCCGTTTTCGACAAGGTGTCAAGCATTGGCATGTTCGAGCACGTGGGACTCGCGAACCTACCGGCCTACTACGCGGTGGTCCAGCGGGTTTTGCGGCCAGGAGGACTCTTCCTCAACCACGGGATCACCCATGACGAGGAGGGCTGGAGCCGAACCGTCGCGACCGAGTTCATCAACCGCTACGTCTTCCCCGACGGCGAATTGGACTGCGTCAGCAATATCCAGCTAGGGATGGAGCGCTCCGGCTTCGAGATCCATGACGTCGAAGGTCTTCGACCCCACTACGCGCTGACCTTGCGTCATTGGGTCCAGCGACTCGAAGCGCGCCGGGAGGAGGCCTTGCGGGAGGTCGATGAGGTGACCTTCCGCATCTGGCGCTTGTACATGGCGGCGTGTGCACTGGAATTCGAGGCCGGGGGGACTGGGATCTACCAGATCGTCGCGTCCAAACGCGACGGCGGAAGCTGGCCCGTGCCCTTGACCCGCTCTGATCTTTATGGATAACACAGCCATGAACGCTAGATGGCCGTGCCGCTGGCGCGCGAAAGACGATCACAGACGCCAGCCTTCCCAATCGCGCCGTCGCGCTTACCTGCGTGCCGGCTCTCAAGGACTTTCCACATGAACCACGAGCTTCCCTGGGTCGCCGAGCGCGTCCGCGTGTTCCGCGAGTCTGATCCCGAGTTCGCCCGCTGGGCGCGCGGCCACGGCCCCATCACCCACAACGATCTCACGCAACTGCGAGTCCACGATCTCGCACAGGTGCTGGTTGCCGAAGGCAAGGCGAGCGACACAACCGCGGTGTATCGCACGCTCTGGTCGGCGGACCGCCTGGCCGTGGCAGGCATGTGGTTGACGGTTCACATGACCTATGCCGACCGGGTCTATCCCGATGGCCGGGAGATGAGAGCCGAGGATTTCAAGGAGACGCCGGAGGGGCATACCGGTGGGGCGCTGAACATCGTGCCGGCCTATGTCGGCTACCTGGCCGCGAACGCGCTCAGTGGGTTGACGCGTGGCTGGTTGATGGGCCAGGGCCATTGCGTCGCGGGCATCGATGCCTGCAACCTTCTGGTGGGCAACATGACGCCGCGCCACGCCGAGAGATACGACCGCAGCGAAAGCGGCCTCACGCGCTTTGCCCGGGATTTCTATAGCTACGCGATCGACGCACAGGGGCGTCCCGCCTCGCCGCTGGGCAGCCACGTCGGCCCGAATACGGCAGGCGGTCTGTCCGAGGGCGGCTATCTCGGCTTTGCCGAACTGCAGTACGTGCACATGCCCTTGCCCGGCGAGCGGCTGGTGGTGTTCCTCAGCGACGGCGCTTTCGAGGAGCAGCGTGGCAGTGACTGGGCGCCGCGCTGGTGGCGGGCAGAAGACAGCGGCTTCGTGGCACCGTTCATGATCCTCAACGGTCGCCGCATCGAACAGCGCAGCACCATGCAGCAGCAGGGGGGCCGAGAATGGTTCCACCAGCATCTGCGGCTGAACGGCTTCGACCCGATGGAGATCGACGGCACCGACCCCGCCGCGTTCGCCTGGGCCGTTCACGCGATGGAGGAGCGGTTGTCGGCCTGCGCGGCTGGAGTTTCGCAGGGCACCGTTCAGTACCCGGTACCCCTCCACTACACCATCGCCGAAGCGCCCAAGGGATTCGGCTTCCCCGGTGCTGGAACCAATGCCGCGCACAACCTGCCGCTGGAGGGGAACCCCCGGGTCGACCAGATAGCGCTTCAGCAGTTCAACGAGGGTGCTCGCGCTCTCTTCGTGCCGTCGCACGAACTCGACGAAGCGGTCGCACTACTGCGCCGGCACGAAGTGCAGCATCGTCCCCTGGAGCGGGACCATGCCCTGGCGCACCGCCAGGTGGCGGCCCCCAGACTTCCGGTTCCGCAGTGGCATGTTGCGGGCCAGGGCGAGGTCTCGCCAATGGCGGCACTCGACGGAGCCTTCGCGGCCCTCGTCCAAGCCAACCCACAGCTGCGTCCGCGGGTAGGCAATCCGGACGAGCTGCGCAGCAACCGCATGGGCCAGACATTGGACCTGCTCAAACACCGCGTCTTCACGCCCGAACCGGGCCTGGCGGAGGCCGTCGATGGCGCCGTGATCACGGCGCTCAACGAAGAAGCGGTGGTCAGCGCGGCGCTGGGCAACAAGGGCGGCATCAACTTGGTCGTCTCTTACGAGGCATTTGCCGTCAAGATGCTGGGCGCGCTGCGCCAGGAAATCCTGTTCGCGCGACATCAGGCGCAGGCAGGCACACCACCCGGATGGCTGTCGGTGGTCACGGTTGCGACGTCCCACACCTGGGAGAACGGCAAGAACGAGCAGTCGCACCAGGATCCGACGCTGGCCGAAGCGCTGTTGGGCGAAATGTCCGACACCTCGCGCGTGTTGTTCCCGGTCGATGCCAACAGTGCCGTTGCGGCGCTGCGCGCGGCCTACGCCTCGCATGGCCAGTTCTGGACGCTGGTCGTTCCCAAGCGGGCCGTCGCCAGCCAGTTGAGTGCCGAGCAGGCCGAACGCTTGGTCGATCAGGGTGGTTGGGTGGTGAAGCCCTGCGACGCCCCCGACGTGTTGCTGGTTGCCATCGGCGCATACCAGCTACAGCAGGCCCTGCTTGCGGCGCGGCGCCTCGAAGCCGCTGGACATCGGACCGCAGTGACCTGCGTCATCGAGCCGGGCCGCTTCAGAGCACCCCGCGACGAACGCGAGCAGGACTTTGTGGCCGGCGACCAGGCCTTGCGCGCCCTGTTCCCGGAGACTGCCGCCGTGCGCGTCATCGTCTCGCACATGCGACCCGAGCCGACGCTGGGCCTGATGCGTCGGATCGATACAGGGGCGCGGCAGACCCGTGCCTTGGGCTACCAGGCGCGCGGCGGGACACTCGATGTGGCCGGCATGCTGTTCGCGAACCGTTGCACGTGGGCGCACGTCGCGGCGGAGGCCGCTCAAGGGCTCGGTGTCGATCCGCAGAGCTTGCTGAGCGCCGAGGAGTGGGCGGCCGTGCAGGGGCGTGGCGACCCGCGCGTCATCACGGTCTCGGCTTAACCCCCTTCCAGCACGACCCACGACCGGACGCTGATTGCGCCAACGCACTCTGCTTCTTCATGTGCGTTGCCAGGTCGCACTGGGTTCGGATGTCTGACGAATGGCTGTGGGACCGATGGCCACGTCGCGCCTGAATGTCGTCCTCCCGTGCCAAGTAGCACTTCCTTGTCCGGGCGTTCAGCGCGAGGCGTCAACTATTTTCCCGCGCTGGAGAGGGGATTTGCCAGGCGAAAGCATCCGCGCAATCGCCAACTGAATCGCCCGTCTGCGCGCCTCGTGCTCCTGCGAATCCCTCGCCGCCGGTGCCATGCACCACGTTTGCACGATCGTCGCTACCAGTCGCACGATCTCATCAGGCGTGAAATCCGCTGTGATGCGTCCTTCCGCCTGGGCAGCGGTGATGGCCGCATGTTTGGCTTCCAGTACGCTGTGACCGGCGGGGAGCAGGAGCACTTCTTGGCCTCGCTCCAGGTGGAACCAGGTCATGAGCCGCCATAGGTGCGGCCGCTCGGTGAGCAAATCGTAGGTGCGCCCCGCATAGCCGGGAAGATCGTCCGCATCGAAGCGCTCGTCCTGCGCCGCGGCGAGGATTTCCCGGCTGAGCACGGCGTCGAAGAGAGCCTCCTTGTCCCCGAAATGGACATAAAGCATCGGCTTGCTGATGCCTGCAGCCGCCGCGATCCGGTCAATTCGTGCCCCCGCCAGCCCGTTCTCGGCAAATTCCCCCAGCGCAGCGTCCAGCAGCATTTGCTGGGTCTCGGCGGGACGTCTCTTGGCCATGGGCCGTTACTCCTCAACAACATTTCATCCGAGCGCCCATCATGGCTTGACACGGGCGCCATTAACTTACAAACTAGTTGGTAAGTAAACCACAAGAGTGCATTTATGTCCAGACATTGGTTCCTCACCGGCGCATCCAGCGGCATCGGTCGCCATCTTGCCGAAATCATCCTGGCTTCGGGGGATGACCTCACGGCCACCGTCAGGCGTCCCGAGACGCTCGACGACCTGGCAGCACGCTACGGTGACCAGCTCGTTGTCGAACGGCTCGACGTGACCGTGAAGGGGGACATCGCACCCGTGGTCCAGCGCGCCGAGGCCCGCCGCCCGGTCGATGTCCTGGTCAACAACGCCGGCGGCGGCATCATCGGCGCCACCGAAGAGTTTTCCGACGCGGACATCGAAGGGCAGATCAGCCTCAACCTGCTGGCGCCGGTGCACGTCACGCGGGCTTTCATTCCCGCCATGCGCACACGGCGAGCCGGTCGGATCATCCAAATCTCCAGCGCCAGTGGCCAAGGCTCCCTGCCGACCAGCAGTCTTTACCACGCCGCGAAATGGGGTCTGGAAGGCTTCAGCGAATGCCTTCGCCAGGAACTGGAGGGGTTTGGGGTCTTCGTCACACTCATTGAACCGGGCGGCGCACGCACGAGCTTCAGCCGCAATTTGCAGTACGCGCTGGCGAACCCCGCCTATCAGGACACGCCTGCTGGACAGATTCGCGCGATGTTCGAGAACGCGGGTGACGAGTTGTACACGCTCGATCCGCAGAAGATCGCGCACCGGATATTCGACACGGCCACGAGCGAGAAGCCACCGCTTCGGGTGGCGCTGGGCGGTGACGCCTTCGGCGTCATCCAGGCGGCGCTCAAGGGCAGGCTGTCTGCTCTTGAAGCGCAGGAGAGTCTGGCGCGATCGGTGGCCTTCGATAGCTGATCGCTGTTTCAGGTCAAGCCCAGGGCGACGGCAAAGCCAGCAGCAGCCATGGCCGCGTACGACGGCAGCACTCTCCATGCGAGCGCCCTACCGGCCAGCGACATCAACAGGACAAGTTTGGTGACCTGATTGACGGATGCGGCGATGAACAAGGCCAGGGTGGCCGAAGCGGCGGTGACGGCGCCCTCGGTCACCAGGCGGCCAATCGAGAGCGTGATCGCATCGACGTCCACCAGACCCGAGGCAGCGGCGGTCAGCATGACGCCAGCATCCCCGAAGCGATCGGCAAGAAAGCGGCCTGCCAGCATCACCGCGGCCAGGAAGGCTGCGAACTGGAGCGCGGAGCGCAGCTGCAATGGGTTGCCAAGCTGAAGTTCGGGCAAGTCGTCGGCGGGCGACCGCGCCGCCAGGAACGTCCCCAGAACACCGCCAGCCACGGCCATGGCCACGAAGATGACCACCGGGTCCCAGCCGATGCCGGGGGCTGCGATGGCGACGAGAGCCGCCATGCGCGCAAACATGGCTGCGCAGGCGAGCGCCGCCCCCGCCGCTGCCAGTGGACGCCAGCCTGGCGTCTGCCCGGCCCAGCGCGCCAACGTGGCCGTGGTGGCGGTGCTCGACACGATCCCGCCGAGCAGCGCTGTGAATACCAGCCCTCGTTTCCTGCCGAGCGAGCGCATCAGGACGAACCCAGCGAACGACAGCACTGCCAGCAGGACAACGGCCCACCAAAGGCGATAGGGATTCAACGCCTCATAGGGGCCAAAGCCACGATCAGGGAGTACGGGCAGTACGACCACGCTGATCAACAGCAACTGCGTGCCGCTGCTGATCTCCGCCTCGGACAGCTTGCCGACGCCGGCGTGCAAGAGCTGCTTGAAACGCAGCAGCGCCAGCACGACCACGGCGGCGACCGCCGAAACGTGCCAAGCGCCACTGGTCGCCAGCGCCCCGATGGCGAAAGTCGCAAGGGCGGCGACGGACGTGGTCAGTCCCATCACGGCATGCATATGCGCCGTCACCAGGTAGCCCACCACCAGATACACCCCGACGAGTACGAGCAGCGCTATGAGCATGCCGGCTCCCCAGCGCTGGGCCAGCAGCCCGCCAAGGCCGCCGAGCAGGCCGATCAGCGCAAAGGTGCGAACGCCCGCGACGCGATGTCCCTCGGGCCGCTCGCGTTGCTGCCATCCCCGTTCCAGGCCGATCAGAAGTCCCGAAGCGAGTGCCAGCCCGAGCCCGACCAGCGCGGGATCATCGAATTCACTCATCGTCGAACCTGGACGCGGTCGCGGATGAAATCACGCTGCAGTCCCAGCGAAGCATCGGTGCGCGCCATCGACACCTGGAGATCGGTCTCGATGCCGCTCAAGGCGCGAATGGCATCGATGGTCTCGGGGATTACGATCGCCTGGTTGAAGACCTGGTAGGTGTAGTACGCCTGATCGCCATCGACCGAAAGCACGTCCTCCCACAACGCGACCTCCCACAGGTCGCCGCGCGGGCGGCCGAGATCGGCCATCAGTTCCACCGTGCTGTTGAGGGCCACGAGACCATCCGAGGATCGCACGAACGCGATCCGTGGCGCAGCGCGAAAGGCAGCCAGCACCTCGTCGCGCGTGGCCGGCCTCGTCAGTTCGACCCACCAGGTGTGCAGGTGGCTGCTGTTGTGCGGCGCCTTGACCGCGATCGTGACGACGTCTAGGTCCGGGATCACAGTGCGCGCGTCCGGTCCCTGATGGCTGGGGATCGTCTTCTCCGGCACGAGCGTGTTGATGATGCCCTCCGCATGCGCCTCCCACGGGTCGGAAGCCCGGCGGATCAGCGTCCCGCGGGCTCGCTTGAGCAGGCCCGCTGTCCGAAGCGCCCCCAGGGTGCGCACGATCGACGTCGTGTTGCAGGACACCACCCGGGTGGAGGTGCGGCCGATCGCGGTTGCGTAGTTCTCCTGCGCGACGAACGAATGACCGGTCAACGCGTGGGACTCGCCGCCATGGAAGATGGACTTCACACCGGCAGCGTCGTACGCCCTCTTGTTGACCGCGGCGACTTTCTTGGGTGTGCAATCGACCACGACGTCCGCGTTGGCGAGCAGGTCGGCCAGATCGCCCGCGACAGGAAGCCCCGCAGCACGCATCGATTGTGCGGCTTCAGCGGTCGCCGCGTAAATCGGGAAAGCGCGCTGCGCGGCCACCTGCAGGCGATAGTCGTGCACCACATCCGCGACGCCGGCTAGCGCCATGTCCTCCTGGAGTGCGACCGCATCCGCCACCCGCTTGCCGATCACACCGTATCCGTTCACCGCCACTCTGACCTTGTTCATGCCTGACTCCTTGCTTGATGAGGCGCCTCAGCCGCGGCTGCGCGCGATGGAAAACGTGAACCGGATCGCCAGCGCATAGCCCAGCAGCGCGAGTACCGGCATGTCGCCCCAGCGCGGGCCCACGCCGTGCTGCATCAACAAGCTCGATGCGATGTACAGGCCGAGCGTCACGAGCGCCAGCGCGACGCGACGGCCGAGGCGGTCGATCCCGCTCAGCATCCTGGCATCCGGCTTGATCGACAGTTGCAGCAGGTCACCCTGCCGCAAGACGCTGTGCAGACGCCGCGCCATCAGGGAGGGCAGGGCGTGGGCCGCGTTCCCCAGTTCATATGGCAGACGCTGCGATGCCGCAGACTTGGGCTCGTCGAAGACGCCCGTGGTCGTGTGGCGAGAGATGGCTTCGATGATGGAAAACTCGGGTGCCAGCAGGCGCACCGTCCCTTCGAGCAACAACAGGGTACGCGTGAGCACGAGGAGGTCCCTGGGCAGCCGGACTTCCTGGGTCCGGCCCGCCGCCACGAGCTGCGCGAGAGCACCTGAGAGCGACCAGTCCTTCAGCGGCCTCTGTGCGCAGTCTGCGACCAGGGCACGCACGACAGGCACGAACACGGCCCGATCGGTGCCGTCGCCGAGCAGGCCCAGGTCGAGCCAGGCATCGACCACCCATTCGGCATCCTGCTCGACGAAGGCCAGGGCGAACGCCACCAGCGCCCGCCGCATGTTGCCGTCGACCCGGCCCACGATGCCGAAGTCGTGCAGGCAGATGCGGCCATCGTCCATCACGAAGACGTTGCCGGGATGGGGGTCGCCGTGGAAGAAGCCATCGCGGAAGATCTGGGCGACGTAGCTGTCCACGAGTTTGCCCGCGGCCGCCACCGCGGTGGGCGAAGGCAGACCGTGCAGGTGAGCTCCGTGGCTGAACTGCTGGACCATGACGGTCGGCGTGCACAGGCCGTCCACCACGTCGGGGATCACGATGTCGGCAGAGCCGCGCCAGGCGTCGGCGAAACGTCGCACGGAAGCTGCCTCGCGCGACAAATCCATCTCGTAGCGGAAGTTGGCCGCAACCTCGTCCACGATGGCTGCCAGCCCCCAGCGACGCAGCGAGGGCACGAGCCCCTGCATGACCAGGACGATGCGGCGCAGGATGCGCATGTCGGTCTCGGCCTGCTCGGCCGCGCCAGGGCGGCGGATCTTCACCACCACTTCCGTCCCGTCCGGCAGGGCTGCACGATGAATCTGGGCGATCGAGGCCGCGGCGAGCGCGTGCATGTCGAAGCGTGCGAAGACCTGCTGCCATGGGCGGCCGAGCGCCGCCTCGACCTCCTGGACCGCCTGCTCGGGAGGAAACGGCGCCACATTGGCCTGCAGGCTGGCCAGAGCCTCTTGCGCATCGGGCGCCAGAATGTCGGCCCGCAGGCTGAGATGCTGGCCCAGCTTCACGAAGGTCGTGCCCAATCGCTGCAGCACTTCGGCGAAGCGGTCGGCCGCCCGGTGGGTATCGCAGCGCATCAGGCCCCGGTGCCAGGCCACCCAGAGCAGGAACCCGCTCAGGGCCATAGCGATCTGCGTGGCCCGGCGCAGCGCCGAGCGTTGCGTTGGGCGGCCCGCAAGACGCACGGTGGAAACGGGGCGGTTCGGTCGCGTCATGGCTCATCCAACCTGTTGCGCAGGCGGCCCGCATGCCAGGCTGCGATGTTCGAGATGGTCTCGTCGAGGATGCGCGCGATCGCCTCCGACGTATTGAACCCGACATGCGGTGTCACGAGCACACGCGGATGCGTCAGCGGTGGGCTGGATGCCGACCAGCCGGTATCGCAACCCAGTCCGCCGCAGCCCGTGGGCACTTCGGGAGACAGATCCCCTTCCTGTTCCAGCACGTCCAGACCTGCTGCGGCGACGGTACCTGCCTCCAGTGCGTGCAGCAGGGCGGCCTCGTCGATGAGCGCACCCCGTGCCGTGTTGATCAGTACCATGCCCGGTTTCATGCGCGCGAAGGCCTGGCCATCGAGAAGGTGGTGCGTGGCCTGCGTGGCCGGAACATGAAGGCTCAGAACATCGCTGCTTTGCAGGATCTGCTCCCACGTCACCACGCGGACGCCGGCGATGGGTGCTGCCGTGATGTCGAGCGATGGGGCGAGGGCCGGGTCGTACGCGAGAACTTCCATGCCGAAGCCCAGGGCGATACGGGCCACGTGGCGCCCGATCCGGCCCAGCCCGACGATGCCCAGCGTCTTTCCTTCCAGCTCGAAGCCGGTGAGGCCGCGGTAAGCGAAAGAACCTTGGCGCGCCCGCTCGTGGGCTTGTGTCAGATGGCGAGCCACGCCCAGCAGCAGCGCGAAGGCATGTTCGGCGACGCTGGCAGACCCATAGTCCGGCACGTGGCACACGGCAATGCCGCGTCGGCGGCAAGCCTGCAGGTCGATGTGATCGAAGCCCGCGGAGCGCGTTGCCACGAGCCGCACGCGCGGCAGCAACCGGAGCACCGATTCGTCAACGCGCGTGCGCACGAAGACGCACAGCACCTCGGTGTCTTCATCGCCGACATCGGATACCACCAGGCGTTCGTTCTGGACGAAGTGCGCGTGCCAGTGGGTCGGAAGCCGTTGCTGCAGCGCGGCCTGGTCCGCCGGTGCGATGTCGGAGAACAGAACGGACAGACGGTTTTGTGCGGTCATGAGCCCTCCTCGATTACCCGGTGCAGGGACAGGATGCAGAACGCGGCGATGAAGTGCCCGGTCTTGGTGCCTTGCGCGAGTTCCGCTTGCGCGAATACCGTCGGCAGCCGGCCGGCGACCGCATCGCGCATGGTCTCGAATCCGTCGAGCAACTGAACCGTGAAGAACGCCGCGCAGCGCATCGGGCCCTGCGTGCGGCCGCAGTCCGCGTAGGCCAGTGCGGGCTTGAATCTGGCCGGAGGATTCGTCATGGCACGGCCAGCCTCGCTCGGGGCTCACGGAACTGCCACAGCACGATGAAGCTGAGCCCAGCGGCAAAGAAGCACCACACCGAGATGAACCAGGTTGCATAGAACATGTAGGCGGCGATTGCGGAGACAAAGGCGGCCACCCCAAAAGCCGCCACGCGCCGGTGGCTAGAAACCATCAGGCTTGCGCAGGTGCCGATCAGATACAGGGCCATCGTGGTCATCACGTAGAAGTGCGGAGAGTCGTAGAGGATGTGCTGGCCGACCACGCGGGCCGTGATGGGCAGCTTCACCAGCATCGCCAGCAGGTACAGACCGACGAGCGCGCCCGCGACTGCAATGGCCACCAGAACCCGACGGCGCCAACGGACGCTCTCCAGCGCCAGCGCAGCCAGCGGGACGTAGATCGGCCACAGGACGTGCGAGAAGAACGAGTAGAGATGCGTCAGCGCCACGTTCAGCAAGGGCGCGCGGTCGGGGAACGTCAGCCACAGCATGCCTTCGAGCAGTTGCTGGACCCCGAACAGCAGCGGGATGGCGGCATACGGCAGTTCGCGCCGTGAGCGGGCCCGGCGCATGGTGACGGTCCCCAGGCCCAGCAGAACCGCTGCGGCCGTGAAACTGGCGGGTGCGGAAAAGCACATGGGCAGTCATCTCCCCTCGATCGTGAGCGTCATGACGAGCGTGGCGCAGCGGCTCATGGCGCGCCGGCTTCCATCAGTTCCTGCACCGCTGTCGCCAGCGGTGCCACCACGCTGATGCCGTTGGAGACATGCGGCACGGTGTCGCAGGTCACCACCCGCTGGGGCCCTGCCGCAAGAAGTGCGTGGTACGCGTCGGCGGCGAACAGGGCGTGCACCCCGATGCACACCGGTGGCGGCAATCCCACGCTGCGCACACTGGCGATTGCCTGGATCATCGTGCGCGCGCTGGACACGATGTCATCGATGAGCACGGGCTGGCGGTCTGCCAGGGCCGCGGTGTCGGGAAGGCTGACCTCCACGTCCTTGTCGCCCCGGCGGATCTTCTGCAACACCGTGAACGGCGCGCCAGCCAAGCGCGCGACTTCCTGGACCCATTGCTCGCTTTCCGCATCGGGTCCGATCAACACGGGACGGTTCACATGGGCTGCGACCCAGGCCGCGATGGCGGGCGCGGACTGGACCACACGGGTCGGCACCCGGTAGACCTCGCCGAGCGAGCGGTAGCGGTGCAGATGGGGATCGACGGTGACGATACCGTCGAACACCGTCGACACCAGCGCAGCAAACGTGCGGGACGTGATGGCTTCGCCCGTGTTGAAGCGCCGGTCCTGACGCAGGTACGCCAGGTACGGGGCAGCCAGCAACACGCGGGTGGCGCCGAGGTCGCGCGCTGCGTCCGCGGCGAACAACAAGGGCAGCGCCTTGGCGTCCGGCTGTGCCAGGCTGGCCACGATCACGACGGTGCGGCCGGTGACGTCGGCGTCCAGCCGCACCAGCGACTCGCCGTCCGGGAACCGGTGCAGTTGCAGGGCAGCCCGCTGCGCGCCCAACGCCCGGATCAGTCCATCGGCGAAGTCTTCGTCGCCCGGCAGGTGAAAAACGAGAGGTTTCATAGGTTCTCCGAAATCTGGAAGATCGGTGGGCGCGAGCGGACGAACTGCAGCGCATAGGCCAGCTCGCCCGGCGCCTGGGCGTGCAGCGTGAAGAGCGGCTGTCCCGCTTCGACCTGGTCGCCCAGGCGCGCATGCACGTCGATGCCGGCGGCAGCGGCGGTCGGTGCTCCGGCGAGCTTGGCCGCCCGCGCGAGCAGCCGGTTGTCGATTCGGGAGACCCGTCCCGTGGACGGCGATGCGACGGTGTGCCGATGCGTTGCCACCGGGATGCTGCGCAGGCCGCCCTGCTCAGCGCAGATCGCCTGGAACGTGGCCCAGGCGCGGCCGTCGGCCAGCACCTGCGTGGCGAGCGTCAGGCCGCCGCCGGCGGGCGCTGCACCGCCCATTTCGAGGATGTCCGCCGCCAGCCGCAACGCTCGCTCCCGCAGGTCGGCCGGGGCCTCGGGCGTCCCTTGTAGGACGGCCAGCACGTCGCGGGCCTCCAGTGCCGGGCCGATCCCGCGGCCGACCGGCTGCTCACCATCGGTGACGCGCAAGGCCACGTGCAGGCCGATGGCGCTGCCCACCTCCTGCAGGCGCCGACCGAGCGCCGCCGCGGCCTGCGCGCTGCGCACTTTGGCGGTGGCACCCACGGGCAGGTCGATCAGCACATGGGTCGAGCCCGCAGCGGCCTTCTTGGACAGGACCGAGGCGACGAGCTGGCCCTCGCTGTCCAGGTCCAGCGGCCGCTCGACGCGGATGAGGATGTCGTCGGCGGGGCTGAGCCGTACCGAGCCGCCCCAGACGATGCAGCCGCCCGTGCGTTCGACCACGCGCCGCATGCTCCGCACATCCAGGTTCACCGGCGCCAGCACCTCCATTGTGTCGGCCGTCCCGGCCGGCGAGGTGATGGCGCGCGAGGAGGTCTTGGGCATCGTGAGGCCGCAGGCGGCCACGATGGGCACCACGAGCAGGGTCGTGCGGTTGCCGGGCAGGCCGCCGACGCAATGCTTGTCCACCACCAGCGGGCGCCCCCAATCGATGCGGTCACCGACGCCAATCATGGCTTTCGTGAGCGAGACGGTCTCCGCGAGGTCCAGGCGATCGCCGGCGCAGGCGGTGATGAAGGTGGCCAGATGCAGGTCAGAGTAATGGCCCGCCGCGACGTCGGAGATGATGGCGCTGAACTCGGCATCGCCCAGGGCATTGCCGTAGACCTTGGCTCGGACATGGCTGAGCGAATCCAGCGGCGGTGCATGGGTCACCGTGACCAGCTGGCCCGGCTGCGCCCCCAGCGACGCCCATGCCGATTCGGACAGGCCAGCGACGTTCTCGGCCAGCCAATCCCCATCGACGACGCTGAGCGTCGCCACGATGCTGCGGCGGCCGGCCGTCAGCTGCACGCGCGCCTGGGTCGTGAAACCCTCCGACCGGCAGACAGGGCAGTCGCGCCGCATGTAGACCACCGGCTCCTGATGGGTGTCGATGCCGGTGCGCCACGCCTGCAGCGTGTTCACGCCATCCTCTCCGGTGCCGGTGCCGGTGCCGGTGCCGGTCTCGTGCAGGTGCGCCGTCATACCAGATCCACCGTCTGCAGGTACTCGGGCACGGCAACCGACCAGCCCAGTTCATGGTCGATCCGCGCGCGCAGCGCATCGGCCGCCTCCGGCTCGCCGTGGGTCACGAAGGTTCGGCGCGGTGTTTGCGTGAAGCCGCGCATCCACGCGAGGATCTCGTCGGCATCGGCGTGGGCGGAAAGGTTGTCGAGCGAGGCCACCTCGGCGCGGATCGGCACGTCCTGGCCATGGATGCGGACGGTGGACGCGCCGTGCACGATCGCGGCGCCACGGGTGCCGCCCGCCTGGTAGCCGGCGAACAGGATGGTGTTGCGATGGTCGGGCGCGAATGACTTGAGGTGGTGCACCACGCGTCCTCCCGTGGCCATGCCACTGGCGGAGATGATGACCATCGGTCCACGACCGGCGCTGAGCGCCTTGGACTCCTCGACCTTGTTGACGATCTTCGCGGCATGGCACATGCCCTCGCATTCCTCGGGCGAGAGCCGGTGCTCGTCGCGATGGGCGTGGTACAGCCGTGTGGCATCGATGGCCATCGGGCTGTCCAGGTACACGGGCAGGTGCTGGTGGATGCGCCCTTGCTTCTTGAGCTGGTAGATGCCGTACATCAGGCTCTGCGCTCGGCCGACAGCGAACGCTGGGATGACCACGACCCCTCCACGGGCGGCCGTCTTGTTGATGACAGTCTCCAGCTGCGCCAGTGCGTCGGACGCTTCATGCTTGCGGTTGCCGTAGGTGGATTCCACCAGCAGGTAGTCGGCGCCGGGGACCTGCACCGGCGGGCGCAGCACCGGGTCGTTGGGCCGGCCGATGTCGCCGGAGAAGAGCACGGATCGCCGGCCGTCGTTGAGGTGCACGAAGGCCGAGCCGAGCATGTGCCCGGAAGGCGTCAACCGCGCGGTGAGTCCGGGCAGCGCCTCGAAGTCCTGAGAGAACGGACGTGGCGCGAACAGCTTCAGGCAGCGCTCGGCGTCCTCACGGGTGTACAGCGGCAGCGCGGGCTGGTGTTTGGAGAAACCGTGCCGGTTGGCGAACTTCGCCTCTTCCTCCTGCAGATGGCCGCTGTCGGTGAGCAGGATCTTGCACAGCTCGTGCGTCGCGGACGTGCAGTAAACCCGGCCGCGAAAGCCTTGTCGCGCCAGCAGTGGCAGGTAGCCGCTGTGGTCGATGTGGGCGTGGGTGAGCACGACCGCGTCGACGGTCTTGGGCGCGACCGGCAGCGGCTCCCAGTTGCGCAGGCGCAGCTGCTTGAATCCCTGGAACAGGCCGCAGTCCACCAGAATGGTCGCGTCGCCATGGCGCAGCAGGTATTTGGAACCGGTCACGGTGCCGGTGGCACCCAGAAATTGAAGTTGCATGGTAGGTCTCCAAGGATGCTGTCGTTCAAAGAAGGACCGGCCGATCCGGCAACTCGTTGCCGTGGTCCGCGCCCCGCGGAAAGTGCTGCACCAGCAGGTGGCTGACGGCCACGATGCCTTCCAGGGCTCCGGCCTCGAAGCGTCCCTGCGCAAACTGGGCTTCCATGCGCTGGCACACAGCCGACCACCTTTCGGCACCGCAACAGGCATGGATGCCGCGATCGGCCACGATCTCCACGGCCCGGTCGGCCAGCAGCACGTAGATCAGGACGCCGCTGTTGTGCGCCGTATCCCACACACCCAGGCGTGCGAACAGGTCCAGCGCCCGCTCGCCCGGCGATTGGTTGCGCCACAGTGGCGATCCGTCCAGCGCACCCTCGACCACGAAGCGCAGCTGGCCCCCATGCTGGAACTCTCCCGTGCGGATGGCCTGCTCGATCGCATCCAGGGCACGCGGGGGGAAGGCGCGGCGGACTGCGCGATCCGTGGTCGCAAGGTGGCGAAGAAGTCGTTGCATGTTCATCTCACCACCGTCCTGACGCGCCGCCGCCACCGAAGCCGCCGCCGCCGCCGCGGAATCCACCGCCACCACCGCCCAATCCTCCGCCCGGCCAGCCGCCTCCCCGGTGGCGCCCGTCCATGCCGCCGTGGCCACCCATGCCGATGCCCAGCAGCGTGACGAGGAATCCCGCCAGTCCAGCCACCGCGGCCACCGCGAAGGTGCCCACCAACAGCCACGCAGCGGCACCCAGCACGCCAGCCGTGACCAGGGAGCCTGGAAGGCGGCCGAGGGCGTTGCGTAGCACTCCGCCCAGCATCAGGGCCGCGACGAACAGGAAGGGCCAGGCCTGCCCGATGTCGTTGGTCTGCCCCTGCCGCCGTGGGTCCGCCGCAGGCAGGGCCTCGCCATCGATCACCCGCATGATCTGTTCGGCGCCTGCGGCGATGCCGCCGTCGAAATCGCCCTGGCGCAGGCGCGGCGTGATCACCTCGTCGATGATGCGCCGCGATACCACGTCGCTCAGCGCACCCTCGATGCCGTATCCGACTTCGATGCGCACGGTGCGGTCGTCCTTGGCCACCAGGAGCAACGCGCCGTCGTCCACCTTGCGACGGCCGAGCTTCCATTGCTCTACCACCCGCAGGGCGTACTGCTCGACGGGTTCGGGCCGCGTCGAGCGGACCATCAGCACGGCGATCTGCACGCCCTTGCGTTGCTCGAAGGCCCGAAGCTGCGCATCCAGCGCGGCGACACGATCGGCGGCGAGCGTTCCCGTGAGATCGGTGACGCGCGCCTGCAGCGGAGGAACGGCGACCAACTCCTGCGCGGACGCGACCGAAAGGAACAGGCTCAGCAGCAGCCAGGCCAGAGCGTGGGCCAGCCGAAGAGGGGCCGCCGGAGAGAGCACCACTGTTCTGGGCGTTCTCATGTCAGGGGCGCGCCGCCGGCGCCGAGGCGCCGAAATCGACCTGTGGCGGCGCCGCCATGGCCTTCTCGTCGGCGACCGAGAAATTGGGCTTGACGACGTAGCTGAACAGCTTGGCCGTGATGTTGGTCGGGAAGCTGCGCGTGAGCACGTTGTAATCCTGCACCGCCTTCACGTAGCGCCCACGCGCCACGGTGATGCGGTTCTCCGTGCCCTCAAGTTGGGCACGGAGGTCTTGAAAAGCCTGGTTCGCCTTGAGTTGCGGGTAGTTCTCGCTCACCACCAGCAGCCGGCTCAGCGCGCCGGACAGTTCGCTCTGTGCCGCCTGGAACTTCTGGAACGCCTCGGGGTTGTTGACGAGTTCCGGCGTGGCCTGGATCGAGGTCGCCTTCGCGCGGGCCTCGACCACCCGGGTCAGCGTCTCCTGCTCGAAGTTGGTCTCGCCCTTGACGGTCGCGACGATGTTGGGGATCAGGTCGGCGCGCCGCTGGTACTGGTTCAGCACCTCGGACCAGGCGGACTTGGTCTGCTCGTCCAGCCGCTGGAAGTCGTTGTAGCCGCATCCGCTCAGCGACAGGGCAAGCGCTGTGAGCAGGGACATCAGGATCAGTCTCATGGTTCGGTTTCCGTGGAAGTGAGAAAAGTGCGGGACGGTGAAGCGCTCACCAGGACGGGGTTGGCTGGCCACCAATGCCGCGGAATGAGCAGCAGCGCGAGGGTGGCGGCCA
>Ga0116168_1000844_pt1 | contig 27192 bp, 21 predicted proteins | sample AD_UKC129_MetaG_FD_89795 | JGI IMG/M metagenome (GOLD analysis project Ga0116168, IMG submission 89795) | Active sludge microbial communities of municipal wastewater-treating anaerobic digesters from Canada - AD_UKC129_MetaG | ecosystem: Engineered > Bioreactor > Anaerobic > Digestate | place...
AAGAGTTGCTTAGAACAAAATGCTTTATCCGTCACCACTAATGGAATGGGACACATGGGACGGATGAGACCGATGAGACAAATGGGAAAAGTTTTTGTTCACCCCCACTAATGGAAGGGGACGGATAAGACAAAGATAAAAGACTTTATTCATCCCATCTGTCTTATCTCTCCCATTTCTCCCCTTCGCCTCATCTGTCTCATCCGTCCCATTTCTTCCCTTTACCTCATCCGTCTCATCTGTTCCATCCCTCCTCTCTATCTCATCCGTCCCATTTCTCCCCTTCGCCTCATTCATCCCATCCGTCCTATTTATCCCCTTCGCCTCATCTCTCCCATCCGTCCTATTTATCCCCTTCGCCTCATCTCTCCCATCCGTCTCATCTGTTCCATCCCTCCTCTCTATCTCATGCGTCCCATTTTTCCCCTTTCCCTCATCCGTCCCATTTCTTCCCTTGCTTTATCTCTCCCATGTGTCTCATCCGTCCCATGTGTCCCATGTGTCCCATCCGTCCCATCCGTCCCATCCGTCCCATTCTTTATCTACGATTACCCAACAAATTCCCTGACGAAGGAACTATTCGTATTGCTCCAAACTCCCCAACAAGACGGTCATCAATAGTCGAAAATAAATCAGATATATTACTTATAACCGTCACATCGTTAAACATACCCATTCCACCACCATATCCCATAGGCATCCTTCCTACCCCTCCACCCATAAAAGCATTCGCACCATAATTTATCCTATTTTCCCCTGATAAATAACCCCTACCTGAAACAGGTGGATTTCTCAATACAACTTTGGGAAGACTATCCATACCCTGTGTATTATAAAGTCCGTATGCCTTACTATCTATCCTGCGATTGGAAATATTTGATGAATATGCGGTTCCGGGCATAGCATAGGTCATATCACTTCTGGGAGAATAATAATCGCTGTTCGAATTATAATTTTGGGAAGCATTGCCCTTCCGTTTCAAAACAAAGACTGACGGTTTCGATGTAGGTTTTATATAAGTATCTTCATTCCCTTTATTCCCTGATATTTCTTCCTCTCCCCTTGATAATTTCATAGGAACCGACTGCTTTTCATCCCATTGTTTTTTCAAAGCCATCCTCCTTTCGGGCTTATCAAAAATGAGCGAATCATCATCAATATCTTTCTTCAAAACACTTTCGATAGTTCCTGTCTCTGGCAAAAGTATATAATACGAATGAAGTCCTTCCATAATATATACATCTTGATAGGTTTTCTCACGGGCAACTAAAGTATCCGCTATTGATAAAAAACAAAATGCGGTAGAACATAACCAACTGATAATGTAAATTTTCTGTTTCATGACGCCACTCATAATATTTATTCCTATCTTTTCATTTTATATCCATATTATATATAATATCATTCAAATTTATTTTCAGCAATAAAATTTTAATGGCAGGATTTTTATGGCGGGACAATTTCGGGATGTTGTCAAAGATTTAGTCCAGAATATCGAGACAGTCGTATTGGATAAAAGCCATGTTGTCCGAACGGCTCTGGGTGCTTTTTTAGCAGGCGGACATGTTTTATTAGAAGATGTTCCCGGTGTTGCAAAGACTATGTTAGCACGCTCTTTAGCCATTTCAAGTGGTTGTTCCTATACACGAATACAATGCACACCCGACTTATTACCGACCGATGTAACAGGGGTATCTATATTTAACCAATCCACACAAAATTTTGAGTTTCGTCCGGGACCTATTTTCAATCAAGTAATTGTTGCAGATGAAATTAATCGGGCAACACCTCGAACACAATCCGCTCTATTAGAAGCAATGGCGGAAGGGCAGGTATCCGTAGATGGGAAAACCTATATCCTGAACAAACCTTTTATTGTATTTGCCACTCAAAATCCCGTAGAACATGAGGGAACATTTCCCTTACCTGAAGCCCAGTTAGACCGATTTATGATAAAACTATCCATGGGATATCCGAGTATGATTGCAGAACTGGATATGTTAGAGCGATTACGATTAGCCCATCCTATCGAAAATTTAAAACCCGTAACAGACCCCCAAACCATTATTCAAATGCAGGCAAAAGTGCGTGATATTTTCATTCACCCTAAAGTAAGGGAATATATGTTGCGTATCATTGCACGAACACGAGACCATACACATTTAATGTTGGGGGCAAGTCCCCGTGCATCTCTGATGTTGTTTCGCTGTTGTCAGGGATATGCCGCCGTATTAGGTAGAGGATATGTTATTCCCGACGATGTTAAATCCCTTGTTTTTCCAGTTTTAGAACATCGTCTTATTTTAAATCCGGAAAGCAGATTAAGAAAAGTAACGGTTTCTTCCGTATTGAAAGAAATTCTCAACGAAGTCCCTGTTCCTGCGACGGGAGTTCAACAATGGAAAACAGCATAAAATTGACTTAACTTTAATTGGGGTTTTGTGGTATGATTAATATGAAAATATCAAATATATTAAGAGTTGAGAGGGGTAATGTTCTGGATTTTTAAAAAAAAGAAAAACGATGTATCATCACAGTCAGTCGCCTCAGAGTTTGACGACCCCAATCGGTCGGAACTCGAAATTCGTCAGGTAGGTCCGTATGAAATCTTAGCACCTATCGGAACGGGTGGTATGGGAACTGTGTATAAGGCTATAGACCGAAGCAAAGATTTAACAGTAGCAGTCAAAGTGCTTGACCCCCGTTTCGATGAGGACCCAAAACGACGGAAGCAAGATTTCTTAGGCAGAGAAGTAATGATAGCCGCATCACTAAACCACCCGAATATTATCCGTATGGATAAAAACATACATGAAGCCATTGATGTAGCAGGTAGGACACGCCGTTGTATTATTATGGAGTTTATCGATGGTTACAATCTGAAAAAACATATTACAGAGCGTGACTTAAACATCCGCCAGATGATAGATATATGTATTAAACTTTGCCATGGACTGGATTACCTTCATCAACATGGAATAGTCCATCGGGATGTTAAGCCTGCCAATTTCTTGTTTTCTAAAGATGGGAAGCAGGTTAAAATCGTGGATTTCGGACTGTCCAAAACAAATGCGACATGGAAAGGCTGGCTTATGAAAGAAACTGGCGGAACACGCCTTTACATGTCTCCTGAACAGATATTGAAGAAGAATTTAGACCCCCGTTCCGATATTTTCTCTTTCGGTCTAACGATGTATGAACTCTTTTCCGGCAAACATCCCTGTGAAGGAAATGACGCAAAAATTATAACCCGTCAGTTAGTAGACCCCAATTATAAATTTGTTCCTCCTTCCACTCATAATCCTCAAATTACTCCTGCACTGGACCGTATTATCTTAAAATCACTTCGCCGTAAAATAGAACATCGTTATCAATCCATGACAGAATTATTATTAGACTTAAAACGAGCAACTGAATCGAGAATTTAGAAAACTATGCCCAAACAATACTTTTCATCAAAAAAGAATTCGGATAGAACATTACTCCGCATTTTTATCGGAGTTATGCTACTCCTCATAGCGGGATATATTATCTATCGGTTTTTATACACCTCTTCCAATCTCATTTCTAAAGGAAAAATTGTAGAAAAACTTCTTCCCACTTCATCCACCGAAAAAGCAGAAAATGCCCTTGAACAATTCAAAAAAATGTTTGAGGAAGGTCGTTTCGACGATTTGCGTTCCGAGTTAAAGAATTATGTTAAGAAAGAAAAACAGGTAGAAAATCTGGTAGAAGCATATCTACTATGGATAGAGTTGGAACTCAAAAATGAAAAGACAAACGATGCTTTTACCGTAGCAGAAGAAGCATTACAGAAATGTGAAAATAGCACACGGATACATTACTTAAAATATCGTTATGCTCAACTTGCTGAGGCAATCGGGAAAAAGGATGTGGCTCGTTCTATTTATCAAGACATAATTGACCGTGCTTCTCGTGGAAATCGTGTTTATGGATATTTAGGTTTAGCCCGAATAGAGGAACAAGGGAATGAAAAGATTAAAGCACGCGACCTCGCCCAGAAGGCTGTAATAGATGCAGAATGGAATTCGGATATCTGGAATGAATCATTAGATTTATTAGGAAAATTAAATGTGGAACTTATCTTTTCCAGTACACCCACACCAGAAAGTAAAGTTTACACTGTTCAACAGGGAGATTCTTTAATCAGTATCGGGGCAAAATTAAACACACCTGTCGGTATGCTATCTCGTGCCAATCAATTGGATGAAAACACAAGACTCCGTTTAAACCAGACATTAAAATACACACCCAAAGATTTTCGGCTCCTTGTAGAACGGTCAAAGTGTCGGGCTTTTTTAGTAGATGAACAGGGAATATTTAAACGATACAAGGTTGGTCTTGGAAAGCCCGGACATGAAACAAGCTTAGGCTCTTACAAGATTGGGAACAAACAAAAAAATCCTACATGGTTCAAACCCGGCGAAGGTCCTATCCCCGCAGGCGACCCAAGAAATGAATTGGGAACACGATGGATGCCTTTAGTGCCGTCTGAACCGGGACTTCCTACAGATTTAGGACTTCATGGGACTATTGCACCAGAAACTATCGGCACCTACTCTTCAAACGGCTGTGTGCGGTTCTATCCGGAAGAAGTAGAGGAAATATACGATTTGATTGTTCGTTCAACCCCTGTTATTATCAAAGAAGAAGTAAATTTTAAAGATGTCTATCCTCTGGCTCAGGTAGATAGTATTCCTGAAAATAATGAGGCAACTGCAAATCCACCTTCAGAGGTCAAAAAATAAAACGAAAACGATTTCATAATGGAGCAATAGGATAAGAAGGGAAATGGATAACAATATAGAAAATACAACCTTAAAAGAGTGGATTTTTTCTTCCGAATTCCAATCATTCCCCCCTCACCATGCCCTTATTCCTATCAACAACGCAACCCTTTTTTATACCCTTTGCGATGAAGCATTGAGTAGAATTGGTCGTTTTGGAGGAAATGACCTCATTGTTATCAGTGATGCAGAAACTTTGCAGCAGTTAAAGGAGATTGATAATTTTCTACCGAATATTAATAAAATGATTGTTTTAGGATTATCCCCATCTCATTGGGACATTCCTGTAGAAACACATAATCCTCCACCCTATTTTCAAAATGCAGACCGACTTTTTATTATCGTTTCTTCTAACATTGCCATTTCTTTTATTGGAACAATCATAAAAAGAATGGACACGAATGGTAATGGTAATTTCGATGGGGGTTGGTCCTATCACCGTGTTTATATCCAGCACCTACTTCATCTTTTTGCGCCATCCCTCCTCGAACAGTTTCGTTCTTACAAAGAGGACTTAGATAAAATTACAGAAATAACTACCCGTATCATGTCCGTTCAAACAGAAATGCTCTCGGGACATGAATCATTGGTAGAAATGGATAAAAGCGAACTGGCAACAGTGCTGGAAATATTGAAGGTAATTTCTTCCAAAAAACGTGCTCATGATGTTCTTTATGTTTTTGTTGAACAAATATCTAAAATAGTCAAATCCGACCGCTGTTCTATAGTGCGTATCTGGGGTCAGGAAGATATGGTACATGTCCTGGCTTCTCACGATGATGCAAATCTCTACGATATGACAGTTCCTTTAAGCAAATACCCGGAAATTAAAAAAGCCTTATCCATCGGTGATAAAGTAGTTATTAATAATGTTCAGAATGACCCCTTGATGAAACCCTGTCTGGATTCCCTCATTCAAAAAGGAATTAATTCCATATTAGTTATACCTATTGTTTTGAATGACCCGGAGGTAGGTTCGTTATTACTTCGCGCTGTGCGTAAAGAAACAGGATTTACACTACGCGAGATAAATTTCTTTGAAATCGTAACCAATGCGGCTGGTAGTGCTTTAGAGCGTGCCCAATTATTCGAGTCCGTTCAACAAGCAAATAAAACACTACAAAAACTTGCAATAACAGATGGTTTAACAGGTATTTATAATCACCGCTTTTTCCGTGAACGATTGGAAGAAGAAATATTGCGAAGTTTAAGGTATAATGTTCCCCTATCCTGTGCCCTGTTTGATATAGATGACTTTAAAAAATGTAATGATACCCATGGACACCTATTCGGCGATGCGGTATTAAAAGAAATCGCAACACGAATGCTACAGACAATCCGACGCACGGATATTGTTGCAAGGTATGGAGGTGAGGAATTTATCGTCATCATGCCGCAAACTTCTATTGAAGGTGCCTATATTCAGGCAGAACGAATACGAAAAGTTATTGAAGACCGACCTTTTGAATACATGGGCAAAAGTGTTAAAATTACAATGAGCGGTGGCGTTGTAGAAGTTGTGCAGAATGAAACCCTATCCGTAGAGGACTTACTTCGTATTGCAGACCAATGCCTTTACCAGGCAAAACGGAAAGGCAAAAATATGATTATCGCTTCAAAAAAAATCAATCCATCCTAAAAGAAGGAGAAGGTAAAATGTTTTCTAAAAAGTCTATTTTAACAACTACTATCCTATGCCTGTTTATTGCAATGCTAACTTCTTGCGGAACGCTTCATTCCTTTATCCGTGTTGCGCCGGACTATTCTGCTCTTCCTCAAGAAGAACTATTAAAAGCCGCTCAATACATTGAAGAAAAAATCTGGGCCGGTGAACACGAGCCGAATTTGTCAAACCTTGGCATCAACTTAGATACACCTCAAATAAAACAAGCCATCCGCACCCGTGCGGTCCGTCATGAACTAATAAAAGACCTTCTTGATAAAGGCTTTGTTTATGAACAAAATGGCGGTCTGATTGCTATCCAGCGAAATAGTTTGTATAAAAGAAGTACAAATCGTCAACAGCGTGATAAAAATGCGTTGGTTGTAATGGGAGAAAATAGCGACCGTTGGGCTCTTTACGAAGGTATTATTAAAGCCAATAATTATCCACCCAAATCCTTATCGGCTATTCAAGATGCCTTTTATCGTGCCCGAATTTCATACCTCCAGCAAGGGCATAAATATCAAACCCCCGACGGAAAAATCACCCAGAAATAGTCTTTTCCTCTATCACAAATCCTATTCCATAGGTTGCCAGACCTGAACACCCTGAGGTTCAATACCATAGGTCAGGGTATTGTCTTTTACTTCCACTTCCGTTTGCGTGTAATACTCACGATATTTTTGACCTGAGGATAAGCAAGGAGAATTTAAGTGATAACGAATCCCACATTCATGCCATTCGTTAACAAGTAAAATCCACGGTTTCTGTTGATACACTTTCACCAGAGCCAGCACACCCCGGTCCCCAGAGCCAAATATTTCATCCTGTGTTATATTCACAGGTTGGGTACTATCTTCAGCGGAAAGCACCGATTGAAGAGATTTGATTTCTTTTGCAAAAGTTATCAAATCAGCCCACAATTTCATATCCCGCGGAACATAATGCGTCCCCCAGAACAAAATACCTCTCGCCCCATTTACAATACAATCAAAACCCATAAAACGAATTTCATTAAGCGTCGGCGGTCGAAATCCTTTCTGTTCACTGCCACTGCGTTCATATACATCCCCTTGCAACATACCCCAATCAAATCCCTGAATAACCATCCACACAGGTTTTTGTGGGTCAATTTCCTGCATACGACGGGTATATGCTCCGACAGACACCATTGTTTGGTCCATCAGGTCAGAGTGCCGCAATTTAGGATGCATCGGCACAGGATAAATATCACAACCAACAATATCTGCACACGCACTAAACTTACGCAGACTTTCCATAGAGTTCCGCGGTGCATGATTTGCCCATACAGGATGTTTTCCATCCACTTCTTTTATGATTTGATAGGCTTGATGTAGTCTTTCCCATTCCTCCGCCTTAAACTTTTCTATATTTGCCATCGAATAATTTGCAAACGGCGAACTCTCACCTATCTTTTGCCAGATTTGACTTACAATCCCTTCTCCTTCTGCCCATAAACCTTTACTATATAAATCTACGGCTTTTTGCAATTCCGCCGTTAATTCTTGCTTCAATTTTTCATCTGCAAACTGCGACAACTTCTCCCGAATTACTTGCGGTTCTTTATATCGTTTTGCTTCATTATTACGAAGGAATATATTCCATAAGGCTTCATCGGGCTGTTCCCAGACAAAAAATGAAGGATGTCCTGCACAAAGGTTAATCAATTTCAGAAGTTCCTGTTTTCGAGTTTCCGCATCCGTGGAAGCAATTGCCGAATAAATATTTGTCCATGCCATTAAATTATGTTCTTTAGCAATATTAAGTTGTTCCTCATTAGGACTTATGGAAATTAAATTAAATCCAGCATCGGCTAATGTCTGTAGTTCTTCAGGGTCATCAGTTTTTGGGCTATACAATCCCAAAATAAAGGTTCTTTGCCCATCAACAACGAGCATTCTATCTTTTGCAATGGTCGCTTCTACTCCATAAGAAACAACAGATAAAAATGAAACAGTAACCAGCACAAAAATAAAAATCACAAACATATCTTTCTTCATTGTAAAATTCCTTTCCTCTGTTAAAAAACACTACATTCAAAAATTTTTACTTAACTACTATATCAAACACATAAATAAAACAGAAACTGATGGTTATCCATTTTTTTTATAAAACCGGGAAAAGGCACAAAAGTTTATTTAACAAGTTTTTGCATTGGGGTTCTTCTTTCTATATAACCATGAAAGGAGAAAGAGAATACCGACAAGAAACGCAGGTCCTGATATAATCATTATCCAGGTAATGTAATACCATTGAAATCCTTCTAACAATGAGTTTCGTAAAATTAACGACACATATAAAAGACCCGCAAGTATAAAAGAAACACATCCTACAATTTCCTGCTTCCATGAAATTATCAGAACAAACAAAAGGATAAATGATGGAATATTGTGCATCAACAAGCCTACCCATGTTTTCCAGAAACCTAATTCCTCAGAGAAAACATCTAAAGAAAACGATATCAGAAACAGAATAAAAAGAATGGATAATATCCGCGGTGTCCAGTAAACAAATTTTTGCATAGTTTTTTTACTTCATTTTTCGTCTATGAAGCCCTATATTTTAATAGAAGCAGATTAAAATTTATCTAAATATATTGCCTTTAAAAATAATCTATTCACCCTTTTTTACAAATTTTTATCTTCCTTAGAAGCGATAGTCCGCCATAAATCGCTATGATATAAAAATGGGATATAAACACCTCCTATAACAGGACGTGCTCGGAAACCAACACACTTCCCCGTCTTCGTATCATACCAATCCGTTAGTGGAATACGGTCCGGTGTCTCGTTCATAAAGCGATAAAACGGTTGAAACAGGAAATCAAAATCTTCTTTATTATTTGTCAAAGTTGCACACCAGATAAGCCAATCCGTCTTGGTATAATCTTTTCGAATATCTAAAGGCAACCCATATTGATTTTGTTGTTTTTTATAATATTCAATCTCCATTTTGGCAACTTCCGATGGAAACAAGTTCAAACCTAAAATTTTATCCCATACAAGATTATATTTCATACTCCATGTATTCGGCTTATCAAAAGTAAGTCGAAAATGGTCTCCATCCTTTGCCCGTTCAACCCAATCTTTTGCCATATCGCGTGCCAGATTTTCCCATTCGCCTGCATTTGCAAGATGTCTCTGTTGACACATTTTCGCAAATGCACCCAGAGCAACTATCGCTTTTAATGACAAATTCGTATTATGTGCTAAATGCCCTGCGAAGTCATCTGTACATAATTGATTTTCCGGGTCTTTCCCATGCACTTTCAAATAATTAGCCCATTGTTCAATCAATTTCCAGTGTTCCCGAGCATAGTCTATCTTCCCGGCAATCTCCGAATATAAAGCAGTTGCTAAAATCATATTTCCACATTCTTCCACAGGCATTTGGCTTTCCAATTTAAAGCCATTCTTATCTTTGCCATAAACCTGCCCATTTGCTTTCGGATAACTTCCAACATCATGCGGGGAGAATTCAAAAATCCATTCGGGCATCTTCGCATAGAGATACACCGGTTCAAGCATTCCACGCAATAATGACGGTGCAAATAAAGCAAAAAAGGGAGAAGCAGGATAGGTCACATCTACTGTCGCAATGCATCCATTCGAAAAGCATTCTTTATGGAAAAACCACGGCGTATCATCCTTACCTACTACTATTTTTCCACTCCCGAAAACATGACGATAGGTTAATCCTACTAAGGCAGAATATTCCAGACCCAACTTTTGTGCTGCTTCATTCATTAAATAACTATCCCACGCTTCACATTTCTGTTTCAGAGCCATATATTCTTTATAGACCGTATCCAGAAGTAGCACAAAATTATCTCCATACTCTTTCCAATACCATGGCCTCAATTTTTCATGCATAAACTCAATAGAATAAATATCATCATACGCAACTACTACATACTTACTATCACTTCCCTGAGATGGAATGTTGAAAGGAATAGTTATGGCAAGGGCTATGGGTCTATCTTCCACAGCACGAGGAGAACCTGTATCTTCTTTATCGGGAAGAGTACCTCTCTGAATAAAAGTATCCACAGCCGTCTTACGCTCAGCAAGGACTGTCTGACCTGTCTGACATGCTAAATACACATACCCCCAATCAATTCTTATATTATCCCCCGCCTTTTCAAGAATAGGCTGTTCTACTGTCCCTGCCTTCAATAAGGTCAATCCCGCAGGGCTGTTCAATCGTTCCCATTGCACAACCTGTTTCTCAACATTCACACACCAATCTGTGCCTATATCAAAATATACTGTTGCGTTATGTTCCTTTCCATCCGTAGACACCAGTTCAAATTCTACATAGGTACAGGGGGTGCTTAACCAACGAAAATCTTCTGTTAACATCGGGGTTGTAAATTTTAAATACAATTTCACGCCCCCTCCTTCAAATTCATAAATTGTCCGTGTAGGATAAATCTTATAGGCTATCTGCCTCATGGCTTCTCCACCTAACTCCGATGGACCTATAAACCGAAAAACTTTCCCATCAAGATATAACAAACCCGACATAGTTCTTTGTCGCCCTGTCCAATGTGAACACCATTGTTCTGTTAAAGTGTCTGAAAATGACCATATACTTGTATAAGGGTCATGCACTACTAAAGGAACGGCAGGGGCACGAAATCCTGTAGGAAGGTCTATACTATGGAGAAGGATAAAACCCGCTACTTGTGCTACTACAATACTTGTAATCATAAACTTGCTCCTTACTCAGGGATATTAATAGTGTTATCTGAACACAACTCTTGTGCAATTCACCCGATAGCAACTTATAATTAAAAAGACATCCTATTTCTTTTTAAGGTGCATACCGCTCATCAAAGATATAAGCAATCCGACTAAGATAAAGTCCAAAATATGTTGCCATAAATCCTGGAAAAAATTCCCGTTTGTCCCATCACAACCACACTTTTTATCTGGACCGGGTGTCCCTTCACCTTCACCTTCAACACTCCCTTCCTTTCCACCTTCCGCACTCCCTTCATGTGTGCCTTCAATAGAGCCTTCATGTGTGCCTTCAATAGAACCTTCATTTGCGCCTTCCTCTGTCCCTTCCCCTTCTGCAATACCTTCCTGCGTTCCTTCAACAGCACCTTCTCCTTCTAAACTTCCCTCTTCCTCTCCTTCTTCACCTTCTATAACTCCTTCACCCTCACAATTATCTTCACCTTCTAACTCACCTTCAAAATCCCCTTGCCACCTTAACACGGGATATTCAAGCCCACGACGCATATACCATACACCCACAAAATCCCAATTCATATAAGAAGTACTGCATTTCATTTCTTTCGTTGTTAGCCCATAACCTCCATCGGAATTCATCTGTGTAGAAACATCCATATCCCAATAAACATTGGTATATGTCCCCTTCATATCATAACCATTGAACCCACCTACTGTTTGTGATGTTGCCTTTACAACACCTGCCGAGTAACATTTTGAAATTGTTCCCGAATTTGTTGCTGAAAATCCTCCAACAAAGGCGTACGCAGTAACATTGGTAATTGTGTAGCAATTGGTAATTGTCCCTGCATTATCACCAACAAAACCACCTACGAACTGGGAACCTTCGGAGTTTATAGTGCCTTCAGTGTAAGATTCCGAAATAGAACCCTTACTCTGCTTTCCAACCAATCCAGCAATATAAAAATCACCAGCAATTTGAGCATTCGTATTACATGAAGTTATCACACCTCCTGCATTCTGCCCAAGCAATCCGCCGACTGTATCATAACCTTCTATCGTTCCTGTAAAACTACAGAGAGAGATAGAGCCACTGTCACTTCTCCCAATCAAACCACCGACATAAATATTACCTCCAACCCGTCCATTAATCACCTTACAATTTTCAACTGTTCCACCTTCATTCCGTCCAACAATACTGCCGACTTTCCAGTCCCCAGTTATTTCACAATTTTCTAATTGAAGTAAAGATACCTTGCCACCAGAGACCAAGCGACCTATAAGTCCTACATTATCTATATCAGGACGATTGATATATAAACCCGTAATCTTATGCCCATTACCATTTATCTTGCCACAAAATTCAGAAATCGGTTCAAAACCTCTACCCGAATTCAATAACTTTGTAGAATTTGCATCAATATCTGTTGTAATCACATAATTACCAAACCATGGATAATCTAAACTCTTGCCAATCTGCTGTAATCCTTCAATAGTAGAAATAGAAATGTCCCCCGGCTCTGGAAATGTTACGGAGCCTAATACTTTCAAATAAGGATAATTACCGGCTTTTGCCAATTCCCAGATACTCTCAAAATCCCAGTCCACATAAGTTGCTTTATTGCCCATTTGTGTTGTGGTCTTTCCACTTCCCCCGGATGAAGTGCTCAAACCTGACCTGTCTTTGTCCCAATAACTCGATATAATCGTCCCGCTATTATTGGCTCCTATCAAACCACCGTAACGAACAGTTCCCACTACCTTACCTACGGCATAAGTATTTTCAATAGTCCCTCCTTCATTTCGTCCAATTAACCCTCCAACCCATATATCGCCTTTAATATAACTCATTGAAAAACTATTCTTTACATTTCCCTGATTTAATCCGACAAGCCCACCAACATTGTTAATTGCTTCTATAATACCTTTTGAATAACACTTCTCTATCTTCCCTAAGTTTTTACCTGCAATTCCACCTACCTGTTCATTTCCAATTATTACATAATCCTCAACACCTAAATTTTCTATTACACCCGAAGTTCCTACAACTCCAAATATACCCATATTATCTTCACTCGGACGATTAATATATACCCCTCTTATTTTATGCCCATTGCCATCAAACTTCCCCGTAAAAGGCGATATATTATTCCCAATAGGTTCATAGCCTTGACCCCCATTCCATGTCTCACTTTCACTCAAATCCAAATCCGTTTCAAGTTTATAACTCCCACTCAGGGGCAAATATACTTCTTTCCCTATCATTTTAAATTTCGCAACAGTATCTATCAAGATTGTCTCGTATATAACTTGTGTTTTTGTAAATTGATTTATTGTGTTCAGTCCTATTAAATCCGCATACGAAACGGAACCTATTAATACAGTTACCAGAAGAAGGAATAAAACACTAAAACGGGAAAGAATAAACTTATTCATACATAATACCCTTTTATAGTTAACACAAAGTTATTTTATTTTCAACATTTATTTTATACTTTATTATTATCTATCCTATAAGAAAGAAATTTCAAAAAAATTTTTGACAAAATAGAAGCAATTTTAGAATTATTATAATGAAAAAACCTTCAAATATTGTAAAATGTTTATGCCAACTTATCTTAAATATTCAGGATGTATATGAGTACTATTATACAAAGACAGAAAAAATTGCTATCTATTAAAAATCTGACGATATGTCTCCACACAAGACATGGAGATATTTTTCCTGTACAGAATATTTCCTGCGGAATTGAAGAACATGAAATAATCGGAATTGTAGGAGAGTCTGGCTCAGGGAAAAGCGTCTTTGCTTTATCTCTTGCTCATCTTTTACCTGAAGAAATGGTTCATATTGAAGCAGACGAAATAAAATTTTCGAATTATGATTTAAAAAATCTTTCTAAAAGAGAGTGGCAAACAATTCGAGGAGCCATGATAAGTTATGTTTTCCAAGATTCCTTGGTTGCACTTAATCCTCATCTCACAGTAGGTTATCAGTTAACGGAACCCTTGCAAATCCATTATAAATATCCTTCAGAAAAGTCAAAACAAATTGCGATAGAATACCTAAAAGCAGTCCAGATTCCTGACCCGGAATTGCAGATGAAACGATACCCGCATCATCTCTCGGGAGGTATGCGTCAGCGTATTGCAATAGCTATGGCTCTTATTTTAAAACCTAAACTTTTAATTGCAGATGAACCCACTACCGCTCTGGATGCTACTTTACAAGCACAGATATTAGATTTGTTCAAAAAATTACATGAAGAAAAGCCATTCACCATGATAATTATCACTCATGACCTAAGCCTGGTTGCTGGGCTTTGCCATCGTGTCTGGATTATGTATGCCGGTAAAATATTAGAAACCGCACCCGTAGACCAACTTTTCCAAAACCCACTTCACCCTTATACCCATGCTTTACTTTCGTTAAAGAGAAATATTGGTTCCCGAAAAAGATTACAAAGTTTACCCGGAAAACCACCGGATTTAAAAACTCTTGTAGAACGCTGTCCTTTTGCTGAGCGTTGTCCTTACGCTGTAGAAAAATGTTATGCTCAACCTATTACCACTACAGAAATGGAACCTCTCCACTCTACAACATGCCTGCGTGTCATAAATCATGAGATTGAGTTGAAAGCATAAATCTATTAGAAAAAAAATTATCTTGCATTATCCTTTTCAAACAATGTAGATGAAGCGTCCTCACTTCTGGAATTTTTTAGGGGTTAATTCTTTTTACCACAAGGACCTAACAACGAAGTAAGGGCACGGCATGCCGTGCCCTTACGATAGAGAAACAAAATAAAAATTTGTTACTTATCTCCTATAGGTGACCCTTTAATATAGCCGACTAATTAGATGTCCCTATAGGCACTTCTACTGATTGCGTTGTATTATCTAAGGACGGCTGTTCCGCAGGTTGACCTGTAGAAGATGCTTCTGTTTCTGTCCCTGTTGGGGATGCCGTTCCTTCTTGCGGTTGTTGTGGTGATGGCTGTTCTGTCTTTGTTTCTTCAGGTTTGGGCTCACGCGCTTTATTTATAGCATTTTTGATTTGTTCCCAACGATCTTGAGCAATCTGGACAATGGCTTTCCGACGGGGAACCGTTGCAACTATTTTATCCCCAGGTCCCTGCCCTATTGAAAAGTCCAGAGGTTCTGTATCCGTAATATTTATTCGCATAGTATATGTCGGAGAAAAAGATTTCCAATCCAGGTCAGGGCGAATATCTTCTCCTTGAAGTCCACTAAGCGAATTTAATAATTCCCCTACATTTGCATTTACTAACTTGGTCTCTTTTCCATCTTGAGCCACCAATATCCAATCACCACCTTCACCTTTCTTTAAGGTTTGAGCAACATCCCCTTCTTTTATTTCTAAGGATGTAACCTTATCTGTTGCAAAATCCAAAATTTTCAGTTCATATACATCACGGGGTTTCAATAACACCTTATTGGCATCAATCCGATTCATCACCAATCGCATAGGCTTATCGTCAAGCGTTGCATATATACCATCAATGGAACGGGCTGTCTCTGCTAATTTAAAAGTATGTGTTTCTTCACCTGCCTTAAATGTGATTGTTTTATTAAACTCACCTACATTTACATCGTTATCCGCATAATCTGCTGCCTTCCACGATGCTAAAGCGGAAGCCAATGTATTTAATGTGGTCATCTGAACATTTAAATCTATCACAGGTTCAACCACTTTCCAGTCATTTCCTTCCTTCTGAACGACAACTTTCCCTTCAGGTTGTTCAATTGTAACCTGCTGAATTTTATCTTTATCGAGGTTTAAAGTAGGCAGGTCAAATAAATCCTGTCCTTTCGGGAAAATTTGTTCAAAGGTATATTTGCTAAGTTCATAAACAATATCTTCGGAGTTACTGGCTACCCGAATATAACCGTTTTGAGCAGGATTGGGTCTACCGGCTTCTAAAACAACATCGGATTCCCCTTCTCTTGAAATGGTCAATTTAAATGCGGGCGATTCAAGCCCCCAATCTGCTTTCTTGGCAGGGTCAACAATAGAGGATGCGGTTAAATTAGCAAATCGTCCTAACAAATTTTGTAAACCTGTTTCTTTATGTTTCTCACCTGTTCCTCCCTGAACAAGAACCCATTCATATTCTTTTTTCTTGGGTTGCTGTTCCCCTTCCTTAGCCCCTTCTTTTGCCCCTTCATCGGCATTTCCCGAAGGTTGTTCCTGTGGAACTTCTTTTTCTTTTCGCTCAAAAATTAATTTCTTGTCCGGCATTTCATAAGCAAGCCGCGTAATCTTATCCTTTTCAACTTTCAATATATCTTTATCCAACCAGCGGTCAGGACCGGGTGCTTTACTTGCATCATCTCCATAAATACCTGCCTCCTGACGGAAGTTAACACCCCCGTCGTATATCTTTCGTTCCCCTGCTTTACGAACAAATGTCAATTGATAATTTGGAGATTTGCCAACTAACAATTTCAAAGCAGGTTCCCCTTCGGCTGAGGTAAAAATATCCAGATGAAATGCCTGGTCATCCTTCAAATTGTAATCTGCCAGAGCATCATCAGTTGGCACTTCGGCACGCATCTCACCTTGCAGTTTTACTACTTTATCCAGATAATCTTCTACTGTCTCCTTTTTCGCCGGTGAATTAAAATGACTGCTTACACGCCATTTATCTCCATCTTTTTTGAGAACAACTTTTTCATCGGTTTTCGCACCGGTATATAGTTCTACACGGACGATATTATCTACTTTTAAATTTTCAGGTATTAACTTCTCAAATTTGGCTTGCTCAATAATTGAAGGTCTTTCTGCCTTTTTTGCTTGCTTCATAAGAACAAGTGCCACAAGAACTACAAGCACAACTACAAGAATTATCATCATCTTTTTAATATTCATAATTCAACCTCCTGAAACTGATTATCAAATATATTAATATTATTTATTAACGATTTGTTTCTGCGGATGTAATTTGAGCCATTGTATAGGCAAGGCGTGAACGACGGCGTATAAAATACACAGCCAGCCCCACGGCAATTACAATCGCATTGGATAAGGTATAATTCACTGTTCGCCATAGCATCTTCTGACTATCCGTTGGTTTTTCAATTGTGCGGTCAATCGGTTTACGACCTCTCACATTTACAAGGTCTTCCGTTAGAGAAACCGCATCCACACAGTTCAGGAATAAATCAAGATTACCCGCCTGTAAAAAGTTCTTACGGAACATTTCAGAACAACCTAATAAAATCATCTTGGATGGTTTCGGTTCAATATTTCCCGCTGGGGGTTCCGTTTCAGAATCATCTGGAGGAACGGGTTCACCCGGACGCGGTTGCGGTTTAGGCCAGGCAGGTCTTTCTTTCCCTGCAAAGGCATCCGGGAATTGTCCCTCTACCATTACCATCAATGGATACTTCTTCCGTGCTGTTAAAGCGGGTGGCTCAAAGGATTTTGCCGAAAGTTTTTCACTTCCCGGAACTGTCCATGCTTTTTCACTGGTAAACATCAAAGGTTTGTAGGTTAGACCTAATTCCTTCAATTTTTGCTCGTTCAATTCCAGATGTGTTCCCCATAGATAAAATACAGCGGAAAGCCGATTGGTTATTGAAGTCTCCTGGTCCATAGACTCATGAGTTACTAAAATATGCATGGGTAAACGGAAGGGTTGTCCAACCAATTGAGACATCAGGTCTCCTCCTCCCTGCACATTCAAAGTAACACTATTCTCATCCATCAGAATATCTTCACTTACTTTCAATCCGTAATTTTCAAGCAAGGGATTAATTTCAGGCTTTTCCTCACGCTTAGATACGGTATTACCACGAGGAGTTGCCCGATAATCCCATTCATAGGTTTGAACTGCAAGCACTACGGACTTACCCGAACGCAATGCCCGATTTATCTCCCAGCGTTGACGGTCATTAAAACTACGAGGATTTACTACAACTAATGTATCATATTCCTCTGGCAGAGGACTTTCTTTTGTCATGTCCACACGACGAACATCATACTTTTCCTGTCGCAAAATTTCTTCGAGATAAACATACGGGTCTTCGCTCTGGGGTATTTGTTGCCCCATCTGTTGTAACATCTGCCTCATCTGCGGGTCTATATTAATCGCCTCTTTCGGTGCCACTAAAGCCACAATCGGTGCCTTTGTACGTGTAAGTTTGTAAACTGTACTTACTATACGATACTCCAATTCCTGGATATTCTCCGGAACAATCTGAGGAATTATCTCTTCGGGTTTGTCTTTATATGCCACACCGATCGAAGAATACACTAATTTATTCGTTACTTCATCCTGACTGATAGCTCGAACATTGAACGGTTTTACACCTTTATCCAGAAGTCGGCGTTCTACCGTTTCTTCTTCTGTCTCATTTTTCTTCTTCTCCTGAGCAAACATCTCATCCTGATCCGAAAACAGATTGGATACATCCAGATAAATCGTTTTATAGTTCAATTTTCCGCCCGCGGCAATCTTCAATTCTTCAAGTTTATCTTTGATATTCTGTTCCAAATCTTTCATGGCAGTAGGCATGCTTTCCTGCGGACTGATATAAACATTCACCTGGACAGGCACCTCTACCTGTCTTAATATCTTTGCAGATGATTCCGAAACAGTATAAATTTTATCTTCTGTCAGGTCAAAACGTTTTAGGCTTGTTCCTACCATCAAAAAGTTAAACATCAACCCAATAGCCACACAAACCGCTACCGCCACTGTAAACATCATTTTGGCACCGGGACGGTTTCTCTGGTCAATATACATAATATTCAACACGAGAAATAATACCGTCCAGACAAGGAAAAATATTACATCGGCAAGGTCAATAACCCCTTTCGTAAACGACCCAAAATGCTTAAAAACACCTAAAAGATTGGAAAACAATGAACCCAAACCGGGTAGTTTATCATCAATGTATGAGGCTATAAAAGAAGTCCCTAACAAAAACAGAAGCAAACAGGTCAGTAAGGTTATAACAAAGGCGACAATCTGGTCTTTACAAAAACCTGAGAAAAAAATTCCTAAGGCAAGGAAACAACTGGCTAATAGTAAAGTTCCAAAATAACCACCTATAATGGCACCCATGTCCGGATTGCCAAGGTTCTTCAACATAACAGGAACCGTAAAAGTCATTGCAAGCGAAATCGCAAATACGGTTAACGCCGATAGAAACTTTCCTAAAACTAATTCGCTCGCTTTCATAGGGAAGGTTAATAGCATCTCCCATGTATTTTCCTTGCGTTCTTCTGCCCATAGACGCATCGTTATGGCAGGAATAAAAACACACAGAATTAACGGGAGATTTTCAAAGTAAGGACGCATATCCGCTACTGGAAAACTGAAAAACGATGTGATATACAGTCCAACACTAATAGTAATAAATACAATGATAAAGATATATCCAATAGGTGAAGTAAAATAAGAGGCTAAATCTCTTCGATATATACATAAAATATTACGCATGGGTTGCCCTCCTTCTCTCTGTAAGTTCCATTTCGGGTTTCTCCTTTTCCGTTAAAGTAAGGAAGGTTTCTTCCAAACTCAGGGGTTTTTCCGACAATTCTTTAATGGTCCAACGCTGATTTTGTGCTAACTCATTCAATTCACGCCATACCGGCATACCCAACTTGCTAATAACAACGAAGGAAGAAAATCCATCCTGACTGTTTATAAACTGAACTTTCTTCACACCACTTATTCCAGAAATATATTTCTGAACTTCACTCTGTTCTCCGGATACAGTAAACAGATATCGTTCCGAATCCTTGGCTCTACTCCGAAGTTCCTCAATTGTGCCATCACCCACAATTTTACCTCGATTAATAATCACGATACGGTCTGCGGTGGCTTCTACCTCCTGCAAGATATGTGTAGAAAGAATAACGGTTTTATCTTTGGCAAGTTCATCAATAAGGTGTCGTATTTCTAAAATCTGATGCGGGTCTAAACCTGAAGTAGGTTCATCAAGAATAACGACCTCCGGGTCATGGATTAATGCCTGTGCTAAAGCCGTTCGCTGGCGATACCCTTTGGATAACTCACGGATTATCTTGCGAAACATCGGCTTCAGTCCACAGGTCTCCACAACTAATTCCATCCGATGATTTAATCGGGCACCACTTAATCCCCGGGCTTGCCCCACAAATTTCAAATAAGAACTGACTTCCATATCCATATAAAGAGGCAATACTTCGGGAAGGTAGCCAATAACCTGTCGAACTTTTAATGGCTGCTGTGTTACATCATAACCTGCAACGACGGCTTTACCCGCAGTTGGGTATAGATATGTGGTTAAAATCTTCATTGTGGTAGATTTTCCCGCACCATTGGGTCCCAGTAGACCGACAACCTCGCCCTTTCGAACCTCAAAAGAGATGCGGTCTAACGCCACAACAGGACCGTAGTGCATTGTTAAGTCTGTAACTTGTATCATACTTTAATACTCCCGTCATTTAGGTTTTGGGATAGATAAAAAAATAAACTAAAAAACTTACTAAAAGAAACCTTTCTATCAACACTCATCCCCGAAAAATAAAGGTTCCTTAATAATAACAAAACATTTTTTAGTAGCACTCTATAACAATTGATGATAAAAAATATCACATTTCTTTCCATTTCTTCAAACTTCTATCCTTTAAAATCCTAACTATAACCGCAGTTTCCCTGCCCTAAAAATAGATTTATCTAAAAAAACGACACTCCCCTATCTAATGTTTACAAAAACCTTATATAACAATAAATTGTTTTCTTCTTAAATCCATTTCTTATCATACCAGCGTTACAGTGTTTCTATGAATTTTCGAAAAGAGGTATCCTGACATTTTTGAAATACTTCAAGAGTAATGTTTTCAGCAATTTTCTTAAATAATGATGATGAACGCGGGATTCCTTTTTCTTTTAAGGCATATTCCATACATTCTTTTGGTCTTTGGGGTTTTGTTTTTCCTTTCTCCCAAAACCCTTCCAACATGAGACAATTTTTTAGTTCTTGATAATTGTTCCAACCTAATGTTTTTGAAACGATTTTTGACTCTACCCATATCCAGATTTCTAATTCAGGGGCAAAAACAATAACTTTTACTCTTTCTTTCGCCCAGCCATTATATACAAGTTCCCCTTCTATTTTTTTCTCTATCTCTTCGCAAGTTTTCTTTTCCTGTCCACTTCCTTCATGGTCTAAAAATACCATCGCATAGCGATACTGTTTTAAAAGATTCCGCAAAAAATTACCTGCATTGTTATATACACCCGCATCGTGATGTGGGTCTACATAAAAATCACAAAAATCACTTGCTTGTTTATCCGGAAATAATAATGAAAGCAACCCTTCTAATCCCTGTTTCATAGATTTATCTGCTACATAAAAGCAAATATCTTTCATTGCAATACCCCGGCCGCATGAAGCGAAGCAATATTCACCGTTTCCTGCCAATCTTTAAGTTTGGGATGATTTATACCCTTTATTACATCTACGCTACCCGATTCTGTTTTCGAGAAACATAAAATTTCTTTTAATTTGGCAAGATTTAATATTGCAGGCGAATGAGTTGCTAAAAATACCTGACTTTTATATACCGAAGAAAGCGATTGATATATGCTTTCTATAGCAAGGGGATGTAAACCGTTTTCAGGCTCCTCAATCATATATATCTTATCTTTTTCTGATAAATAAGGAATAATTGTTTGTGCTAAAAGGCGTAATGTCCCGTCAGAAATAACCCATGAAGGCAATTCCAAACCATTTTTGTGAATAATACTAAGATATAAAAATCTGTCTTCTTTTCTTTCCCTTATTTGAATGTCCTGGACCTCCGGCAAGGCAGATTGTATATGTTCAAGCCATAAAGTAAAAGCCTTCGGATTTTTTTTCTTTAAGTTCTGTATCACCTTTGGTAAATTAGAACCATCTGTCTGAAAAGACACAGGGACATCGGGTCTACAAGAAACACGCATATTATTACTATTTAATTGTAGAAATTGTATCCCATCCATAAAAACACTCTTTAACCAGAGAGATACCGGAAATCTTTCTTCATCTTCTGGTGTTCCAGCAAGTGATGCCTTATAAGGACCTATCTTATAAATAATATTCCACTCCGTAGTTTCCGATTTAAAATACCCACTTCCCGGCGCATTTTTTGATATAACTTTTCTCTAACCCGGCGGCGTCTTTTTTCTCCTTGAAACAACAATATGCTCAGGCGCTATTAACTCCTGAGGAAACAGGTCTGGCTCTCTTTCTTTTTTACCATTTTTATAAACACTTCCATTATCTTTCCTTATTAACCAAAGATTCTCATCTCGAATGCTAATCCCGTTAATGTTATCAGTATGTATAGATATTTCATAACGAACTATATTATATTCAACATCCTTTAATTTCCTTTTTATTTCTTCGGGAATATTCATTTGCAAAACAATTTCAAATTGTTCCCCCTCTTTTTTCCATAATAATTCCTTAAATTGAGACACCCTTTTCTGAATTGCATTTTGAGGTCCTTCTCGGAGAATATCCTGAATTAAACAAATCGTATCAAAGAAAGTACTTTTACCACTGCCATTCGGTCCTACTATTATTTGGAAGGGTTCAAGTTGTATATCAACATACTTAAACGCTTTGTAATGCAAAATTTGTAAGCGTCTAATCATTCCTGATAATCCTAATATATTTGTATGTTCAACCTTACATTTTCAATACAGCAAGTTAGTTATTACAAATAATTATATTCGTTTCTACCTTTTGAACTGAAATCTAAAAAACAATAAAAATCACATTGATAAAGGTATTCCTTCTGCAATAACTGTTATATCCAAGCGAGGACTATATTTGTTTAACTTATCTCCACTAAATACCACTGTATTCTCTCCCTGTTGAAGGATGGGTTCTCCTCCCTGTGGAACAATATCGCTAACAAACTCTCCTTTTGCGTTATAAAGTTTACAATGGTCTCTGGATAGAAATTCTACATAACTACCACTCTCTATTTCGGCAGGAAAAGTCAATTTTACATCCCCTACCTGAATAGTTAGATTTTTTATTTTCAATGATTTGAGTGGAATTGTCTTGATAGGACCAATACCTACCTCAACTGATTTACCCATTGGAATATTGTTAACGCCGATAGTTAATGTTGCAATGTTCTTAAAATTGACCCAATAATGATACATCGGATACGCAAAAGACATGATTTCCGATTTCCCCGCTAAAAAATCCTCACGCATGCGAGTATGTTGCCATTCATAGCGAGTTAACAGGTATGATTCGGGTTCAACGAGTTCAAAATAACGCCAACCGTTGAAATTTACTGTTATATAATGGTCTGCAAAACCACCTATTAAATGTTTGGGCGAAGCAACCTGGAAATTAAGCACTTCCCCCTGTCCATCTCCCTTTACCCATACACCAATCCCTTTATTAGAAAAATCAATCATGTCTTTGAATTCCTTACGAAACACAGCCCACGACCGTTTTTCTTCCACTTCTGTATTCTCTGCATGCAATATCGCCTTTAACTTTTCATCTCCTGCTTCTGTTATCGGATATTGGAGTGTTGCAGATACGCCCTTTTGCGTTTCTGCCTTGCTGAATTCATCTTCTTTATTGAAATCCGCAAGTGGTTTTGCATCAGGACTATCTTCCGTATCCATTGCAAGCAGGGCTTCGACACGCATTTTTAGCGGTTGAGAACCGTAAGGATTATTAACAGTGAACTTATTCAATATTTCATTATCGGTTACGGTGTATTTAGAGTAAGTAATATGTCGAAATTCAATCGCTCCGTTTTCATCAATATTCAAGGTAAACTCGGCACCCAGTTCTGCAAGTTTTTCCTTCACAGATTTAGGGACAATACCTTTAAGGCGAAGGTCTTCATATTTTTTCGCTATTTTTGCAAATCGTTGAAACTTGTCGCTGTTTAAATTTTTCGGTGTGAAACCTGCAACATACGATAAACTACTATCTGTTGCTAATGCCTTTGCACAAATATATTCCAATTCATCAGGCATGCTTCGCTCTGGTTGAACTCCATCCCAATCAAAAATCCCCCACCAGCCTAAATTTGTTGGTAAAAAGGAATATTTCCATTGACGATTGCTGATAATATGATAATCTACAAACTCTTTCTTGCCCCGCATAGGACAGTCCCAGGCTCCCATACGCGAACGAACACACCAGAGATGATGTGAAAAAGTGCTCATCTCCATAATAGGAGGTTTATTGAGCCTACGAACTAATTCATATACAAATTTTGCGGAATAATGCCATGCATTTTCCCAACCTCCTAATACATCTGAACCATCCAGAGCATCCAGATACACCATGTCAAATCCACAATAGTTATACAAATCTGCTGTCCGTTGAATTACTTCGGTAAAAAGGGTCGAATTAACATCGGGCACAAACAAACCGAAACATTCTTTCAAATGGTGAACCTTAGTTCCCTTTTTGTGAGCAGAAACCTTTGTGCCGTATGCACCGCGGACACATTCCGTAAATGTATATGGTAAGTTTTTCTGCACATCTTTGTATATAATCAATTCATCATCAATCCTCAAAGTTGCACTGTTACGAATGAAAAAACCCGTAACTGCTGACATTGTCTCTGTGCTTTCGTCAACAACAACCTGATTATTTTCCGCACTTAAATCTTCCGACAGGGTAAAAATAGTATCAGAAGCCAATCGTGCGTCAGGAACAGGCGTTACCCAGGGCGTCTTTTTGTCTATAAAAAAAGAGTAGGTATGCAAACCTGCATACAAACCCGCCTGATGTATCGTGTCAATAACTGCCTTCAGACTATCTCTTCCCCGCGGATATAATTCAGGATTTACTTCAAAATCACCCCAACGGAAAGGATACCCGCCGTGTAGGTCAATCTGGGTTGCTCCCATACTTTTCGCTACATCTATCCATTGCGATACAGTCTCCTCCGTAACATACTCCCCCGTTGAAATCAAATAAGAGCCTTGATTTATTTTTGCATCCAGAGCCCAGGGTCCACCTAAATCCGATTGAGGTAAATCCGAAGATGATTTTATAGCATCTTTAAGGGCATCTCGTATGCCTTCCATAGTAGCAGACACCAATGCTCCTTTTGCACCCTCAAGACCAAACCGTTTATATACAATAAAACCTGTTAATTTAGAACATAAGCCCGGTATTTGATTACAATTCGTTTTCAGGTCCAGTGCCAGAGGTGTCACTGCAAAGGTATCTTCAAAGGTCCCTTTTAAGGTAAGCGGTACCTCTGCATACGAAAGTTCTTCCGCTTTATCCCACGACACAGACTGCACTTCAAATACAATCCGCTTCGGACCAGGTGTTATCCGAAAAACAACCTGTCCTGCGACTTCACCAAAATCTACCGTTAACAATCCTCCCTCATATTTTATCGTCTTTGCAGGAAAACTCTGTTTATCCCCTCGCAACACAGCAATTGTTGTTTTCTGCTGATTATCTATATAATCTTTCCCCGTTGCTTTATCTATAAAATGCACAATATTTCCTGTATTCTCAATACCCAAAGAAAAACTATCCGTTTCAAGGGCAACTATTTCTTCCGCCGAAATTAAAATTGCGATACAGATATTCCCAAAAAGAAAGAGAGCAATTACAAAAAAAATGCTTCGTGTGTTATTCCAATTCCTAAGAAGAGAATGTAGATGATAAGACATTTCGAATTCCTTTGCTATTAATAGATTTATTTGGTAACCATTATTTTTGTATGAGACTCTGAATAAAAGTTTAATTTTTTAATCATTGTAATACAGAGGGAGTTTCGAGGGAAAATGAAATGAAAGAGAGCGGGAGGGGTATTAATAATATCGGTAAGTAATAGCGAGATAATAAACTTTAGTAAAAGAAGATAAAAAAGAGGAAAAAAGAACAAAAAATCAATACAATTATTGGTTATAGAAAAGATATATTCCTTTCCCAAAGCGATTTTTCTTCTCCAAAAACGGTATAATTATTTTATAGATTAATCCCAAACCTAAAAATCCTATTTGTTCATAGGTCTCATGTATCCAATGCGTCCCATCCGCCCCCTTTGTCCCATGCGTCCCATGTGTCCCATACATCCCTTTGTCCCATCCGCATCTTTTGTCCCGTTCGTCTCATGCATCCTATGCATCCCTTTGTCACCGTTGACCCATTTCTCCCATCCGCCCCCTTTGTCCCATGCGTCCCATGCGTCCCATACCTCCTATGCGTCCCATCCGTCCCCTTTGTCTCATCCGCCCCTTTTGTCCCTTTTGTCCCATCTGTCTCATGTGTCCCATGTGTCCCATTTGTCCCATTCGTCCCATGTGTCCTATGTGTCTCCTTTGTCCCCTTCGTCCCATAAACCCGCCCGTCTGGCAAGACCGCCACGAATGCAGGAATGAGGGACGCAAAACTACCCGAAGTGGGGACGCTTCATCTACAATATTATGAATGTATAACAAATATTCTTCCGTTTTTTTCTCTTTTCTACATATCTATTGCATATTCTATCTTTCTTCTTTTCTATTTTTTTGAATTCTTAAATTTTTTAGAAAATAATTTGACTTTTTTTAAAAAAATGGTATAATTTTAATAAAGTTGTGAATAATCATAATGAAAGGAAACCAGGATAGTTCAATAAAAACTAAATAAGAAGCATGTTTCTAATATTTTTTAAAAAACTACCGTTTGTATTTTGCAAGATTTAGAGTAAAAGTTTTTTATATGGGAAAAGATATTAGGAAAACTTCAAGAAGGGCCGACTATGGCAAAAAGGAAAGAAAGATTATTTTTCGTTCTACTGTTTCAGGACAGTTGTGGTGCATTTTTTCATTAGCAAAAAGAAAAAGTTTAATAATTTTTAATAACAAAACTATTAAATTTTAAGGAGAAGTGTCATGTTCAAAGAGAAGATGCACAAAGATAATTACTCCAACAAGATGGGAACGGAAGTTTTAGATTTTACATTTATTAAGAGATGGGACCGAGGGCGGATGAGAAAAGTAGC
>Ga0116168_1000853_pt1 | contig 26892 bp, 17 predicted proteins | sample AD_UKC129_MetaG_FD_89795 | JGI IMG/M metagenome (GOLD analysis project Ga0116168, IMG submission 89795) | Active sludge microbial communities of municipal wastewater-treating anaerobic digesters from Canada - AD_UKC129_MetaG | ecosystem: Engineered > Bioreactor > Anaerobic > Digestate | place...
AACAAATTATTAATTTTTATAAAAATTATTCAATAATTGCTGGTATTGGATTAGGATCCGGTTACTTATCAAATTCAGAAGAGCAATTAGATTTTGTCAACAGTCTTTCACATTATCTAAAGAGATATAATTTAAATAAATTAACCTATGCTTCTTTTATTGGTTATGATTTCAAAAAAACAATAGATTTAAGTTTTTATGGAATTGAAGTTTTCAATAAATTACCTGAAATTGAAAAACTTGAAAAACTCCAAAATATTATACCTTTATACAAGATAATTTTTTCTGACATTACTTATTCTGCCTACAAAAAAGGTATGAATGGTTATCAAATACCTCACTCTTACGAGGCACAAGCAAAATTTTTCTTTGATGCAATTGATTATTGTAACAAAAACAAAATAAATATCTTTTTTATTAACACGATGTTCGATTATAGAACAGAATTTTCTGCGCTTTCATCTGGATATGATAAAGATAATATTACTAATATCGGTATTGCAGATGAAAATAGACAAATTAATCGAATTACATACCGAGTTATTGCATCAAAATTAAACAATGGAGATAATGTAACAATTCCAATTGGAACAAATAAAGCTGATGAACCAGTTATTTTTATTATTCTTGGTATTGCATTAATAGTTTTTGTAGGATATTTTATTAATTCAAGTAGAAAATTTAGAGAAGATACAACTCGTGCTTTATTAAGGCAATATAATTTCTTTGCTGATTTGAGAGATTTAAGATTAGTTACATTTTCTCATACAAATTTACTTCTTTTTGTCATATTAAGCTCTTTTTCGCTCATATTAATAAATTTATTCTATTTTTGGAAAGATTCTTTTTTATTTGAAAAAATTATCTTAAGCTTTGGCAAACAATATCTTATGGATCTTGTATCCTTTATATCTTGGAATCCGTTATACGGCTTTTTAATTTTAATAGCTATTTTATTTATTAAGTTCATTCTTTTAACAATTTTAATCAAAATTGCATCTTTAACATTAAAAAATAAAGTTTTTTATTCAAGAATTTATACATCTGCCACTTGGGCATTGTTACCTACAATTCTACTATTACCTGTAGGAATAGTTTTAGTAAAAGTTTTAAACTTCAATATTATGAATATTTATATTTATATCGGATTGTTAATTTTTGTTCTTTGGTTAATTCAAAGACTTTTGCAATCAATTTACGTTTTATTTGATATTCTTCCTTTTAAAGTCTATTTAGGATTTATAACTGTTTTTGTAGTAATATTAGGATTGTTTTTTGTTTATTTCCAAACTACTGAATCAACCGTTGATTATTTAATTTATTACATTAAACAAAATAGTCTTTTATAATGTACCTATCTCGCATCGAAATATTTGGTTTTAAGTCCTTTGCAAATAAAACAGTTATAAATTTAAATCGTGGTGTTACTGGGATAGTAGGTCCTAATGGATGCGGTAAATCTAATATTGTTGATGCTTTAAGATGGGTTGTTGGTGAGCAAAGAGCTAGTGTTTTAAGAAGTGATAAAATGGAAGCTGTTATATTCAATGGAACTAAAGATAAAAAACCATTGGGTATGGCTGAAGTTTCACTTACAATCGTCAATGATAGAGGATTATTACCATCAGAATATTCTGAAGTTACGATTACAAGAAGAATTTATCGTTCCGGCGAAAGTGAATATCTTTTGAATAAAAATGTTTGTAGATATAAAGATATTGTAAATCTATTTATGGATACTGGTCTAAGCTCAAATGCTTATTCAGTGATTGAGCTTAAAATGGTTGAGGCTGTTATTGGTAACAAAGCTGATGAACGTAGAGCAATGTTTGAAGAAGCAGCTGGAATTAGTAAGTTTAAATTACGTAAACGATTATCACTAAAAAAATTAGAAGAAGTACGAAATGATTTAACTCGTGTTGATGATATATTATCTGAAGTTCAAAGAAAAGTATCATCCCTTGAAAGACAAGCAAAAAGAGCAGATAAATATCATCAATTAAGAAATGAATTAAGGGAAAAAGAATTAGACCTTGCCCAACATGAATATGCTTTTTACCACAATAAAAAACAATCAATTCTTGTTGATAGAGAATTTGATTTAAGAGAAAAAGAACGCCTTGAAAATGAAATAAACACATTAGATGAACAAATTTCTGATGATAGATTTACTCTAGAAGAATTTGAAGAAAAAATCTCGAACTTTAAAGATGAAATCGCAAACACAACAGAAAAAATATTTAAGATTGAGCAAAGTATTTCTATTAATGAAGAAAGAAAAAAATCAATTATTAACAATAAAACAAGAATTGAAGGCGAGATTGAAGAATTAAAAAGCGATATTGAATATAACAATGATTTAATTGAAGATCTTAATTTTAAACTTGACGAAGTTTCTAATGAAATAAATAATCTACTCGAAGAAAATGAATTACTGAGTGAAGAAATAAATTCAATTAGAAATAGTATTTCTCATAAAAAATCTATTCTTTCTGATAAAAGAGAAAAAAATTTAAGTATCATAAAAGAAAAGAACTCCGCAGAAAATAAGCTAAATTCACTTAATAAGTCAATTGAACGTAAAAAAAATGATATAGAAAAATCTGAATCACTTATTAAACAGTTGAACGATACTATTTCAAGTAAACAAAATGAATTAGATAAGTTATTGAATAACAAGAATGAATTAGAAAAGAATATTGAAACACTAAAGAATAAAATTGAAGAAAAAAAATCAATTATCAAATTATTACAAGAGCAATATAATGACTTAATTATTACTCTTAATAATAAAAACAATGAATTAAAAAATATTGATGAAAAATCCAAACTAATAGAATCTTTTATAAACTCTCTAAAACAACTTAATTCTTCAAATCAATCTATTTTAGATAGCGATAGTTTTAATAATGTAAATATTTTTAATACATTATTTAATATATCAGCAGGTTATAAAGCAGCAATACAATCAATTTTCAAATATATTTTAAATAACATAGTAGTAGATAATATAGAAGATTTAATTAATATAAATAACTATTTACAATCAAATAACTTAGGAAAAGCTGAAATCCTTCTAAAGGAATTTCAAATTACTTATCAAAAACCTTTTCTTCTTAAATTTATAACCAATTATTATGACCAAAAGATAAAAGAAAATATTGAAAAAGAAACTTTCTTTAAAGGATTTGCTATTTCTTATATTCAATCTGATAGTTCATATACAGAACTATTCAAAAGATTGTTACACAATTTTATTGTTACCGATTCATTTGAAAATGCTATAATTGGAATTAAAAAATATCCTCAATTTAATTTTGTAACTTTAAAAGGCGATTTACTTTTAAATAACGGTTTAGTGATAACAGGTTCTGAAATTACTGATGCAGATACGTTATCTGGGAAAGAGGAATTACTTATAGAACTCGAAAATAATAAAAATAAAATTATTCTAGAGATTTCGGAGTTAGAAACTCAAATATCAGAGACAAAAACACAGTTAGAAGTAGAAAACAAGATCTTAAATGATCTAATTACACAAGATAAAGCACATAACGATAATATTCAAAAAACAATAATTTCGATAAACAAATTACATAGTTCATTAGAAAATTTAAATGAGAATTTAGTTTCAGAACAAAATAAAGTTCAAAATTATAAAACTGATATAGAAAACCTTGAAAATGAATTAAATAACACAAAAACATTTATAAATACTTTTACAGAAAATGGAATTGATGAAAATAGTATAAAACAAATAGAAGATGAAATTGATGATTTGGAAGAACAATTAAATGAAAAAATTCAAAGAGAAAACGATTTAAAAATTAAAATTGAAAAAAGTAGATCACTTTTAAAATCATATGAACAACAGCTAGAAAGAGCTAATGATGAGATAGAAGAAGCGAATAATAATATAGAAAATTATGAACAACAATTAGAAGAACTTAATTTAGAACTTTCCAATATTGATACCTATGCCGATGATTATTATATTCAACTAGATAATCTTATCGAAAAAAAGAACGAATTAATACAAGAAGAAAATAAACTTGTTGAATCAATTAAAGATTTGAAAACAAAAGTGCATACAATTGATAATAAAATTCGTGAACTAAGAAAAGAAAAGGACACAATTGCAGATAGATTACGCGATTATGATATTAAATTAAGTCAAATAGAAATGCAAGTTAAAACACTTACAGAAAATATCAAGGTCGACTACGGAATTGATCTTACATATACAGAATTTGAAGATTTAGAAAGCTATGATTTTGATACTATTACAGAAGAAGTTTTCAATCTTAAACAACAAATTAAAAATCTTGGTCCTGTTAATACTTTAGCATATGAAGAATATGAAGAAGAAAAGCAAAGGTTGGATTTTATGCTAAAGCAAAGAGAAGATTTAATTCAATCAGAAAAAGACTTATTGCAAACAATAGAAGAAATAAATACAACTGCAACTCAGCAATTTTTAACAACATTTGAACAAATTCGCCAAAATTTCATTGAAATTTTTAGAACTTTATTCAATCCTGGTGATGAAGCTGATTTAAGGTTGGAAGAAGGTATTGATCCTTTAGAAGCAAAAATAGAAATTATAGCAAAACCTAAAGGGAAACGCCCAACTGTTATAAGTTTATTATCAGGTGGTGAAAAAACATTAACTGCAACTGCTCTGCTCTTTGCTATCTATATGATTAAGCCAAGTCCATATTGTGTAATGGATGAAGTAGATGCTCCTTTGGACGATGCCAATGTTGGAAGGTTTACTCGCCTTATTCATCAATTCAAAGATAGAACTCAGTTTATTATTGTTACTCACAACAAAAAAACTATGGAAGCTGCTGAAACAATGTATGGTGTAACAATGCAAGAAGAAGGTATTTCTAAATTAGTAAGCGTACAATTTGGTAATGAACTTAAAGTTTATAATCAAAATTAGGTAATTAAATGAAAAATATATTATTTCTTGTAATTTTTACATCTATTCTATTTTCTCAATGGACAAAAAACATAAAAGAAAATACATTAGTTGTTACAAATAATTCCGAACCATATAACATAGTTCTTAACAAAGATGCTTCCGATGGTTTTTATATAACTTGGCAAGAGAATACTTCTAATATTGAAAATATTTTAACACTTCACTATACAAAAGATCTACAACCAGATTTCCGAACTGATGGAATATTAGTTTCAAGTAGTATGATATCCAAAAAAAATTTCAGAACAGAAAGTATAGCAAATGATTTATTTATTTCTTGGATTGAAGAAGATGAACAAGGCTTATCAAGTATTTTTATCCAACGAATAACTCCAAAAGGTAAACTCTTACTTGGTGAGAAAGGAAAATCTATAACTAATGATTTTAATTTCTTAGATAACGCGTTAGCTAAAGATAAATCTAACAATTTTCACATTGTTGGTTTGAATTCAGACAATAAACTTATACTTTACACTTTAAATTCACGAGGAGAACTCATAACTGAAAAAAGTAATATACAGATTTCTAAATCGAACAATTTAAAATCAAAAATCACAATTATACCTGATAATGAAGGTGGTATTTATATACTCTGGCTTGAAACTACAGGTATAGATAATAAACTTATGGGTCAATATATTAATTCAAGCGGGAATATATCCTGGACAAGAAGCAGCTGGAAAAAAGATCCATTTACCATAACTAATTTAGAAAAAAATGTATTTACTTATAAAGCTGAAATATCGGGAAATAATAATTTATTTGTAGTAACCGAAGTAATTTATGAAAATCAACATAGAGTTACTTATAGAGTGTTTAATAATTTAGGATTGAATACTATACCTAATAATAGTATTTTAATAACAAATAATATTGCAGCTAATCCGATTTTATTTTATAAAGACAACTTATTTTTTCTTTCTTATTTAGAAAAAGAACAAAGCTATTATAATTTAAATTTGAAAGTTTTCGAACAAAATGGAAAAGAAATAAAGTTTAATACGAATAAAATTTTATCTTTTATTAAAGATGATAGTTTTGCATACACTACTATTAGTGATAACAGTGGCGGAATATATATTTTTTGGGTTACAAATCAGAACAACACTGATTTTATTAAAGCTCAAAGAGTTAATGACTTAGGAAAAGTTTTATGGGATACAAACGGCGTTTTAGTTTCAAGTAGACCAAAATCTTTAAAGAGTTATTTCATCCCTTTTTATATTAATAACAAAGCTACTATTATATTTAAAGATACTAAAAATAATTCTTCACAAATTTATGCTCAAAGACTTATAGAACCAAATACTAATTATTTTGATTTCACAAACTTTAAAGCTTATAATCAAGATAATGATAATATTTTAGAATGGTCAACAATAGGAGAAGAACATTCCAAAGGCTTTATAATTGAAAAATCCTTTAATAATGGTGAATGGATCCCGTTAGGTTTTGTACAATCTTTTAATAATCCAACTAACAATGAATATTCATTTATTGATAAAAATATCCCAAATGGAATACATAAATATAGAATAAAATGGTTAAATATATTTAATGATAAAATATACTCAAGTATCATACAAGTAAAAGTTGGGACCGATAATTTCACAGATTTTACACTTTTTCAAAACGAACCAAATCCAGCTTCTACAAAAACTAATATAAAATTTTATGCTCCATATTCAACAAAAGTAACTATTACAATATACCAAGATCTTAAGCCAATTAAACAAATATATAATGATTATTGCAATGTTGGTGAAAATAATATTTCTTTAGATTTAAGCGATTTTGAAGATGGTGTATATGTAATTCAAATGAAAACCAATAATTATTCAGAAATCAAAAAAATGGTTATTCAAAAATGATAAACAATCGAAAATTCAATTTTTTTATAGATTTTGACGGTACTATCACTAAACAAGATATAGGCGAAACTATTATAAAAAATTATGGTGATCCAGAAGAAATTAATCGAATAATTGAAAAGTGGGCAAAACATGAAATTACGTCAGCAGAAAGTTGGTACTTATTTATTGATTTAATGATAAATTATACACAATCAAGTATTAATAACCTTTTAGACACTATAGACATTGATTTATATTTTTTAGAATTTATAAATTTCACAAAAAAACATAACTTCCCTATTTTAGTTTTAAGTGACGGCTGGGATTATTATATAAAATATTTTTTTAATAAGTATAATATTGATATACCTTTTTATGCAAATAAAATTAATTTTGATAACAATAACAAAATAAAAATATCTTTCCCTTATAAAGATGATGAATGCAATTTATGTGGTAATTGTAAGAGAAATCATTTACTACTGAACTCTGCCGATGATGAAAGAGAGTATACAGTTTATATAGGTGATGGCTTATCTGATAGATGTCCAATTTTATATGTAGATTTCATCTTTGCTAAAGGTTCGTTATTGAAATATTTAGAAACCAACCGAATTTCTTACTATCCTTTTACTAATTTCAAAGATGTATTAAATATACTTGAAGGTTTACTTGCCAAGAAAAAATTAAAAAAACGCCACCAAGCATTATTAAATCGAAAAAAATTTTACTTAGAAGGCTAATTTTTTATTTCCAGCTATTGACAATTGATTTTTTGTTATGTATTTTTTAGATGGCATTATTAAATAATAATGCATAGTTAGCGAAAAATAATAATTTAACAAAAATTAATCTGGGAGGCCCCAATGGCTAAACGTTATGATGATTTAATGTTATTTGTACAAAATCTTGAAGCTGATTTTGTAAAATTTTATGACAAAGGACAAAAAGCTGCTGGTACTAGAGTTCGTAAAGCTATGTTAGAACTCAAAAAAATTGCACAAGATATTCGTGTAGAAGTTAACGAAATGAAAAAGACTAAAGAAGAAGAAAAAACTCCTGCAAAAAAAGCTCCTGCTAAAAAATCACCAGCAAAAAAGAAATAAAACATTCAAAAGACTGTCAATAAAAGACAGTCTTTTTTTTTTAATATTCAATTTTAGCTCAGACGGTGTAAGCCTAAAGCCCCTTGCGGCTTGAGGCAAGCCGCAAGGGGCTGCGGGCCGGAACGGCCAGCTTAAATTCATTTCTTTATCACCTTACAAAGTGTAGTGCTTTTGGGCTTTAATTAGTATTCAATTCTTTCCTAAACGTGGTACCAGTCTGCAGAGCTAACGTAGCTTTTTATAAAAAATTATTTTCTTAACAAAAATTCAATATAGTTTTACGAATATTTACAATTGAAACGACTTTTTTTATAATATAATTACATTTACTATTATATCGTAAAAGCTATTATATCGCATTTACTAATATTATTGAAAATTACTAATATATCGTATCTAAAATTATATTGTAAATACAAATATTTTTTTCAAAAATGCAATTATATCGTATTTATGAATATATTATAAGACTTTAAAACTTGCCGGTAAATTATAAAAAAATTTTCATAAATTTTTATTCTTGATGAAAAATATGAATGTTGTAAGTGGTTGGTAATGTGATGGTTAATACGCTTAAATGGAATATTATTTTTTGGGCGTAAGCCCGCACTTGCGCCTTCGTGGCGCACGGGCTTTATGCTTACACCGTCTGAGCCCACAGATAAAAAAAGCTCCCTTTTTCAGAGAGCTTCTGATTTATATCTTTAAGATTTCAAACTGTCTTTCTTCACCTGTACACTCAACATTACCATCCCAATCTATAAAAACATCAATTTCTGATCTGAAACCACAATCACCTGGAATATATATACCAGGTTCTATGGAAAAGGACATTCCGGGCATAATTATTCTTTCATCTTTAGATTCATAATTATCGGCATTAGGACCATCTCCGTGCAGTTCCGTAGTTATTGAATGGCCAGTTCGATGAACAAAATATTTTCCATAACCTGCATCATCAATAATTTTTCTTGCAGCATTATCAATTTCATAGCCTCTTAATATCTTTTTATTATTGAAACTCTCACAAACTAATTCAAATGCTTTTTCACGAGCATCGACTAACACTCTAAAAATATCTCGATACTTTTTTGGTATTTCTTCACCGACAAATCCCATCCAAGTGATGTCTGACCAAACAGCATTTTCATTATTAGCCTTGCACCATAAATCTATTAAAACTAGATCCCCTTTTTTTATAGTAGCACTTTTTTCCTTTGAAATTTCGTAGTGAGGATCTGCTGCGTTGGCATTAATGGCAACGATTGGCGGAAAATCTGTATAATAATTGAACTCACTAAATTTATTCATAATGAAACTCTGCACATCATATTCCGTAATTATTTTATTTTGTGAAATAGCTTCCCCTATATATTGAAATGCATCCTTAACTATTTTATACAAATTTTTAGAAACCATTTTATTTTCTTCATATTGATCTTTTGTCCATATGGCAACAAGTCTGGCTATTATATCTCCTGATGATACAACATTTATTCCATAAGATCTAATAAGTTCTATGGTACCAGCATCAACTTTTGAAATGTAGGGTATCATATTATTTGGGGAATATTCCATAGCTACTGTTTTAATATCACTTAAAATATAACTTAATTCGTATTTCAAAGAACTTAAGTTTGAATAAACAACTTTTTTACCTGGTAAATTTAATTTATTTAATACATTACTCTCTACAGCGCTAACAATTTGTACAGGGTCACCAATTTTGGGGATAAAATAATAAAATCTTCGAGTAATATGTAAATCTGATGGGATATTTAATATTTTATAGGCTATATCATTTGAGCCTTTGAAATCGTAAATTAACCATCCATCAACATTCATATCTTTAAGTATATTTTGAATTTTGTAAATTTTTTGAATAAGCATAAATTCCTCAAATAGTTTATTTTTATAAGCTAAATATGATTTTTTTTTTTTACATTTACAAATAAAAATAAGGGAAATTAGAAAATGGAAAAATTTATTATAACTGGAGGTAAAGCCTTAAAAGGAGAAATAAATGTTAGCGGTGCTAAAAATTCTGTGTTAGCTTTAATGCCAGCTACTTTATTAAATAATGGTGAAAATATAATTACTAACACTCCTGAACTTAATGATGTTTACACATTAAAAAAATTAATGCAATCTTTAGGTTCTCAAATCGAATTTACCAATAATACCTTGAAAATTAATAATGCTAATATCAACAATTATGTTGCTCCCTATGAGTTAGTAAAAAAAATGCGAGCATCTGTATATGTTTTGGGACCACTTTTAGCAAAATATGGGTATGCAAAAGTCTCTTTACCTGGTGGTTGTGCCTGGGGGCCAAGACCAATTAATTTACATTTGGAAGCAATGAAAAAATTAGGCGCACAAATTGATTTAGAAGAAGGATATATAATTGCAAAATCAGATAAACTAAAAGGAGCAAAAATAAATTTTGATATTTCTTCAGTTGGCGCCACTGGTAATGCATTAATGGCTGCTGTTTTAGCTAAAGGGAGTACTATTATAACAAATGCAGCTATGGAACCTGAAATTGTACAGCTTGGAGAATATTTAATATCAATGGGCGCTAAAATTTCTGGACTAGGTACTACAACAATTGAAATTGAAGGTGTAGATGAGTTAACAAATGCAAATATTTCCACCATTCCAGATAGAATTGAGTTTGGTACTTATCTTATAGCTGCTGCCATAACAAAAGGAGAAATAACAATTCGTGATGCTAATGCCAAACATCTAATTTCAATACTTTCCAAACTTGAAGAAGTTGGTTGTCAAATTTCTTATGATAGCAATAATATTACTCTAAATGCTACTAATATTGACTTAAATTCTGTTGATGTTATAACTAAACCTTATCCTGGTTTCCCAACTGATATGCAAGCACAATGGATTGCTCTAATGTGTTTAGCAAATGGAACTTCAGAAGTTACTGATACTATTTATATAGATAGATTTAAGCACGTTCCAGAATTGGAAAGACTTGGAGCAAAAATTGAAGTTAAAGAAAACACTGCTATAGTTCATGGAGTTAAAAAATTAAAAGGTGCCAAAGTTATGTCAACCGATCTAAGAGCTAGTGCTTCATTAGTATTAGCCGGCTTAGCAGCCGAAGGAACTACAGAAGTTTTAAGAATTTATCACTTAGATCGTGGTTATGAATCTTTGGATAAAAAATTACGTCAACTTGGCGCATCAATTGAAAGAGTCAAAAGTGAAGAATACTAAGGATTTATAATGAAATCAAAAAAGTTAATTTTAGAATTTTTTAATAGCGAACAAAGTGGCGGTTTCATTCTTCTTTTTTGTACGATTTTATCTTTATTTATCGCTAACTCGCTAGTATCACACTATTATATTGATTTTTGGCATTCATATTTGGATCTATCCTTTTTAGGCCTTAATCTCAAATATTCATTAGAACATTGGATTAACGATGGCTTAATGGTAATCTTTTTTCTTCTAGTCGGATTAGAAATTGAACGGGAAATTTATGTTGGCGAACTTTCAAATATAAAAAATTCACTTTTACCTATTGTGGCTGCAATTGGTGGCATGGTTGTACCTGGCTTAATTCATTTTTCCTTCAATTATAACACACCATATTCATCAGGTTTTGCTATTCCAATGGCTACAGACATAGCTTTTGCTTTGGGTATTTTAGCCTTAGTCGGGAAAAAAGCCCCATTCTCACTAAAAATATTTTTAACTGCTCTTGCAATTATTGATGATCTTGGTGCAATTATAATAATTGCAATTTTTTATACAAAAGAATTATTTTTTAATAATCTTTTAATATCTCTTGGAATATTTGCTCTTTTGCTAATTTTTAATAAACTTAAAATTAGATATCTAAGCATTTATTTGCTTGGTGGATTTTTTATGTGGTACTTTATGTTAAAATCCGGCGTTCATTCGACTATTGCTGGCGTACTTTTAGCATTTGCAATCCCTTTTGATAAAAATAACGATGAGAATATTTCCTTGAAATTACAACATTTTTTACATAAGCCAGTTGCATTTATCATTTTACCAGTATTCGCTTTAGCAAATACAGCTATTATTTTCCCTCAACAAATCATGAATAGTTTTCATAATTCTAATTCTTTAGGTATTATCTTCGGTTTAATTTTTGGTAAAAGCATTGGAATTTTTGGATTTTCTTATTTATTGGTTAAATTAAATTTTTCTAAACTATATGAAAACATGAATTGGAAAAATTTATTCGGAACATCTTTAATTGCTGGAATTGGTTTTACAATGTCAATTTTTATTACGAATTTAGCTTTTATTGATCAAGGTATTATCATAAGTTCTAAATTAAGTATTTTAGTTGCTTCTCTAATTGCTGGTATTAGTGGTTACTTAATATTAATTTTTAAACCTAAACAAAATATCTAATTGTTTTTTTATATAAAAAGAATTATTTTGAAATAATAAAAAATTGAAGGTTAAATTATGGCTAATCTAATAGTTGAAAATTTAATGAAACAGTATTCTTCAAATCTAGATTATAGCAATAATGAAATTGCTATAGTTCTAGCAGCTGGACATGGTAAACGAATTAAATCAAAAACATCTAAAATGTTACACAGAATTTGGGGCGTTACAACCGTAGAAAGAGTGTATAATGCTTGTAAAAAAGCTGTACCTGGTATTAACATGATTTTTGTAGTAGGTATCAAAGCTGAAGATGTTATTTCTGAACTCGGAATTAAAGAAAATACTACTTATGCCTTTCAAGAAGAACAAAAAGGTACTGGCCATGCTGTGCAAGTTGGATTAGAAAAAATTGATGCTAATAAATTCAATGGCATTGTTTATGTTTTACCTGGGGATATGGGTTTGCTCAATTCTGAAACATTAGATCTGTTCAGAAAAAAATTCACATCTTCTAATTATGATATGATGGTACTTACAGGCTTATACGTGGGAAATGTAACAGAAAATCAATATGGAAGAATAATCAGAGCTAAAGATTTTGACATAAACGGCAATCCTTGCCCAAATCTATCTGGTAATGTTATAGAGATTATAGAATACAAAGATATTCTTGCTTTACCTGATGAAAAACCATATATTACTGAATATAAAGGTTACAAATTTTCATATAGAAAACAAGAACTAATCGAAAACCGCGAATTTAATAGTGGTGTATATGCTTTTAAATTCAAACCACTTAAAGAATTAATTTATAGTCTTGGTACAAATAATGCCCAAAATGAAATTTACATCACGGATTTAATTTCAACTTTCAATAAAAAAGGTTATACTGTAGGAGCAGTAAGCCCAGCAGAACAATACGTTTTAATTGGCTTTAACAATAAGTCAGTTTTAAAAGAAATGGAAAAAATTGCTAGGGATAAAGCCTACAACAAATTGAAAAATATTATTGAAATTGAAGATCCAGACGATTTTTTCATCGATGAAAACGTCATCGAACAAATTATTGAAATGGATAAACAAGGGACACCATTAGATATTTTTGTAGGTAAAGGCGTTTATATCGGAAGAGGTGTTAAACTTAATTATAATAATACATTTAAGAAAAACGCTTACTTAAACGGTTCTGTAATACTTGGTGAAAATGTTACTATATACGAAAACGCTCACCTTTCTTGCTATCCCAGCCAAACGCTAACTGTCGGGAATAATGTCGAAATTTTATGGGGCGATTTAATCAAAGGCAATATTAAAATTGGAGATAACGCAAGAATTGAATCTAGCGTAAACGTTACTGGAAGTGATGAATTCCCAACCGTTATTGGAAAAAATGTTTTAATAAAAGGAACAAGTTATATCTTTGGTAGTATAATAGAAGACGATATTTTTATTGAACATAGTGTTTTGATTAAGAAAAAAGTTGAAAGAGTAGAAAGGAAAAATGGCGAAATCCAACCTGTTATGTTCTATTTACCAACACCTAAGGGTATAGATGTTATAAGTGATATACAATAGTTTATGAATATACTATTTAATTTTCAACAAAATTAAAATACAAAAATTATATATTGCTCAGACGGTGTAAGCGTCACGCACAACAAAAAGTTGTGCGTTTTTTTTGCAATTCTTGCAAAAAAATAAAAGTGCCAATTATATAGTAATAGGGATATAATTGGTACTTTAAAAAATATTCTTTTCATCTTGCTACATTGCGACCAACTTTTTGAACTAATAACAAGCAATTTTTGCAATATTTCTACAAAATAATATAAAATTTTACTTGATATTTATTTCCTAAATTTTATCATTACAAATGAAAAATAAAAGTAGCATTTAACCAACATAACATTTTTAATATCATGTTATTATGGGACAAAATAAATTATTTAATAATTCTAGGATGAAGGAATAAGCTATAAAAACTTTTTTATTTTGAATAGAACAAAAATTCATTTATTAGCGGGTTTTTTACCCGCTACCGCTGCACAGCTTTAAGGCTTGCAGCGGTATGCTTATTAATGCCCGAGCTAAAAAATTTTTTTTTATAAGAATTTAAGATATGTTAAAAAAACTAGTATATAAGATTTTTACTGCTGTATTGGAATTTTAACAAAAAAAGTGGTACCTTTATTGGGTTCTGATTCTAACCAAATTTCACCTTTATGGATATCAACAAATTCCTTACAAATAAGGAGACCTAAACCTGTTCCTTTCTCCCCTTGCACACCCAAGCTTGTATGTAAATTATTTATCTTGAAAAGCTTTTCTTGTACCTCTTTGGACATACCTATTCCTTCATCTTTAATCGAAATAATTATATCTTTATCAATTTTTTCTGTAGAAATATAAATTTTTGAACCATTCCTCGAAAATTTGATTGAATTAGATACTAGATTTCTTATAATTGTATCTAACATCTTAGAATCAGCAAAAACTAAATCATCACCATAATTCTTTACAATTGTTATTTCTTTATTTTTTATTTGACTTTCAAGCAAAGCCAATTGATTTTCAATAATTTCTCTAATATTATTTAATTGTGGGCTAAATTCAATTCTACCTGTTTGACTCTGTGACCAAATCAATAAATTATTTAATAAATTATAAAGATTTTTAGAAGTCTTAAGTATAGAACTTATCATTTGCTTTTTATCATAATCTGTCATTTCATAAAATAAATCATCTAATAGTTCTAAAGAGTTTGAAAAACTAGCTAACGGACTCTTTAAATCATGCGCAATTATTGAAAAGAATTTTTCCTTTATTTTATTTATCTTAACAATTTCTTCTTTAGCTTTTTTAAGTTCCACATGCCTTTTTACTCTAGCCTGTACTTCATACATATTAAATGGCTTTGTAATATAATCAACAGCTCCTAAATTAAAGCCTTTAATAATATCTTCTGTTTCGCTTTTTGCTGTAATAAAAATAATTGGAATGTCCTTTGTAATATTATTTTGCTTTAATTCATCAAATAATTGATAACCGTCTTTCCCTGGCATATAAATATCAAGTAAAATTAAATCTGGAATTATTTTTTCTGCTAAATCAATAACTTCCATCGGATTATTTGTTATAAAAACTTCAAACACATTTTCCAATAAGTCAACAAGTAATTGCAAATTAATTGGATTATCATCAACTAATAATATTTTACTTTTTTCCATATTTCTTACTTATATTATTTTTTATTATTTCAAGTACACTAAAAATTTTATTATATTCAAAATGGTAATATGCTTCTGAGTAAATACTATAAATTGTTTTAAGTTCCTGATAATTATTTGCAAGATTTTCAAAAATTTTTAATATTGTTTTTACTTTGTTAAAATTTTTCTGTTTCAACGCATCTTCAATCAAAGATAAAATATTTGGTTCTTCATTTAAAATTACACTTCCATATTTTAGTAACAATTCATTTATTACTTCAATCCGTTCAGAATCTTGGGACTTTTTATCTTCATCTGGATAATCAAAAATCATTGCCTCCCTATAATTAACTTTCTTAAAATTCAAAAATACTTGTGTGCCAACATTTAATTCTGATTTGTATTCAATACCAATCCCCAATTTGTAACAGTAATAAAATATTAGTGGCAGACTCAAACCAATATTAAAATTGTCATATCCCCTATTTGGCAAATTTATATCAACTTTTTTGAAATTTTCTAAAACATTTTTATCGATACCGCACCCAGAATCTGAAATAATCAATGTAAAGTCTATTTGGTTATTTTTCATTACTACATTTTCAAAACCTATATTGACTTCTCCTTTATCTGTAAACTTAATAGCATTATCAATTAGTTCATTTAAGATAAATTTGACTTTAGCTTTATTTGATAATATTTCTATACCATAAAGAATATCTTTATTGTACTTAATATTTAATCCTTTATTCTTTGCTAATTCTTCAAAAAACCGGTACAACTCCTCAATTATTTTTATTAAACTAAAATATTCATAATTTGCTATAATATTATTATCATCCATTTTATTTAGTACAACTATCTCATCAATAAAATTATTCAATTTTTCTATTGAAATTAAAATATTTTTTGAATAAGTGGCTAAGCTTTTATCTAATTTTTGCAAATACTCATCTATTTTAACAATATTATTTTTAATAACATTCAAAGGTGTTTTTACTTCATGAGCTAAATATGACGCTAACGTTTCTCTACGTTTTAACATTTCGAAATACATTTTCTTTTCTTTTTCTAAATTATCAATAATTCTTTTCTTTTTCTTGTTTTTAATATGAAAATAAGATAATATAAATATAGTAAAAAATATGATGGCTATGTTAATAATGATATAATAAATTTTTTGTTTTTCAATTTGTTGTATTTCTTGTAACTTTCTATTAATTGTGACTTTATCATAATATGCCTCATGGCTCAAATTACTTGCTATATATAACATTGTTTCATTACGAATATTATATAGACTATCGTAAACCCTATTGAAATAAGAATATTTGGTAAAATTATGTTTTAATTTGTACAAATTTGCTAAATCATTAATAAGTTCCATTTCTAAAATTAAAGTATTATTTTTTTTAATTATATTATAAATATCAAGATAATATTTTTCGGCAATATTTAACTTGTGGATGTTTAAATAATAATTTGCAAAAGCTTTAAAAATTTCTATTTTGTACTCCTCTTTGGACAATTTATCTGAATAAATTTTAGCTTTATATTCAAATTCTTCTCTTTTAGGTAATTTTATTTCTGCTAACAACAAATATGCATAAGATAACCTGTAAAGAGATTCATTTATAAAATTATATTCTTTATAATTTTTTATACAAAATAAAAATTTATTCAAGACATCATTAAGTAGCTTTTCTGCTTTATCGTATTTTTTTAATTTAATAAGTACTCTAGATATATAAAATTTCGAATGAGCAAAATAAAAATTTGTATCTTTTACAGAAGTATACTTTTTCCGTATTTCAAAACCTTTATTAAAATAAAATAAAGCACTATCTAATTTGTTTTGATTTTCGTATATTAAGCCAATATTATTAAATGCAACTGCGTATTGATGTTTTACATTTTCAGGTGAAGTTATTTCCAGTGCGGATTTATAAAATTGTGCTGTATATTCATTATAATATTTGTATTTAAAAAATATATTCCCTATATCACTTAAAGCATAAAACATTCCTAAGGTATCATTACTTTTCCTAACTTGATAGTCTAAACTTATCATATAATTCAAAAAGACATTTTTGATATCTCCTCGTAAATTATTATATTTAGCTTTAGCAGTATAATAATATGAAAGAATTCCTGGATGATAATTTTCTAAATAAATGCCTAATTTGTAAGTAGTATCAAATATTTTATATATTTTCTCTTCGTTATTAGAATTTTGATATATTTTATTAATATAATGAAAATATTGTTTCTTTAATACTTCTTGTTCATTCTTATTAAATCCAATTGTAAATATAAATTCAGTGAGAGTTATTATAAAAAATATTTTATACATTACATTTTTAATATTAAATTATCTTTCATAACCGGTACTAAATTGATAGAGTTTAAATTTGATGATATTTCAACATCTTTAAAATATCCCTTAGCTATTAATTTTTCAGCATGTTCAGTACCCTTTAATATTTTAAATAAATTATTTTCCAAATTTAAATATGATGATAAGGCTAATTTTGCAGAGTCTGAAAGTTTTATTTTAAAATTAAATATTTCATGAAATTCTTGGATCAGACAACCAGCCACTAAAATATCTTCAAAAGAAGGATGTAAATTATTTCCAGCGCAAAGAATATCAACATCTTCACCTAACATTCCAACAATATCTGCAACATAACTAACATTATTAAAACAAGCAAGGAAAATATTTTTTGCTTCATTAATTAGATTTAGTGCGTTAGTACCATTAGTAGTAAACATAATTATATTTTTGTTAGTAAAATCACCGTTATAAAATTCGTATGGTGAATTACCATAATCAAATTCTGGAATTTTATCAGCTTGATATTCGCCAACAAGCAAATAATCTGGATTATTTTTCTTGAATATTTGGACTTTTTCTTTATAACTTTTGTCTTTCAGTACTTTTTCTATTTTTTGCTTGCTAGAATAACCTAAAAACTCAAAATTGTTTACAGGAGTAATACTATTAGCACCGTTATTTAAAATATGTGCTATGCTTGTTGTTGCTCTAAAGTTATCAATAACTATAAAGTTTCTGTTTTTAATATTATAGTTATTTAAAAATACAGGGCTAATAATAACATTTAAGTTTATCATATTGACCACATTAAATATAAGTTAAACATTCTTGAACTATATGCAGTTTCATATCTAGCTGAACTGCCAAAATTAACATTTAAATTTAAAGACAGATTGTAATTAAATTTATATGATCCGACTAGTTGGAACTCTTTTATAATGAAATCTGTCGAAAAAACATAACCAACTTTACCATTCATTTTAAGTTCTATTTCTTTATCCTTATAAGCTAACCATTCTGCAAAAACACCGTGAGTTTCAAAGTTTTTGGGAGAGTAGTATTCAGCAATTGTATTTACATATTTAACTAAATAATATTCATATCCAATATGCAAATTTTCATAAAAATCTTTCCCAAGTCTTAGTTTGAAATCATTTCCACCATTTTTCTTATACTTTATTGTATCAGTATATCTTATTACATTTTGGGTTAACGGATCAACTGTCTCTGTTATTTTATAAGAATATACTGGTCCATCAATTAGAAGCAAAGATGTTGATAATGAAAGTTTTGCATCTTCTCTAATCTTATAATAACCATTAAAGTTTAAATAATTTGTATTTAATTTATAAAAAAGAATTTTTGGCGAATATACTAAAAATCTTGCATCTGTACTCATTATTGTTGTACTTACATAATATTCACTAGTCAATTTATTAATGTTTAATTCTGTAATAGGTTTTGATGTTCTATCACCAAAAGAAACATTAGAAAAATATAAAGCAGTATTCCAATTAGCAGGTAATTTAAATAATAATCCAATTTTTGCATTTGTGAACTTATTGGAATATGTGTTTATTGGTTCAGTACTTGAAAATTTACCTTGATAAATTGACAAAGTTGCTGATAAAATTGAGGATATACCTGCTTCAAATCTTATTCCTTGATACTGATATTGGAAATATTGATTATCTGAAAATGTAAATATTTCTGGTAATACATTGAAAAATAGTGGGAATTTACCAGTTGAGAATTTAAAAGCAGTATAATATTCTCCAGGGAACCAACTAGCATTTAAGTTAAATATATAATTATTCGGGAAACGTGTATTATAAAAATCTGTAATATTTTTTGCATTCTTATAATTTTTAAGTTCCGAATAACATTGCAATTTCATTAAATTTATCTGAGCATCAGCTGAATATTCCTTTTCATGTTTTTGAATATAACTTAAAGCGGCATTATATTTCTTTTTCCATATTAAATTTTGAATACGATTTTTACTTATATCTGGATTATTATTCAACAATAATAAATTATCTATTACTTCATTATATTTTTCTATTTCGTCATTATTTAAATAAAAATCAGCTAATTTATAATAAAAATATTCATCATTTTTATACTTTTGATTTAATAATACTAGTGTTTTTTCGTTATCTGTATAGAGTTCATTATCTTGTAAATTTAAATTTTGAACAGTATGATAATCATTAATAATATTACTTTCATTTCTATTTTTAACTACAACGTAAAATAATTTTCTTAACTCATAATTATCATAATCCAATTTAGAAGCAACTCTTAAAATTGAATCTGCGGTGTTATAATTTTTAATAAGAACATTTAAGAGAGCGTAAGTTTTAAGTGCTTCAAAATTTTTAGGCTCTTTTTTTAAAATAATCTTTAATTTGTAAGATGCATCTTCTAAATTTTGATTTGTCCAAACACATATTTTGCAATATAATATAGTATAATTGAAATTATTTGGTTGTTTATTGGTTAATTCTGATAATATTTTTAGCGCTGTATCATAATTCAAATTGTATGAGGCATACAATGCTGTGTAATAAGCTATTTGTTCATCGTAATCTTCCTTTAAATAATTCATACCAATATTAACTGCATTATTATACATCTGTTGGTTTCCGTAGAATTTAATAATTTCTAATATATATTTTCTATTTTTAGGATCTTTTTGAATCTTTGCTTGCAAAGTTCTTAATTGTTGATTAAAAGTAGTATCACGTAGAGCTTCATATTTTTCAAATAATTCTTTATATTTTTCATTCTCTGAATATTTATCAGCTAAATAAGCTAGATGTACTTGTGCTTCACCTATTCTTTTATATTTTAATAATTCTTCTATCAAAAGAAAACGAATATCATCTTTATTGGGATATTTTTGTAAAATTCTAGTATATTTATCAATAGCAAACTCAAAACGAGCTTTACCTGTATCTTTTTCTACAATAGTAAAATTATAACCTTTTCCTTTGGCATTATCCAAACCATCTTGAGCTTCTTTAAAAAATGGTTTTATTACCAGAGCTCTTTCAAAATCATTTATTGCATTTTTATAATCACCTAACCAGTTTCTAATCCAACCACGTTTACTTAATAATCTATGGTCTTGTGGATATTTATTAATTTGTGCGGTTATAATACTTTCCGCTTTTTTTAGTTTATTCGCTTTTATAAGCATATTAGCGTATAGAATAGCATCATTGGCACTTAATTCTTTCTTAGACATATAATCATCAAACCATTTTTCAGCTTCGTTATAATTTTCTAAGTCTTGATAACATTTTGCAATTTTCAGATAATTATCATAATTTTTGGGATTTCTAAAAAGTTCTCTTTTGTAACCCTCTATTCTTTTTAATATTATATCATCCCAATTTTTTCTTATTCTTATTACATTATTTTTATAATTGTTATTACCTGGTTCTAATTTTGAAGCTCGTTTATAATCTTCTAAAGCTTCTTCATATTGGCTTCTATTTTCATAACATTTTCCTCTCATATCATATGCTGATGCATCCTGCGGATTAGAAGTTATATATTTATTTAATATTTCAATAGCTTCTCCGTATCTTCCGGATTGAATATATTTATATGCTTGTTTTTTCAATTCTGAATTATCTTGAGAAAATAAAAAAATACTCATACCCAAGAATAAAAAAATAATTTTTTTCATATTTTTTACTACCTCTACTCAAAAATATATTTGAAAATCTCATCAGCATTATTAAAATTCAAAACATTTTCAATCTTTAACACTGAAATATATCTTAAAATATTTTTAATAAGTGCTTCATCCTGAACTGGAAAATTTGATGCCATATTCACTAATAACCTATAAAAACTATCAGGTGTACTTTTAACAATAATTAAAATTATTAGGTCATTATGAATTGTTAGTTTATCTTTTTTGTCAACAGACAGTCTAATAGTATTTGCAAGTTGTTTCAATGACATTAATTTCCCTGCAATAGCGAAACTATCTAATTTAAAAGCATATATTTCAAATGGTTGCCCAGTATTTTTGTATAAGGATAACTGGTTACTAACAAATAGGAAAAAATCTTCATAATTATATATATTTGAATGTATATACTCATCAGATTTTATTTCAAAGTTACTCAATGGAATAAACTTACTATATTGTTGTTCTTGCCTTACTTGTTGTAATTTTAGTTCGTTTTCAATTTTGTAATTTATTTTATCATCTTTAGTTAAATCTTGAGTGAAAGTACTTTGAACTTGCTCTTTTATTGGATTAACTATTTCTTGAGTATTTTTTTCATCCCAAAACACAAAACCTTTATGCGGTTCAATTTTATAATAATTTTCAAAAACTCCCTCTGGATGCCCAATATTTGGAATAATAGATATTTTCCCCGTAGCATTATTGGATAAAGAATCAATAGATTTTTGTAACACAATTTTTGCGCTTGATAAATTATAAATAGTATTTACAATATCTTTAGCATATGAGGTTGCTGGTTCCCCAACAACAAAAATATTTGTAGTCCCAACATTTTCAATACCTTCAATCATGTTTACATAAGCATCATTTAGTAGATTAAGATTTGTAAAACCAATGAATGGAGTAAGTTCATCAAAAACCAATAAATCAGGTGAATACTGTTGTACTAAATTTTGAATATCTTTGAAATAATCCCTTAACTCATTATCTGGATTATCTTTTTCATATACATCACTGGGCGGATTAGCCTTGATAATAATTAGTTTGTTTTGAGAAACATAATCTTGCAAATTTAAGCCTAAAGTATTTGCAGTAATCATTAAATCTTTTGTTCGTAGCCCAGTAAAATATACACAAGAACTTCCTGAAGTTAGGAAAAATTTTGCAATTTGTAAAGCTAAGATAGTTTTTCCAGATTTTTTGGGCCCAATTATTAAGTAAGAACCTGTTTTATAAATTCCACCCCAATTTTGGTCTATAATAGATAATGAAGTTTTTAATGTTTGAATAGTTGATTTCATAATAAATCCTTTTTATGTTTTCCAGTAATATTTTTTTTCAGTTAAATTGTTAACAAAGTATGCCAAAATCAAAGTTAATAAAAATGCTTTTAAGGTACCTAGTAAAGGACCTACCATGAAAGTATTTAAAACATTATCAAGACCACTTAAAAATAAAATTGGCCATAAAATATGGGAATGTCCTGTATAAGCCATTAATGGATTTTTTCCGATATTAATTAGAATTTTAAAATATTTATCTTTTTGGAAATAATCAACTAAAATTGACAGAGAAATTAATGTTTGTATCGCTAAACCGGTAGTGAGTAATAAATAACTATATGTAGCCGGATCTTTCTTAATCCCACCTTGAAGAGGTTCTACAAACAATCCTATCAGTATAAAAAATATACCAATCAATAAAGAATTTTGAACAAATTTTTCATAAAGATCTATTGGTTTACGTACTAAATATATTAGAAATGCAGAAATTATAATATTTAGCAAAGTAGTCCCAAAAATATAGCGATTATAAAGTCCCACAATATTTATGATGATATAACTAAATGAAATAATAGCAATAAATAAGTATTTTTTGTCATCCCATTCTTTATTTTCTACAGAATTCTGAATTTTATTTTCATTATAAACCGACGCAAATTTTACGGATTCAGATAAATTTAAAAATAAATCCCCAATTATTGTAGCAGGAATCATAATAATTAAATACTTTAAATATTCAAAAAAGAAAATAGGTTTTAATAAATCACATTTCCAAAGCTGTGAAATCCAAGAATCATTTACAGCTGAAGAAATTCTTAAAGCTATAAAAAAAGCTAAAATTGCAATTCTAAACAATGGCTTTTCTTTTGTTATTAACCAAATTATAGAAGTAAATAAAAAGTTAATAGCTATAACTAAAATTATAATATCATTCCTTCCAAACTTAAAACCTGAGTTATCTGGATATTTAATATTAAAAAGAATTGTAAAACTTATAACAAAACCAATTAATTTTAGGACAACATTATTTAATCTCGATAAATTTTTAAAATTACCAAAAATTAAAAACATTAAAACTAAAGAAATTAAAGCTATAATATTATCAAAAGATGGGTTATTACTAGCTATAACATAAGGTTTTGTATGCTGGAGAAAGATTGAAAAAAATATCAATAAAAAAGTACGATTAAGAATATCTAAAATTATTTTGTAATTATTAATGTTGTTTTTTAATTTTTTACTTAGTGCTAATGGAATAGCACAACCTGCAGCAAAAAGAAAAAAAGGAAAAACCAAATCAACCCAAGTTATACCAGGAAAATTTGGATTAAATTTGTTTGTTGGTGGAGGTAACTGGGCATGATACATCCACCCTGGTAAAACTCCATTCCAAGGCACGCGTCCTGAAAAAATCATTGCAAAAATTGCAAGCCCACGTAGTAAATCTAGGGATTTTATTCTCATAATCTAATTCTATGTTTAATTAAATATAATAATTATTTTAATTTATTTAAATAGTTTGTGGCTATTTATTGTTGTTAGAATTCTTAATTTTAGTAATTTTATCTAATAATATGTTTGGAAAATTATCTTTTGGAAACTCATAATCCTGTTTTAATTCAAGTAAGCCTAAATGTTGAATTAGACTATAAATTATTTTATTTACTTTTATCATTTCATTGTAAAAGTCTGTTTCAATATTTTCTATTAAGGTTTGAATGGTAGGGCTATCGAATCTTGAGATGGATTCATAAATATTTAAATCATCGATTTGTTGAATAAATTTTTTTAAGAAATTAAAATTTGGTTTGTCAATTTCTTTATAATTTTTTAAGATTTTAGTTTTTTTTACAGCTATACTAATTTCATAAGTTGAAAATGGGTCAATAAGTGAATTTGCAACAACTAAATAATTTTTACGAGATGTATAAAAAAAGAGTTCGAAAAATATTTCGGTAAAAAAATAATAGTTATCAAAATTTAATTCAATAAGCAGTCTTTTATCATCTCTAATAATTAAATTATTTAATTGTAATTTAAAATTATTCAAATATTCTGCTGCTGGCGAGAATATCGCATTATCTTTAATATCAAATTTAAATTTTTTGTTAGTTTTTGGTGAAGGTATATAAAAAGTTCCTGCAGGATGGTAAAATGAATTATTTGATGATACGTCGAAATTAATTTTTTTAATGTTTTCTATCATTAAATTTTTAACATATTATTATTACCTGCGTAGGAAGTAATTTCAGGATTTTCTAAATTAATAAGTATTTTTACAGAATTGGTAATTCTTTCTATACTTTTTTCAATGATTAGTAAATCTTCTTCTAATGTTTTAATTTGTTCAGTGGATAATTCTTCTTTGATACTATTAAAAGAAAGAATAAGTCCCGATAGAGGATTATTTATTTGATGTCCAATAGTACAAGCTAATTCCAGTAGTGCTTTGGAGTGTTGGAATTTTGTTAATTCGTTTTGTAAGTCAAAAATTCTGATTCCTGCACGCAAACGAGCAAGAATTTCTTGATTATCGATTGGTTTAACTAGGAAATCATCTGCACCACTATTAAAACCAGAAACAACGTCTTTAGTAGATGCTCTTGCTGTAAGCAAAATAAAGTAGATTACCTTAGTTTCAGGATTTTCTTTGAGTTTTTTACAAAGTTCTATGCCATCCATTCTGGGCATAGTCCAATCTGCAATAATTACTTTAGGTTTATATTCTGGAATTAGATTTAATGCTTCTAACCCATCTTTGGCAGAAGTAACTTCGTAATTATTGAGTGTTAGCAATTTTTCAAGAATAAATCTTGTATCTTCATCATCTTGGACGATAAGTATTTTATCTTTTTCTTCCATATCTTATTGATATTTAACTAGAATTGTTATACGACGATTTTGTGAGTCGTATGGATCTTTAGGATTACGTAATTTGGTATCAGCGAAACCTCTTACTTCGTCAAATTGTTTAATATTAACTCCTCCAAGCATTAAAGCACGACGAGCAGAATTTGCTCTATCAGAACTTAATTCAAAATTTGAATAACCAAAACCTTTACCAGGGTACGGCCTAGCATCTGTATGACCTTCAACAACTACCCTATTGTTTAGCTTTGCTAAATTTTTTCCTATAATAGTAAGAAGATCTCTTGCAGCCTTCTTAAGAGTAGCCCCACCAATATCGAAAAATACATCATCAGTTTTGATAATTTCAATTCGCATTCCTTGTTCATCAAAAGTAATAGAAATTTTATCCAATAATTCTTTTAACTCAGGAGCTGTAGATATTTCCTGCATAATTTCTTGACTTACTTCTTCAAGTTTTTGTCTTTGTTGAGCTACTCCTTCCCCATTTCCTTTCCCACCTGAAGCGGCTAATTCTGGTTTTAACATAATTGCTTTTTGAGAACCACCACCGCCATCTAATATATATTTTCCTTTTTTAGTGGTAAAACCCACCGGATCCTTAAAATAAGACGAAACTTGTTGCTTTACTTCTTGACTTTGAGCAAGAATCCACATAACAATAAAGAATGCCATCATAGCAGTAACGAAATCTGCATAAGCAACCTTCCATGCTCCACCATGATGACCACCATGGCCTTTCCCTTTTTTATTTATTATGATTATTTGATTATCAGCCATAATTATTTACCACGTATATAGCTTTCTAATTCACTAAATGATGGTCTATGATCAGAGCTAATTGTTCTTCTTGCAATTTCTACAGCAATAATGGGCGGATTACCCTTAGCATAAGCAACTAAACAAGCTTTAATTGTCTCTAAATATCGTATTTCATGTTCTACTTGGTGCTCAGCTACTTTACCTATTGGTCCTATTATACCGTATGACATCAACACCCCTAAAAACGTACCTACTAAAGCGTGAGCAACACTCATACCAACTTCTGCAGCACCACGATCAATAATACCCATAGTATTGATTACACCTAACACAGCTGCTACAATTCCCAAACCGGGGAAAGCATCAGCTAAGGTAG